>Ga0164297_10001856_pt1 | contig 21672 bp, 17 predicted proteins | sample GEODES058metaG_FD_113539 | JGI IMG/M metagenome (GOLD analysis project Ga0164297, IMG submission 113539) | Dystrophic lake water microbial communities from Trout Bog Lake, Wisconsin, USA - GEODES058 metaG | ecosystem: Environmental > Aquatic > Freshwater > Lake | place: USA: Trout Bog Lake... | reverse complement strand
CACTCGAACCTGTGGTGACACTCGAACCTGTGGTGACACTCGAACCTGTGGTGACACTCGAACCTGTGGTGACACTCGAACCTGTGGTGAAAAAAGTTAGGTAATGTTACTTTAAATAGTAAATGTTACGTCAAATAGTCAATGTCTTGCAATCTTCCACAAAAACGGTCCCTACATAGTTCCCCTTTTTTACATTACTGATGGTGGTGTATATCACGGGTATGTCTTTTTCAGATTTATAGCGACAATGTTGTTTACAAATCACCGCCCCCTGAACCGCAATCTTATGCAACTGTTTTTTATCGTACTTGTTACCTTCCGGCAGGGTAGCAACTACATGGCATGACGATTCTTGGCTCACATGGAACCAGAGGTCACGGGGGTGCGCATCGTCAATCAGATCGAAATTCTCTTGGGCGTTTTGACCGACCCGGAACGCAATATTACCTTTGATGGCATCTACGTATTTTGAAATGTTGCGCATTCTTTAACTGTTTATACCCTCGTAGAGTCTATTTATCTAATCAATTTTATTACGATGAGTCTTGCGTCGTTTTCCTCCTACTCGCAATGATGCAGTGCGAAGACTACGACTCTTGCTTTTAGACCTTAGTCGATTTAAATCGGCCCCAAAAGAGGGCGATTCTGTTGGTACAATGCGCGAAGGTGTAGAATTAAACGCATCATCACTCTTGACAAGTTTGACAGTAAATCTATGTTTTTTCAATTCCTTGCAGCTGTCCAACAGGTTATGTATGTTTTGTATTTTTTCTGTCACGGATTCTAACTGGCGTTTTACTTCTGCTATGGTGCAACTCATTATATATTATCCTACCTAAATTGTTTCCGTAACACAAATCAGCAAAGGTGCAAGAATATAAACACGAATAATAGGCTCCTTATGAAGGCGGCAAGGGTGCTAAACACAGCTTGATCTCCCCGAGCGATGCCACGTCGTACTTCACAATCAGTGGTAAGTCATTCCCTAAATACATCTCTAAATGACTGCATAATGGCGTACACTTGATAAAGTGCGACAACGATTTTAGGGAAAATTCGCCCTGAATCACGACCGAAGCATCCGACTTCTGGATAAACTCCATGTTACCGTCCGATTCCGACCTGAAAATCCGCGACGAGGCAAAGTTACCCTCACACGAAAATATCAAGTCATTCCCCACCGACTTGATTTCGATACGGTCCGAAATACCATTCAGGTCACGGATGATCTTTTGGAAATCCGATGTAGGCAGGTTGATCACGGTCGAATATTCCACATCGGGGACCACCAGCTCCTCCGTGTCGGGCTCAATGAGCCGCAGCTTCTGGCTATAACACTGTTTAATATCTCCATTATCGTACTGTAATCCTAGATGGGAGACGATGCCGTCATGGTAGTCGGATTGATCAATATACATCGACAACGTATCGTCATTCGACATGGTGGAAATCACCTTGAACAAATGGAGCGTATTTGCACATACGATGATCTTGTCCGGCTTACATACATACTGCTCAAACTTATGGGAATTTAGAATAACATTGACCAAAATTGTATGGGTCTTGTCGAAATTGATGATTTTCATCCCGTCTTTAGTAAAAGTGATCGTGGCATCCGTCAAAATGTCTTTAATAGCCGTTATCATGTTACGAATCGGTTGAATTTGGACAGTTTTTATGGTTAAAACGTTATTTTCTTCGTTCATTATCTTTAGAAATATAAAAATCTAAACGCGTTCGTTTTTATATTTTTATCGACAACAAATATTTATCGCAAACGTGTGGATTGCTCTCGAAAATAATTATTTAGGATATTATGTATCTCACTTGAAATCGCTATTTTTATATCACACAAGTATATAAATGTCGACGCCTGTCCAGATTCAATCCTCGATTTACGATCAAATCACCGAGCAGATCAACGGTTTGTTTGCCTCCAATCAGATGGCGTTAATCAGCATTTTCTCTGACGCTGCCGGAACCGTGGTGGCTAACGACGAGGCTGGGACCCCCATCCAGGACCTCCAGGTCACCAGTGTGAGCGTGACCAAGTCCTACATCGATTCCGTCACCAACAACAAGGTGAACGCTAGCGTGACGTTCTCCTTCAGTGATAAGTCCATCAAGGTGGTCGATGATGAGCACGTCTTTTACTACACGGTGAAGGGTCAGGATTTCCCCGTCCGTACCTTCTAAGCGGGGAACCTACGGTTCCCTCAGGGCGCCTGCGGCGCCCAAGGGTTGAGGGCTTCGCCCTCTGACCCCCGCACCCCCTCCCTTGAGCTGTAAACTTATTTTGTAAATTATCTTAGCTTGTCGTTAACATAATTATTCGCTTATTCGTGAATAACATAATTATTCGTTTATTCACTAACCGCGGGGGTTCATTCACGGCGAATAACATACTTATTATTCGTGCGGACCAGTTTTCCAATCAATATCGGTTCCGATCCAAATTCCAGTGCCCGTTTATAACTCTCATAATCGTACACCTCCATCGTATCCTTATTCAGCGCATAGTCCACCCCGTCCTGGCTGATCTTTTGGGCCGTCCATTTGATACGTTGTACGTCCAGCCCCTCCTTGGCCCCCTTGTCTTCTTCGAAGCTTGGGTAAGACGCATATTGGTTCGACTCCACCTTACCAAACCCGTAGCAAACCAATTGTTCGTCGCCCGCAGCGCGTTTCGAGGTGCTCGCGTACAGCTGGCAATCGATCGCCGTCTCTTTCATCGCCTTTAATATCTGGTTGTTAGTTCTCTGTTTGATACTCGCGATCTCGTACAGCGATTCGTCCGTCGTTACCGGCGTCTTCTTATCCACCCGGCTCACATCACGTATGCGTAATTCGATGTTTTTCTCATCCGTACTCTGTTGTTCGCTGAACACTGTCACGTATAAAAACACCTTCACATTACGCATGTCTTCCGGTAAATCTTGGTGACTGCAGATACGGCGTGCGCGTCCAACCACCTGATCAATACGCACCATATGCCAGTAGGGCTCCACAATATGTACGAACCGGGTGTTCTTCAAATTAATCCCCTCTGCCCCCGAGCTCGTGATCATAAAAATCTTGATGATCTCGCCCAGGTTGTTATTCTCGGCACGCTCGCGTAATTTCGTCGCAATATTGGACGGCACCGTGTCCCACGAACCATTATATATGTTACGTTTAATCTCCTTTTCGTCCTCGTCTTCCGTCCCGGTATAGAGAACAAAATTCGGTTTACCTATGTCGGCCTCGTCCTCGATCCATTCCCATAGATCCGTCCCGCTCCGCTGGATCTTAAATTCGGCGAATCCATTGGCTTCTAAAATCAGTTTGATGAGTCCGATCCCTTCAATCGTCCGGAAATTACTATATAACAGATGTAATCCCTCATTGACCGGGTTTTGCAAGTTCTCTAATATCTTCGCGAATTTAGGGCTGCAATTCGGCAGCGCGGTTTTAGACAAATACATGCTCTCGCCGGTATTGGGGTCCCGAGCAGACACATCCTCCAGCGCCTTTTTAATACGGTTCTCATATTTGGCCTCTTCGGCTTCGCCTGCCTGGACCCTTTCTTCGTCTTCAATGCTAGCAAACGCATCCACTAGTTGCACCTGTTGGGGCGGAACCGCGTCGAAACTGCCTTCGTCGATCTCTTCGCCCTCTTCGACATCCAACAGTTTGGCGTTAGGTAGGGGGCGCTCGATCGACGGGGGGAAGACGAAATTACATGCCGCGCGTGAAAAGATGCGGTAAGTCGACGAGATCGTGTATAAATCTTCCGCGCCCTTGGCCGCCCGTTTACGTTTCTTGGCGTTCCGTTCTTTATCCGCCTCCTCCTTACGTATCTTTTCATAGGCACCGAACTGCTGGGGGCTCATAGGTACACGCTCGATATGATAATCGTCGCCGTTTTCGGTCTTCACCAGGGCCGGGAGCAATGTCTCTTGGGCACTGCGGTAATAGGACGTCAATCCCAAAATACGGCGCTGGAACAGAGGAATATTTTGTAATTCCGCGGTGTCGGCGTTGATAAAGGCATTGAAAAATGCTTCCGGGTCGTCGGGCAGTGCCTTGTGTTCTATTATTTCGATGGAACCCATTTGGACATCGACCCCGTTCTTTTTCAAAATCTGTATGATGCGGGCTTGGAATTCGTCATCGCTGATGTTACCTTGCTCGTCGAGGTGGACGCCACCATATTTATTGAAAACATCGCCTTCTCCGCCCAGCATCAACATCATGGTCTGGTCCGCGTCGTTGCGCTTTTTACGGGTACCTCCACCCACCTTTCGGGGGGCACGTACGGTCCCCTTTGCCACCCCGCGTTTCTTGACATTGACAAATCCAAACGGATTACGTGTGACGGTGAGAACATTGCCAGCGTACTCGATGAAATCGTATGTCCGGAAACGCTCATTGTCCAGCATCGTCAAAATCGTGTCCGTGGTGATCTTTTCACTTGTCTGGACATTCAGCGTAAACTTCCACGTCTTGATATGGCCCCGTAAGATGTTGTAGAGGATCCCCACCTCGTTCGGGTAGTTGATGATGGGCGAACCGGTCAACAACACCACGCGGGCGTTCTTCGCACTCAACAAGAATTTATAGAGTTGGTACGGTATGGTGTCCGGTTTTTTCAACTTATTGACGATACGGCTGACGAAATTATGGGCCTCGTCGATGATGACCACACTGTTATCGAAGGGGTTGCGGGTGAGGTCGTCGGTCATGGCCTTTAATTTGTTCTTATTGAGGCCATTGTAGTTGATGTCGACATATTTGGTGCGAATCATCTCGTTCAACTGGTCGTCCACCTTGGCCTGATCGGTGGCGGAGAGTTCCGAGAAATTGGATTCCTTGTTGATATTGACGAGCCAAGCCCCGTGGTTTTTGGTGACGTAATCGGGTGTGAGCGAGAGGGCGGTCGATAAAATATTGACGTATTCGGGATGGCCCTCAATAGATATAAATTCCCAAAATTGGTTGCGTTTATAGAGAACATCGCCGCACTTCTTGAGTTCGTTGAAAAAGTTGGTCTTTAGTGAGGCGGGGGTCATGACAACAATCCGTTTGTTCGATTTCATTCCTTCGGCCACGGCAATGCTGGTGCACGACTTCCCGGATCCTAGCGACAAGTAGAGGAGGAGTCCGCGATACGGGGTATAGAGATTCAGATAATCCCGGGCGATCTTTTGGTGGGTCAACAGGTCGAATGATTTGGAGGATGCCAGGGTGTCGCATGTCACAGTTTGACTATCGGATAAAATTTCTTGGCGGTACGACTTGAACATCTCGCCCAGCTTCTGGATAAATATTTTACGGTTGTTCATGTAGAAACTAGACACAGGTAATACGAGTTTTTCTTGCGGTTTGGGAAGTCGGTCCGCCACCTTTTGCGTGCGAATGACCGCCGTGGTTAAATCGACTTTGGTACCTTGGTCCGCGACAATTTTGAGCTTGAGCTTACGCTTAGGCGCAGGGACCTTTTCTTCCTCGAGGACCTTCGGTTCCTCGAGTACCTTAGGTTCATCGAGTACCTTAGGTTCCTCGAGTACCTTAGGTTGGACCGGCTCTTCTACAAAAGGCTTTTTGACGGGCTCTTCCGCAAGCTTTTCCACAGCCTCTTCGACGGGCTCTTGTACAGGCTCTTGTGCAAGCTCTATTACAGGTTGTTCGACAGGCTTTACCACCTCCTCTTCTACAAGCTCTTTCACAGGCTCTTCCACAAGCTCTTTCACAGGCTCTTCCACAAGCTCTTCCACAAGCTCTTTCACAGGTTGTTTGATAACGAGCCGCTTCACCGTTTTGACAGGTTCATTGTTGATGGCCACGACCTCTTCCATTGCCGAGATTTCAATCACAGGTTTGGCGTCGCTGGTTCTCACAAAAGGCAAATTCGCGTTTTTAGCGAGACGTTGTAACACTTCTTCGCGGTATTCGGGGCCTCTACGTTTATTCACGATTTTCACCCCGGTCCGACCAGCTGGAGCAGGTTCTCCCTCCGCCACCTTCCTCGCCTCTAAAAAACGAATATTCACCACGGGAATACCGGTGACTTCGGGCTTTTGTTCGAGTGCCACTAAAGGATTAAATACAGGGCGATTCATTTTATATTTATTTTATAAGTGGACTATATACTATAATGACAGAAATAACATTTCCTTTACGTTACTTACCTCGTAGTTTGAATAAAACCGATAAAATTAAACAAAAACGAATGTTGATGCGTTCTCGACGCCTCTATAAACAGGGTAAGTATTTTACACGAAGTAAACTCAAGTCTTACCATAACAAAACATCGAAACATATCAAAAACGCGCAGCGCATTTATGGTTTAGAGAACATTACCCCCAACAAGGCATTGGCCAAAGCTACCGGTTGCTCCGTAAAAGCTTTACGCAAAATAGTCAATAAGGGCGAGGGGGCCTATTATTCGTCGGGTTCTCGGCCGAATCAAACTCCGCAATCGTGGGGGATAGCGAGGTTGGCGAGCGCGGTCACAGGGGGAAATGCGGCCAAAGTGGATTTTCATATTATAGACGCAGGGTGCGATCATAACAAACCGGCACATAAATTAGCCGTAGGGAAACCTACGGTTTCCCCTACAACCCCTTCCCTCAAAAAGTAAGCGTTTCAAAAATTACCTAACAACATGATTTGCAAACTATTAACAAAAGCAGTTTACAAACAATCAACAAAAAATAACTATATTAAGGGAAGGATCTTAAGGAAACCGTAGGTTTCCTTAATTAATAGGCATTGGGCAAATCGTAAAAATTAGACTTACCATAGAACAAATACGAAAACGCCTTTTGTACCGGTCCGACCGTCGCCCCATTGTCCGAGCCCCGCGCAGAATCAATATTGATCTTTTGCCCCATGTCGGAGATCCCGGGGAAGGTACAAGACAAATTCCGTTGCATTTTTCTTAGATATTTGGGGAGTTTGTTGTCTTCATCGAGAACCTTGTGAAAATTATTATAATAATCTAATAGAGGTATATCGTCGACATGGCTCACTTTCAACTGAATACGTAAATTGTCATCCCGGTCGTTGATCGTACCTACATGAATCAAATTTGCATCGAACAAGATGACATCCCCCTGTTTACATAATAAATTTGTGAGCGAATCATTGAAATTAATGAAATAGGATCCAGGTTCTCGATGGCTCTCCGGGATGACCCCCAAACACTTGTCCATGTCTTCCAAATAAACCAGCATGGTGTAGGAGGGCCACCGTTGCCCCTCATTGAAAAAATGTCCGTTGTTGTCGCGGTGGCACGTATGTACTGCGGATTTTTGTATGACCCATATGTAATCTTGAAACCGGTATTGAGAACCTAGCGCCAATTTTACCACGGTTTTCATGCGGTCGTGGTGGAGTAAATAGTCCTGAACTTGTTGATAGTTACCTTGTTGGCATTGTTCTCTCAACATCTGGGTTTCCCCCTGGTTGAGAACCTGATGATAAATGGAGAACCCATCCCGCTTCAAATTATAGATTCGATCTGTGGGAGATACCCTGTCTGTTTTTAATAATATATTTAATACAAATAGGACCAATAAGACGATCAAGAGAAACGTCAGCACGGTCGGCAGCGGATAGTTACGTAAGGCTCTCAACATATATATACCTCGCTAAATGATGGTATAATAATACGTTTATTTGTAAACGGATTATTACCATTTGTGGTCACAATTATTATGTAGTGTAGGGATGTAGGGCAATGATGATATTTTGAGCAGACATCGCCAATGAAAGTATGGGGGTGTTAGACTGAACTGCCTGCATCAACATATGGACCATACTTATCATGTTGTTGGATACAGGTACATCGGTCAGGGTCGCCAACTGTCCAATGATCATTTGAAGCTGATATATCAAATAACCTTTCGTGTGTCTCATACTCAAACTACAAATGAAGTTTTGTAACATTCCGATGATTTGTTGCACATGCTGGGCCGAGGCGGAAGAAGGGATCGGTAAAGGAACGGGAGTAGGGCTCGGAACGGGAGTAGGGCTCGGAACAGGAACAGGAACAGGAACAGGAGTGGGGCTCGGTAAAGGAACGGGAACAGGAACAGGAGTGGGGCTCGGAACAGGAACAGGAACAGGAACAGGAACAGGAGGCAAGGTCACCAGAGGTAAAACGTTTTGCTGAAACTCCCCAATCACATTACCAGGGGGGCTGGTATTCATGGTAATCACCGCCTTGGTAGTCACCGGATCAAATGCAATAGCGATGCCAAAGTCTCTGCTGGCCAACCACACCAAACATGTGAAATGCCCGGTAGCCTCCGAGAACCCAGGCGAATTAAAATTATACAAACTTATTTCGTTGTACCACGCGTCAATAGCTAGTTTAATTAGCGCCACCGGATCGGTCCCGTAACCTTCAAAGTAAGCCAGGTTTTCTCCGTACAATTGGGTGCCACTATGCTGAAACAGGTTATTGGACAACAAATAACTAGACCACTGTTGGGAAAACACTGTTATGGTAGGGTTGTAGGTGAGCGGAGGCGCTTGGTTCTTCGCGCGATACATATTAATGTAGGCCGCCACTGCGGATTGCTGGTTAGGTGTGAGAGTAATAATATTGGACATATTATATTCAATATTGATATTTTATCACTAAATTTGCTGGATAAATGCAGTGGTTTTACAACTGTAATTATAGTTTTAGTATTATAGATCGCGATTGATCGCACGGACACGGCTATTTTCTGCCGAACTGCAGCATGATGGCCTCCCTGTCTAGTGCCACCTCCTTGGCGATGTTTCGTACCACCTTTTCACGGGTCTTGGGGTCCCCCAACAGGGTCTGTAGGTAAATCTTGTCTCTCAGTAGGTTCTTTTCGTGGTTATTTACCATGGCGTCCGGGTTGTCCAAACACCATTGGTGCAGGCAGACAACGTTCCGGTATTCCACCTTCTCAAGGATGCTGTTGAGTCGGGAATGCCCATTGTCGTCCTTGGTCCATACATTGTTTTCTTTCAAGAAGATGGTTTCACGCTTCGCGTCGGTGCAATGGATAGGCCGCTTGGTAATATCGAGTGCTCTTAACCGCTTAATAAATATATCCGAAATACCATCTACAAACCCCACATCGCCCATCACCAGCAGTTCGTCGAAGGTGGGGCGGATGGTGTCCAAGAATTCGTCCAAGTTCATAGCGTCTTTGCAGGTCTCGTTGAGGAACACGTTCAGGTTGAATCGTTGGTTGTTATTGTTGATGGTATTGTTTGTTATATTGGTAGTCATAGCCAGCTGTTGTTGGGTCATCTCGTACATCTTGTTCATGATATCCTTATTTTCACGATCTTTTTCCTCAATTGAAGCCTGATATTTTTGTTGCTGCTCGATAAAAAGATTCTGGAAATCCTGGTTTTTCTTCATAATCTGCAGGTTCTCTTTAAACAGTTGAATTATTACGTTACTTGGAATAAGGGAATCATTGATAGTTGGACAATTCATTGCATCTATGTTTAATTGGGTTTCCTGGTTGTTTTGGTTGACAGTTGTGGAAATATCAAATACTGGTCCACCCATTATAGGTGTAGGTAAAGACGTGTATACAATTGTATTCTCCAGTGGTCTAGGTGGATCTTCATCTCTTTCGTCAGGCAGTGTTTCGTGACATTGCGTTTCATCGCCTTCTTCTTCGTCACCAGGCTCTCCATCCTTCTTGTTTTTCAATACACACTTCTTCTTATGTGACCATAACCCAGGTCGGGAGACGTATGTTTTGTTACAAATGTCGCATACAAACTTACCTTCGCTATTTATAATGACCCGTGTCTGCATCTTATGCTTTGTCGATGTCAAATGCCGATCATAACACGTCTTTGTGATGGTAACATAATCGCATACGTCACAACAAAACACCTTGGCGTCCGGATCATTTGACAGCAGTATATGCTTAGCCGACGACAGGTGTTTCTCGTAGCTGCTTTCCACAACCGTGTTGTAGTGACAAATATCACAGTGAAAAAAAAGCGATTTCTCTCCTTTTTTATCTGCAGACATGCTATATATTTTACTGCTAATATAATGTTTATATACATTATATTATTTGATAAATTATGTTTGGAGGCCATCTTTTGCTAAATAAATGTTTGGAATTCAGGGGTCTTAAAACATGCTGTGACTTTGGAAACAAAACTTCGTATACACCAAACCATGTATCGTAACAAGAATTTATGCCATTGCCGCATTGAGTTTGAAGGGGTTTTTACAAACATTTTTTTTGGACATTTATTTGGACATTTATTTTTGTCCATTTTCTGAAAAATTTTTCCATTTTATTCTCGATTTTTTCAATGATTTTAATAAACGTAAAATTGTTTATTATTATTAAGACTATTTTCTACCAAACTGCAGCATGATGGCCTCCCTGTCTAGTGCCACCTCCTTGGCAATGTTCTTCACCACCTTTTCCCGGGTCTTGGGGTCGCCCAACAGGGTCTGTAGGTAAATCTTGTCTCTCAGTAGGTTCTTTTCGTGGTTATTTACCATGGCATCCGGGTTGTCCAAACACCATTGGTGCAGGCAGACGACGTTCCGATATTCCACTTTCTCAATAATGCTATTGAGTCGGGAATGCCCATTATCGTCCTTGGTCCATACATTGTTCTCCTTCAGGAAGATGGTTTCACGCTTCGCGTCGGTACAATGGATAGGACGCTTGGTAATATCAAGTGCTCTTAACCGCTTAATAAATATATCCGAAATACCGTCTACAAACCCCACATCGCCCATCACCAGCAGTTCGTCGAAGGTGGGGCGGATGGTGTCCAAGAATTCGTCCAAGTTCATAGCGTCTTTGCAAGTTTCATTCAAAAACACATTCAGGTTGAATCGCTGGTTGTTATTGACAGTGTTATTCGTTATATTGGTGGTCATAGCTAATTGCTGCTGAGTCATATCAAATAACTTGTTGATCAAGTCCTTGTTTTCCCGCTGCTGCTCGATAAACAAACTCTGGAAATCTTGGGTTTTCTTCAACATTTGCTGGTTCTCCTTAAACAGCTGGATTATTACGTTGCTCGGAATGAGGGCATCATTGATGGTTGGACAATTCATTGCATCTATGTTGACCTGGTTGTCTTGGTTGTCACTTGCGGAAAAATCAAACGGCATTCCCACCATTGTAGACGGAGGTGAAGAAGCGTATACGATTGTATTCTCTAGCGGTCTCGGTGGCACAACAACATCGTCTTCGTCTTTTTCATCGGACGGCACTTCGTCACACTGCGTTTCATTATCCCCATCTTCATCAACCGGGTCTCCATCTTTCTTATTTTTTAATGCACAATTCTTTTTATGTGCCCATAAACCGGGCCGGGAGCTGTATGTTTTGTTACAATAATTGCATACTAGCTTCCCTTCATTGTTCTTTATTACGCGCAATTGTAATTTATGTTTTATGGTGCTCAAATGTTTATCATAACTGCTTTTCTTAATCGTAATATAGTCACAAGAGTCGCAGCGATAAATATTAGAGTCAGTGTTCGACACTAATAAAAGATGCTTGGCTGAGTACATATGCTTATCATAGCTAGTCTTCACTAGTGTACTGTAGTGACAAACGTCACACTGAAATAACTGTGAACCATCAGACTCCTTCTCGGCCATTAATTATATAATTAATGCTTAGAAAAGTTGCTAAACCTCTAATATTAATTGCTCGGCCCTACGTTCCAAGTCATGCAGCCAATATTTATCCGATTTTCAATCCATGGCAAACCAGCTATCGTAACAACTCTTTCCGCCTTGGCTCCGATGGTTTTAAAAGGTCCTTCAAGAAACTATTATTAGAAACAATTTTTGGACATTTATTTTTGTCCATTTTCTGAAAAATTTTTCCATTTTATTCTCGATTTTTTCAATGATTTTAATAAACGTAAAAGTATGTACTCCACCCACAAACCCCCTCTTTTTATAAAGAAAAATAAAAGAAATAATACCACCACGCAGCCAAGGACCGTCCAAGGGAACTTTCGAAACGCCTCCCCCCACTTAGAACCCTGCCAGGTGCTTGATGGCCTCGTCGCACGCCATTTGCTCCGCCTTCTTCTTGATCTTATGCTTCCCTTCTCCTAAGAACACAAAGATTTTACCATGGCGTGACATATGCTTATGGATATCGTCGTAACACTTGAAGCTTTGCACTGCAATCGAGTCGTCATGGGTCACACGGTGGACGGGTTGACCTAAGCACAAATAGACGCCCATGTGGTAACCGATGTCTGTGTTATGCTCTACCACTTCCATGTAGTAGGGTGTCACCTTGAATTCCTTTTGGATCTTCACTTGCAGAATATTCTTAAAATTATCGTCGTTACGAATGAGATTGATCCAGTCCACATGCTTTTCAAATACATTCTCCACAAAGATCTGTGCCATTTGGAAGCCCGGGCCGGTCACGAACAACATTTTAAACCATCCCTCCTCGTCCGTCACCGTTATTTTGTTGAAATCTAAAAACATGGCACCGATGAAGGACTCGAACAGACACCCCAGTTTCTTGAGATTGGTCCGGTTTTGCTTGGTTTCGGCCTGTTTAGAAAGAATAAACCATTTATGGAGACCCATCTCGTAAGCCATTTTACCGATGGATTCATTCTTGACCAGCGCGATTTTCTTCTCGGTCATGAACCCCTCATTCTCCTTGGGAAAGCGACGATACAGGTAATATTTAGTGATGCACTCGAGCACCCCGTCCCCCACAAACTCCAGCCGCTCATTCGATTTAGTATAAAGGGGTAAACAATCGTCGGGTTTAGCGGCCACCACAATGTTGTTATGCTCGTTCTCCAAATTGGGGCGCTTGATGTACGATCGATGGACAAATGCGCGTTTGTACAAATTGATGTTGTAGATAGGGACATTGATACCATAAGTCTTTAAGATGTTTTTCACCTCTTCCTCGGTAATACTTTTATTTAGGGAGTTGTACGGGTCGAAGATGCATGTTTCCTGACCATTATGGGTTTCAATACGGATATCATCGTCCATCATACTTGTTCTCACAGTCGCACACTCACGATATTGGTAAAATAGTAAAGACAAAGGTCAGAGCGTCAATTTTTTGCAGCCGAAGTGAATCAAGATAAAATATTTAGCTATAGTATATTGAAAATGTCGTCTTTACCTGGTAAAACTTTTACTGCGTCTAATCGCAACCGTATGGGCTCGAATGCCGTTACTGTCCAAGCTCAGGGGGGAGGCGACAAGAAGGCTGGTTTCCCCTACATGGTGGGTCGTGGATACCAGATCCCGATGTACTTCCAGAAGCGCAACGGGATTGAGAACTTGACCTTCTTGAAGAAGGACGCGTTCACGGCGATGCCTTCTCGCCCCATTGGATCGATGGGTATGAGCTCGCCTAACACCTATTTTAATATCCCTGGTACCCACTAATAAGGGGAAACCTACGGTTTCCCCTTAAACCCCATCCCTTAACTAGTAAACAGGTGTTTGTTACTGGTTTATATCCCTTACCCCCCCAACCCTCAACTAGTAAAAATGGGGAGTTACCGGTTTATACATTTGTAAAACGATATAATGGCTTCTTACTGCATTATATCATTTATGCGTATCGTAGTAGATATCCGTGAGAGGGGGTTGTTCGACAGAATCTTTGAAGCTCTGTTGCACCTCCCCGAAGATAAATTGAAACAAATAGATGTTGTGACGGAGAACCTGCCGATCGGCGACATTTTAATCCAAAACGCCGACAAACAGACCATATTAATTATTGAGCGTAAAACTTACGAAGATATGTTGGCATCGATCAAGGATGGGCGTTACGAGGAACAGTCACACCGGCTCACGAATACGAGCAACCTCCCGCCGCATTCCATCATTTATTTGTTAGAGGGTGTGTTCTCCAACATTCGAGAACCTGTCAAGAGAAAGATGATTTATTCTGCGATGGCCAGTTGTTCGTATTTCAAGGGGTTCAGTGTGATGAAGACGGCGAGTGTACACGAGACCGGGGAATGGATTGTGGCGCTTACGGAGAAGATTGGCCGCGAACTGGAGAAGGGGCGTCTGCCGCATTACCGTTCAGAAGTTCTCAAAAATACATTGACCCCACAGGGTCGTGGTGGTGAAGGTGGTGAAGGCGCGGTGGAAGAAGGCACTGAAGGAGAGGAAAAACAAGCAGGTGGTTCTGGCCCTATTCCCATCACAAATTACTGTAATTTTGTGAAAAAGGTTAAGAAGGATAACGTGACCCCGGAGAACATTGGTGAGATTGTTCTCTCTCAGATCCCTGGAATCAGCAATGTTACGGCAATTACCATTATGAAAAAGTTCTCCACCTTCCCCCAATTATTGGCAGCATTGAGGGAGAACCCTGATAGCTTGAACGATATTAGTATGGAAACCAATGGTAAACAACGCAAGATCAGTAAGAGCAGTATTGAGAATATCAAGAAATATTTTCTGTAGAGCAGGTTCTCCATTACACCAAAAAAATTTGGATCATAACACATATAAAAATTATCCGACATAGATAATAATGATGATGCCCTTTGTAACTTTCGTGGTAGAAGGGAGAACCGGAAACAACCTATTTCAATATATGGCGGCAAAATTGCTCTCGTTGCATTACGGTCACACGTACGTCCCCATCCACGAAATCAAAGGTGATGATATCAACATACTTGTTATCAATGACGAAGACATGACCATTGCACTGAAAGGTCTGGTACATGAGCATGTCAACGGTAAAAATATCGTCTGCTCGGGCTATTTCCAAAAGAGCGACATGTTCACCCCTTACCGCAAGGTGTTGATTGATATCATAAAAATATGTGACGATTATTGGTACGACGAAAAAGGGCGAAAAATATATATTAAGGAGTTTTTTACGGCTTCCCATAAACAACAACTCGGTCCCAATGATGTTGTCGTGTCACTGAGATTGGATGATTTTTTACATATAAATTTATTAGGTGAGCCGGGCAAAACCAGCGATATTTTGCCACCTAGCTACTATACGGATATTTTGGAGAAAATGTCCCGAGACGCCAAAAGCAAACTGTATATCGTTTCGGATAAGCTACGCGAAGATTGGGAGAAGGCATATGTAAAAATATTCGATCCTTGGTCCCCGATCATGGTACAAGACGATATAATGAGCGATTTTGCTCTCATGCGCGACTGCCCTACCTTGATCCATAGCAACAGCACCCTGTGCTGGATCGCGAGCTTCTTTTGTGATAAAGATAAAACGCGTTATATCCCGAGAACCTACTTTTATTCGAACCAATCGCTGGAAAAGATTGAAGAAACCGACACATTTTTGGTAGTTAATCCGCTGCCACACAATGAAGTTGAGAACCTAGGACCCATCCCTTAGTGAATAGCGAAGGATCTTTGTAAATTATCTTAACATCACGGTTAACATAATTAAGGATGGGGTTTAAGGGGTAAGAGCAGCAAAGCTGCTCAACCTTGAAGGCCCTCCGGGCCTTCTGAGGAAACCTTGGTTTCCCCTTATTAGTAGACGTCTTTGGGCTGACCTAAATCCTTATTAAGCACGGGTAAAAACGCCATTTTCGGTTGAAATAACATAGGTTTCACCACATTGTTCTCGTCGTATTTCCCCGACTCGATCGCCTGATTCGTTACATCGACCCCACCCCAGTTAGGATCCATAGGATTATCGCTCATCGGCACTGCCTTGGTCGTGTCGTGGATGACATCAATGTTGGTATACACCCCCACATACTGGCTGGTCGGGTCAAAACCGCTATAATTATTTTTATTGTAAGGACCATGTTCGCGCGAAGCGTCTTTGACCGTAACAGGCCCCGCCACAGGCTGGTTCAAGTTAGTGATGGGGGGAAGTCCACCCTGGGGGTCGAAAGGGCTCGGACGTATACGATAAACATCTTGACCTTGGGCGTTGTTTTCCTGTTGTAAATAGAGGATAGGACAGTCGTAACCGTTCTTACGCTGTTGAGCCAAATAATAGATGTATTCGTCGAGGTTGTAGAAGGGGATAGGGTTAGTGGCGCTTTCAGGCTTCTTGCTATTATAGAGGAGCAACCGATCGCCCTTTTGCACTAGAAGATCAGGGCAATCTGACCCGATCGACTCACGAGACCCTGACTCGGACCCCCCCGACAGTTTCTCGACCATACGTTGGGGCGTGAGGATAACATAGATTCCAGCCAAAAAGGTCAAAATTAAAAATAGAATAAAAAATAGTCGCAATGGGTTCATATTATTCGTACTAGTTATATTGGAATCATATATTATTTTATCTTCCTACTATATAATGGCGCTAAAGAGAACCGCTCATCGCAACAAAAAGGTGTCGGGTGGGTTCTCGCGTAAAAATCGGCGCACATTGAAAAACCACCGTAAACCAGTAACTGTGGGTCTTATCCATGCGAGTTGGTGTGGCCATTGCCGAGCCTTACTGCCCGAATGGAAAAAGATGAAAGCTAGTATGCGAGGTGCCAACTACAACTATTTAGAAATCGAAGACAGTGATCCACACAAAGACCGTAAAATCGCGCTTGTAAATAGCCGTTTAAAGGGGGAGAAATTGACGGTGAATGGGTATCCTACCATTTATAAGGTACATAACGGTAAATTGGAGTATTACCAGGGGGAACGCACTGCCCAAGCCATGCAAAAATGGTTTGGAGGAAATGCGTCTGCACCCGAGCCCGCACAAGAACCCATAAAACCACTTATGCAGCGGTTTTTCGGGGGGAAGAAACAAAAGGGTGGCGACTGCGGATGCGGAAAGAGTATTTTTACGACGAATCACTAAAAAAATTGATACTGTTTATTTGCAAAAAGTTAATAAACACTACACGACACTAATCAATAAAGCATGGCATCCACCAAAATGTTGATCAAGAAGAAACCGGTCGTAAAAAAATACTTCCGCCTGTTTGATTTCAACGTATATGACGAGGTCCAAGAGACCGAGGACAGCGACAGTGGATCGGACAATGGCAAACCCCACTACAAAAAAGATAACAAGATCTTTGTGATCCAGATGTTTGGGGCGAATGAGAAAGGTGAGACCTGTTCGATCTATGTGAAGGACTTCCAACCGTTCTTCTTCATTTTGGTAGGGAACAGCTGGTCCAACCGCGAACGCATCGAACTGGTGAAAGACATCGAATCCAAACTAGGTAAGAAATACGCGGAATCTATTGTCAATTCCGAGCTGGTCGAGCATAATAAACTGTACGGGTTCTCGGCAGGTAACAAAGACAAGTTCGTCAAACTCACGTTCAAAAACACAGAAACAATGAATCGTACCCGGAACCTATGGTACACCTACGTTGAAGGCGGGGAACGTAAGAAGATTGGCTACAAGTTTGGAGGGACACCTCTCGAACTATACGAAAGTGGCAACATCCCCCCACTTCTCCGCTTCTTCCATATCCGCGAGATCGCCCCGTCCGGATGGATTTCCTTTACCACGAATCGTGTGATCAAACCCGCGATCCCGACCACGACCTGTACCTACGAATACATCTGTCCTTTGGACGCCCTCAAACCCGAGAACGAGAAGGTAGACCGCGTACCGTTTAAGATTTGTTCCTTTGATATTGAGGCCAGTTCGAGCAATGGCGACTTCCCCGTCCCCGTAAAATCTTATAAGCGTTTATCGAGCCAAATTGTAGACACTTTCCAAAAACAATCCGCGTTTATTTCCGACACAGCCAAGGCCCAACAATTTCTACAAAAATCCATCATGACCGCATTTGGATTTGACCAATTTGAAGGGATCGATCTGGTCTATCCGAAAAAGCCCCCTGCAAAAGATCGGGTGAAAGCGCTGATCCAGGTGCTTATCAAGGAGACCATCGAAAATGCCAAACAAGCTAGCGATGAGGACAACAGTAAGTTGCTGACGATCGACAGTATGTTCGAAACCATGAACGAAAAACAACATGCTGGCGGGGTCGAGATCGAGTCCTCTGAAAACATTGTCGATCTGGCCGACATCGAGACTCCCCACGACGACGATGAGGAGGATCAAGAGGAACAAGAGCAAGAGGTCGTACCCCCCAAACCACATCCTAAGCGACCCACCGCTAAAAAGGCCGCCAACCCCGACACCATCATCGACATATTGATGAACAAAGAGCTGAAGCGCGATGACAAGATCCAAACCACGAATGATGTGTTGACCCGACTGTTCCCCCGACTGGAGGGCGACAAGGTCACCTTCATCGGTTCCACCTTCCTCCGCTACGGTGAGCTGCAACCCTATTACAGCCACTGTGTCGTCTTGGGCACCTGCGACCCGGTAGAGGGTGTCGACATCGAGCCCGTCACCAACGAAAAAGCGCTTCTGCTCAAGTGGACCGAAGTGATGCAAAAGGAAAACCCTGATATTGTGATCGGATACAACATCTTTGGTTTTGATTACGAGTTCATGTTCCGGCGTGCCGAAGAAAACGAATGCGTCCATGATTTCATGGCAGTTTCACGTAAAATTGGCGAATTGGCCTGTAAACCTAAGCGCGAGAGCCCAGGCGAGATGACCCTGGAAAGCACGAAACTCGCCATTGCCTCAGGGGAGTACGATCTCCGTTATTTCAAAATGACGGGGCGGCTCCAGATCGACCTGTACGCAGCTTTCCGGCGGGATTTCATCATGTCAAGCTATAAATTGGATGATGTGGCCGGGCAGTTCATCAGCGACGATATCAAACGCACCGAACACCTGACGCACGAACAATGGGGCGAGGTGACCGAACTGTATACGCAAAATTTGATGGGGATCAACGTCCACGATTTCGTACATATTGAGGTTTCGGGGTATACCACCGACTATCATAAGGGCGGACATAAGTTCAAGATTTTGGATATTATCCGTGGGAAGGAGGTCACGGAGATAGTGAAGGGCGAAGAAAAAACCGTGAAGTATAACGTCTTGGTCATTCGGGGACACGAAACCTTTGAAAAGGGGAAATCAATCAAATGGACTATGGCGAAAGACGACGTATCCCCCAAGGATATTTTCCGGCTAGCCAATGGATCCTCGAGCGACCGCGCGATCGTCGCGAAATACTGTATTCAGGATTGTAACCTGGTCCACCATCTGATGAACAAGATCGACATTATTACGGGTCACTCCGAGATGGCGAATATTTGTAGTGTCCCCATCAGTTTCCTGGTGTTCCGCGGCCAGGGGATCAAATTGACCAGTTTTGTGGCGAAGAAATGCCGGATCAACGGAATGTTGATGCCCGATCTGGAAAAAAGCCACGATTTCGATAAGTACGAGGGGGCGATTGTGCTCCCGCCAAAATGCGCGATGTATATTGATAATCCGGTCGCGTGTGTCGATTATTCGTCGCTATATCCGTCGTCGATGATCAGCCAAAATTTCTCGCACGATTCGCTCGTATGGTCCAAAGAGTATGACCTGGAAGGTAAGCTGGTGAAGGAGCGCGGGGAGCGCGACCATAAGGGGAACTATAAATACGATAATTTGCCGGAGTATCACTACATCAACATCGAGTACGACAACTTCAAGTATTTGCGGGCATCCGGGGCGACCCGTTCGGTACCAAAAAAAACGAAGGTAGGGAAGATTGTATGCCGGTGGGCCCAGCTACCGAACAACAAGAAATCGATCTTACCGTCTATCCTGGAAGAGCTGCTCAAGGCCCGGTCCGACACACGTAAACTGATCAAGAGCGAGAAGGACCCGTTTATGCAAAACATTTTAGATAAGCGCCAGCTCGCTTACAAGGTGACGGCGAACTCGCTCTATGGTCAATGTGGGTCGCGCACGTCGAGTTTTTATGAGAAGAATGTGGCTGCGTCGACCACGGCCACTGGGCGTATGATGATTACGTATGCCCGCCGTATCATCGAGGAGGTGTACGGGGACCGGATCTACGATACGGCGCTACAGGGTCCGGTGCGTACCCGGGCCGAATATGTGTACGGTGACAGTGTGGCATCGTATAGCCCGGTGATTATTCGGTTCGAAGGAGTACGTGGGCAAACATTTATTTGTGATTTGGCCCGGCGTTGCGGGAATGACCAGTGGCAAACCTGCACCGAGGAGGGAAAGGAAACCAAAGAATTTTGTGAATTGGAGGATACGGAGGCCTGGACCGAAAAGGGATGGACCCGGCTGTACCGGGTGATCCGCCATAAACTGCCCCCGCATAAAAAGATGTTCCGTATCGTGACGGATAATGCTATTGTGGATGTGACCGACGACCACTCGTTGCTGCTTCCTAGCGGACAAGAGATAAGCCCCAAGGATTGTCAAGTCGGTACAGAATTATTGCATCATTCTATAACAGATCTTGATCACTACGATAAGGAAAATGACGTCTATGGTGTGAGCCCTAAAACGTTTTACGAAGAAACTATCGACCCTACCAAACCACCGGGCCTGGTGTATCGAGAAACGTTTCAAAAGTTGAGTAAGGGTGTCATACATAAGGATCAAAATATTATCATCAAACTCTGCTGCCCAGAGGAAAAACAGTTGCTTGTGGAAGTATTCCGTTCGGCGTGCTCCGCCTTCGAAATTCAGCTTAAAACATCGTATAGTGTTTATACCAATGCGTATGTTCTTACCTACGACCCAAAGGATAATACGATGGATAACCGTATCAAGGCCATCCTCGAGATCCCTTATAATGATTATGTCTACGACCTCACCACGGAAAATCATCATTTCGCCGCAGGCATCGGCAACTTGATTGTCCATAATACCGATAGTGTATTCTTCACCTTCAACCTGGAGAATGCAGAGACCGGAGAAAAAATCGTGGGAAAACCGGCGCTCGAGATGACGATCGAGATTGCCCAGGATGCAGCCGCTCTCTGCAGCCAATGGCTCAAACCCCCGATGGACTTGGCTTATGAAAAAACTCTGATGCCCTTCATCCTGCTCTCGAAAAAACGGTATGTCGGGATGTTGTACGAAGAGAACCCGAACAAGGGCAAACTGAAGTACATGGGATTACCGCTCAAGCGGCGTGATTCGTGTGATTACATGAAAGACGTGTATGGAGGTGTTCTCGATATATTGATGAAAAGTACGGACATTACATTGGCGACGACGCATCTACAAGAAAGGCTACAAGAGCTGATCGATGGTAAGGTTTCGATGGAAAAACTCGCGATCACGAAAGCCCTCCGCTCAGAGTATAAGAACCCCGAGTCTATTGGACATAATGTGTTGGCCGAGCGCATCGGGAAACGCGATCCGGGAAACAAACCGAAATCGGGGGATCGTATCAAGTTTGTATTTGTCCAGAACGACAATAAGAAGGCGCTGCAGGGGGATAAGATCGAAACCCCGCAATTCATTATCGAAAACAAGTTACCGATCGACTACCACCATTATATCACGAATCAAATCATGAAACCGTTGATGCAGTTGTTTGGACTAGAGGTGGAAAAGATTTGGAAAGCCAAGGGGCATCATTCGGCGGTAAGAGAATATAAAAAGACGATAAAAAAATTGGAGGAGGAGTATCCGGACTTGGAGACATTCGTGAAGAAAAAGGAGAAGTATTGTGCGGCAAAAGTGAAGGAGTTGTTGTTCGATAAGGTGTTAGAGAAGATACATAACGATAAGAATGGGATTCGACAGATCACGCAATGGTTCAAGTAGGGGGAACCAACGGTTCCCCCTAACCCCTTCCCTT
>Ga0164297_10001855_pt1 | contig 21681 bp, 13 predicted proteins | sample GEODES058metaG_FD_113539 | JGI IMG/M metagenome (GOLD analysis project Ga0164297, IMG submission 113539) | Dystrophic lake water microbial communities from Trout Bog Lake, Wisconsin, USA - GEODES058 metaG | ecosystem: Environmental > Aquatic > Freshwater > Lake | place: USA: Trout Bog Lake... | reverse complement strand
TCGCCGGAAGCGCCAATCCCAGTGCTCCGACCCTCGGGGCATCACGCTACCCTTGGCGGTGCGGCCAATGTGGCACTGAACATTGCCACTTTGGGCGGTTTGGTGGTGCTCATCGGCGTGATCGGTCATGATGAAGCGGGTGAGGCGATCACGCGCCTTGCTGCTGAAGTGGATAATATCACGCCCGCCTTGGTGCGTGTTTCAGGACGACCAACCACGGCAAAGACGCGCTTCATGACGGGGTCGCATCAGCTGATGCGGCTGGATGAGGAAACGACCGCCCCTCTGGATCACGAAGGAGCGGCTTCTGTTCTCGCTGCTGTGTCGGTCCATCTGGCGCAAGCTGACTTGGTGGTTCTGTCGGACTATGCCAAAGGCGTACTGTGCGACGAAGTCTTGGATCGTGTCCTGACGATGTGCCGCGATGCCGGGAGACCCGTTGTCGCTGACCCGAAGCGCGCCGATTTTACCGCCTATCGCGGCGTTGCCGTGCTAACGCCGAATGAGCACGAAACCCGTGTCGCCACGCGCATTTCTGCCGATGACGATGCGGATGCCGATCGCGCCGGCCGTATGGCCTTGCAGGCGACCGGTGGGGAGGCCGTTCTGGTGACGCGGTCTGCCAAAGGACTGACCTTGGTCCGCCGTGGACATGAAACGATGCATCTTCCGACCCGTGCGCGGGAGGTGGCGGATGTGTCGGGTGCAGGGGATACGCTTGTCGCGGCATTGGCCGTGGCGTTGGCTGCCGGGGCCACGCTTCCCGATGCGGCGCTCTTAGCCAATGCGACCGCCGGTATATCGGTTGGCAAGCAGGGCACAGCGACCGTATCGGCGCAGGAATTGCTCGACCTGCTGCACCTGGACGAGTTGGTTCAGACTGATAGCAAGGTGGTAGGGCTTGATGGCGCCCGCCAGCGAGTGCGGGAGTGGCAGCGCCGCGGCTTGAAAGTTGGCTTCGCCAATGGCTGTTTCGACCTGATCCATCCCGGCCATGTCCGCCTTTTGAACGAAGCACGCGCGGCCTGTGATCGGCTTGTCGTGGCGCTGAACACGGATGCCTCAGTCAAACGGCTAAAGGGGCCCAGTCGACCGCTGCAGAATGAAATGGCGCGAGCGACGGTCATGGCGTCCATGGCGCCTGTCGATCTCGTGACATTGTTCGACGAGGATACGCCGTTGGACATGATCCGTGCATTACGGCCCGATGTTTTGGTCAAGGGATCAGACTACACGATAGAGCAGGTTGTAGGCGCACCCGACGTCCAGGCATGGGGAGGCAAGGTCGTGCTGGTGACGCTGAAAGAGGGGCATAGCACGACCAAGACGATCCGTCGGATGACGGGAGCGGCGTGATTGTGCGGTAGGTTATTGCCGTTGCAGAAAACCGGCGTATACGGCCCACATGGAAGCGAACACGACACAGAATCTGGAAACCGACGTAGCCATCGTGGGCGCTGGCCCGGTGGGACTGTTTTCGGTGTTCCAGTTGGGCATGCTGAAACTGCGCTGCGTGCTGGTAGACGCCCTGAGTGAGATCGGCGGCCAATGCACCGCCTTATATCCGGAAAAGCCCATCTACGATATTCCCGCCCACCCGGCGATCGAGGCTGGCGCTCTGATCACCCAGCTTGAACGCCAAATCGAACCCTTCCCTGCGCCCCGGTTGCTCGGCCGCCAAGTCACCGGATTAAGCGGAACGAAGGGTGATTTTGTTCTTACGACCGACCGAGGGGATACTGTCCGCGCCAAAGCGGTGTTGCTGGCAGCCGGAGCCGGTGCCTTTGGCCCGAGCCGCCCGCCTCTGGATGGTTTGTCGGCCTATGAGGCGTCCGGTTGCGTGCAATACTATGTTCGCCGTCGAGAGGATCTTCGCGGTAAGCGCGTGGTGATCGCTGGGGGTGGTGATTCCGCAGTGGATTGGGCGCTGGCGTTGAAAGATATCGCGCAGGTGTCCCTGGTGCATCGGCGGCCTAAATTCCGTGCAGCACCTGAAAGTGCGGAGCGCCTGGATAAAGCGGCACGGGCGGGCGAACTCGAATTGGTCATTCCTTACCAACTGCATGGGTTGACCGGCGAAAACGGCATACTAGCCGCAGTCCAAGTGGCGACGCTTGAAGGCGAAATCCGTGTCATCGAAGCCGATACACTGCTGCCATTCTTCGGCCTGTCGATGGACTTGGGGCCGATTGCGGCCTGGGGCTTAGAACAGTCTCTGCACCACGTGAAGGTCAACCCTGCAACATGCGAGACCTCGATGCCCGGCGTGTTCGCTGTTGGTGATGTGGCGACCTATGCCGGAAAGCTAAAACTGATCCTGCAAGGCTTCAGTGAGGCCGCAGTGGCGGCTCACGCGATTTTCTCAATCGTCAATCCCGATCAGGCGCTGCATTTTGAATATTCTACAAGCAAGGGTGTGCCAGTTTAGAGCACGGACGCCCTGTTGATTGGGGGCGACAAACGTCGCGCCTGAAAATGGGCGTCTGCGGAACGGAATTCTAACGTCGGATGAGACGCGTTCTGATTGCATTGCGGATTTAGGCGATGCTCTTGGCCGCGAGAATAGCTGGTCTCTGACTAGACTCGAAGTCGCCAGGGTCGCATCGGCCGAGCAAGAGGCACAGTGCGGTGATGGTTCCGATGCCGGCGGTCCTGCTGCTCGCGGTCTATTTGGTTCTTTTGTCGGGCGGTTCGGTATTTTTGGAGCGCGTCACCTGCCGTTTGGCACGGCATTTCTATCCTCGAGCGGCTTCGCGTTGGCGGCTGTGTTGCTGATCGTGTTGCTGGAAAAATCGTCTTCGGATTTTGGCTATCATTTTCAGGCCAGCACCGCTGTCCGTGAACGTGGTTCTCAAGCACCCGCATTCAATCGTTGCCGGTGTCGCAAATTGCAGAGGGTCGTCAAAAATATCGCCATGCGTCTACCCGGCTCCCAATCGTCAAATGCCAGCCTGGCCGGCATCTGCACGGCAATGGCGAGAGTGTGCTACGCGGCAGCGATCTCAAGCCGTGAGACAGCACGGGTTCGACCGATTAGGGGCAGCAGATTGGCGAGGTCAGGGCCGCTGTCCTCACCTGTCAGGGCAAGCCGCAGCGGTATTTCAATATCTTCAGCGTCACGGCCGGTCACGATAGCGAGGTCGCTGACCCAATGTCCCCAGACATCCTTGCCCCAAGGTTCGGCTGGTAGGGACACGGCTGCTTGCCGCAGTAATGCCTGCTCGCCCTCGATAACCGGCGGCACGATCGTGCCGGTCACGACCTCCCACCATCCGCGTGCCTCTTTCAGCAGGTCCATCCCGCCACGCACTGCCAGCCAGAATGCTTCGGTCGCGCCGGCTGGCAGACGGTCTGCAACCTCGGCGAAAGCAAGGCCAGACAGCGCTGAGCGGTTGGCGTCCAGCAGGCGCGTCATATCGAAGCGGGCGTCTTTCAGATCGGATAAGCGAAACGGACCTCCGCGCGCAGCGAGGCCGACGAGGCATTCTGCGACCGTTGCCGCCTGCACGCCGTCTTGACGCAGGCTCCGCAGCGAAACCTGGCCACCGGCAGCGGCTTTGCCTTCGGCAAGTAGGGGTAAATGGCCAAAGCGCACGTGATCGGCGTGACCGGTCAGGATTTCCAGCAGTTCGATCTGAATGGCCGTATTACCTGGGCTTTCCTCGCCGCGCAGAATATGCGTGGTGCGATTGTCAATATCGTCGATAATGCTGGCCAGAATGGGGGTGGGCACGCCTTCGGCCAGCCAGACCACCGGGTCGGAGACGGTGGCAAGATGCGCTTCCCGCTTGCCCTGCACCATGTCGTTCCAGCGGATTTCGCGGCCCGACAAGCGCAATCGCCAGTGTGGGATTTTGCCACCTGCCTCGGCGTCGCGCAGTTGCTGGGGTGTCAGCCGAAGCATGGCGCGATCATAAATGGCGGATTGACCACGGCGTCGGCGGAAAGCTGCTTTGGCTTTCAACTCTTCTTCCGTTTCCAAGCACGGGTAGACAAAGCCATCGCGCTGCAAACGCGCAAAAGCCGCAGCATAGCGGTCACCGCGTTCAGATTGGCGCATCGCATCATGCCAATGTATGCCGAGCCAGGAGAGGTCGTGGATGACTGGGTCGGGTTGGTGGCCAGGATCGGCTAGGTCATCGAGACGGAGCAGCAAATGCCCGCTGTGCCGCTGAGCATGGAGGTGATTGGCTAAAGCTACGCGCGCGCTACCAAGAAAGAGGCTGTTGGTTGCCGGCGGGGCAAAGCGAAGACGCGTCATTCCTCGTTTTCCGGCTCAGACTCGTCGCGTCTTGGGTCCAGGGCGCGCCAGTCGCGTTCCTCGTTACTGGCTGGATTGTCGGCAAAATCTCCAAGTTCGGTGGCGCTTTTCCAGCCTGTTTCACCGGCATCAACCACTTCCGCATCTTCCCCGAACGCGAACCAAGCTTCCAGAACAGCCTTGGTCGACAGTCCCGGTGCTCGGCAATGCTCCACCGAATCGCGAACGTAGCGGCGGGCGAAGGCGTTCGCGTGCATCAGCGTTTCAAAGCCGCCGATCTCTTCGGTGATATTGTCCTGCGCGCCGCCAGAAAGATCGAGAATACGCACCCGCCAGCCGCCCGAGGGAGCAAACAGATCATGAATTCCGACGCCTTCCGGCGCCTCATCGGTTTCTGACATTCATCCAACCTATGGATGCGCGACACTGGAATCAACGGCCGTATCAGCGCGCTCGTGCATCGCGGATAAAATACCGCGCGCAAGGGGTGTCGAACACATCGTCTCTACTGGCTGGTCCAAGCGGCGGCGCCAGTTAGGGCGCTCCTGATCGGTGCCCGGCAGGTTCACCGCGACGCTGTCGCCGACTAAGTCGTCGGCCTGCACGAGGGCCAGCAGTGCAGGGGTTCCTGCTACAAATCGATGAATGGCGGCAGCGATGCTGTCAGGTAACGGTTCGGCCAAATCAGAGTTGGTGACTTCGACGAGCCCTTGGCTCTGCAAGGTATTGCGTAAGAGAGTTTTTTCTGTCGCTCGCTCCGCCAGTGCAACACCATCGTCCGCCAGCAACCCCAATGCATGGCGCTCGGCAATGTCGGTGCCGGACCACCAGCCGGCAAGTGTCGGTAGGTCATGGGTCGAAACACAGGCCGCGGCGCGTTGTTTCCAAGCAGATTGGGGGCGGATACGGCCATGCTCTCGTTCGAACCATAAGACGCTGTAGGACAGGATATCAGCCTCGGCCAGCGCCTCGGGGAGGCCTTCTGGCACGGTTCCCAAGTCCTCCCCGACGATCAGGCAGCGCGCACGGTTACTGTGGAGGGAAATTTGTGCCAGCAGTTCGTTCAGACGGTAATTGACATAGGCACCATCGCGGCCCTGCGCCCCGTCCGGAACGACGAAAAGACGGCGTAGGCCGATAGCGTGGTCGATCCGAAGGGCGCCGGCATGGCGCATATTAGCCTCTAGAAGGCCGGCGAATAATTCGTAGCCACCACGCCGCATCGCTATCGGATCGGGCGGCGGAAGACACCAGACCTGGCCGTTTGCGGCGAATGGATCCGGTGGCGCGCCGATCGACAGACCAGACATCAGACAGTCCTGCCCTGCCCAGGCCTCGGCTCCGTCCGGAGCGGCCCCAACCGCGAGGTCGCGATATAACCCGATCGATAGCCCGGTATCGGCCACGGAACGGGCGAGTTGAGCCTCGGCTTCCAGTTGCAGGAATTCGTGGAAGCCAACCAGATCACGATGGGTTTCTGCAAAAATGCCGACCGCTGCCGAGGACGGGTGGCGTAAATTCGTCGGCCAGCGGGTCCAGTCCGACGTGCCGAGCGTTTCCACAATTGCTTGATAGGTGGCAAAAGTCTTCAAAGAAGCGGAAATTGGCGCTTGGCGTGTGGGCGCTTCCGCCGCTTGGGCTCGATAGGCTGCATGTAATACGGCACGTTTGAGCCCCCACACGGCGTCATAGTCGACTGCGCCCGGTATGATCGGCATGCCGGCGCCGCCCGGTAGATGCGAAACATCGATGTAAATCGGGTCCAAAAAACGCCGGTCAGACGGTTGATAAGGGCTCGCTCGGTGCCTGTCATGCGGGAACATCGCATGCAGCGGGTTTAGCCCAACCAACGCCGCCCCTTGCTGGGCCGCTTGCCTGGCGAGAGATGACAGGGTGGAAAAATCCCCGATCCCCTGATCGCCGGCGGAGCGGAGCGTGTAGAGATGCGCGGCAATCCCGAAGCGTCGTTCGCCGGCGGCTAAAGCAGGCGGTAAATAACAGCGTCTTGGCGCGATAATCAGATGGCACACCTGGCACGGATCGTCATCCGCGATCAGTCTGTGCTGGCCCATCGGTTGTGGCGGTAAATCCAGGATGTTATCGGCGGGACGAAGGCGGTGTTCGCTGCCATCTTGCCGGATCAGGGTGACCCATCGTGGTCTGGGGTGACCAAGGCGCAGCCTGACGCCCTCGGTCGGGCTGCCGACGGCAATGGTTGGCAATTGGGTTGTCGCCTGGGCGTGCAAATGGGCCAAACTGCTGCGCCAATCGGTGCGCGTGGTAGTCGGTAAACGCATGCCATGCAGCACCGACCGTAGGCTATCAACCGGGACCGCGTGACACGCACCGTCGATGTCCCACCAGCATGTGTCGATCCCTGCCAATCCGGCGAGCCGTTTTAGTTCGTCATCGGTTATCCCAAGCTGGGATTTTGTCGCGGCACCTGGGGTCCATGGCCGACCGGCGGTGCTTGTTATGGTGTCGACCTGGATCGGGGACTGATCGTCGGCCCCGGTCCCCGTCTCAGCCCGCTCAGGCGCATGTTCGGAAGTCGTCCGCAAGACGACGACGCTGCGTGGCGCGATTGTGAGCGAGGTAGCGATGGATGCGTTTGTCGGCGCTGTATCAAAAAGGTGGGTCCAGACGGAGCCCGGCGCCAAGTCAGGCAAGAACATTTCCAGCGGCGCGAGGCCGGCATGGAAGACCAACAAAATGCGTGCATCGCCGCTCGCCACATCCGCGATCAGTGTGTTGCTATGCGGGCTATTCCAATCAGTCAGCCTTGCGCCGTCTGGTCTGCGCCAGACCACATCGTGATCGCTGAGAGGGGTAGAGCCGAAGACCGGCGCCAAAGATTTTCGGATCGCAATCAAGTCTGCCGTATAGGCGATGAGATCCTGGTCGGCCGCGGTCCAGTCAAACCACGTCGTGACGTTGTCCTGGGCGTAGGCGTTGTTGTTGCCGCCTTGGCTGCGGCCCGCCTCATCGCCCATCGCCAACATCGGCGTGCCGCGTGATAGCAGCAGCGTCGCTAGCAAGGCTTTGATATCAGACTTGCGACGCTCCAGACGCGCAGCATCCTCGGTTAGGCCTTCGACGCCGTGGTTCCATGAAATATTGTCGTCAGTGCCGTCGCGATTATCCTCACCGTTCGCCGTATTATGCTTGCTCGTGTAGGATACCAGATCGGCCAGCGTGAAGCCGTCATGCGCGGTGATGAAGTTGATGCTGCGCGTCAGCGGGCGCGGAGTTCGGAAAATGTCGGCCGATCCAGCGAAACGAGTTGTGAAGGCGCCCAGCATGCCAGGATCACCGCGCCAGAAGCGGCGGACTGTGTCGCGATATTGGTCATTCCATTCGCCCCAACCGGATGGGAAGTGCCCCAACTGGTAGCCGCCGGGGCCGATATCCCAAGGTTCAGCAATGATCGGAAGACGGCATAAGACCGGGTCCTGGCATATGGCGGTCAGGAGTGGGGCGGCAGGGTCGAAGCCGTCAGACCGCCGCCCGAGCGTTGTTGCAAGATCAAGGCGGAAGCCGTCGAAGCCCCCGAACAGGGTCCATGCGCGCAGCGCATCCATAGCCAACTGCACGACGTGTGGACGGTCTAGCGCTAGGATATTGCCGCAGCCTGCATCATTGACATACTGCGCTTTGTCGGGGCCCAGGCGGTAATAACCAGCATTATCCAGGCCGCGCAGGGATAATGTCGGACCAAGGTGGTCGCTTTCGGCCGAGTGGTTCAGGACGACGTCCAAGATCGTCGCGATCCCTGCTTCGCGCAGGGCGTCGGTGGCGGCGCGTATTTCCGCCCAGCCTCCCGGCGCGATGCGGGGGTCGGGGGCGAGAAAAGCGGCTGGGTTGTAGCCCCAATAGTTTGCAAGCCCTCGTGGCGGCAGATGGCGCTCATCGGCCCAGGCCGCGCTAGGCATTACCTCTACAGTCGTGATGCCCAAGCGTTGCAGGTAAGCGATCGAGGCCGGGTGTGCCAAGCCGGCGAACGTACCGCGCAGAGGTTCAGGCACGGCGGGATTGGTCCTACTGAAGCCCCTTACATGGAGTTCATAGATAACCTGGTTATCCCAGTCGAAATCGGTCTTTGGAAAATAGTATGGCAGGTTCGGGGTGCCGATGAAGGCTTTTGGCATTTGTTGCGCGGTATCGGCGTGAACGGGATTTTCAGTGTCGAATAACGCCGGATGCAATTTGAAGGGTCGGTCCAGAGCCAGTGCCCAGGGATCGACCAATAGTTTTTGCATGTTGAACCGCAATCCACGCATTGGATCCCACGGCCCCGCAGCGCGCAGCCCGTAGCGCATGCCGGCGGCAATGCCAGGGAAAGCGCCACGCCAGATCGGGCCGACACGCTCGCTTAGCGCCAAGCGCTCGATTTCCTGATCTGCCGCATCGAACAGGCAGAAATAAATGCAATCGGCGTCAGGGGCGTGGACGACGACATTGACCCCATCGGCCACCGGCCGCACCCCCATTGGTGAGAGAAGCGGTGGCATCACCGCGGAGGGGGGCAATGGGGACGGACGCCTTGGCTTGGTGGTTTCGTGCGTCACCGGCGGGATGTCAGCAACGACTGATACAGTGCGGAATAGTGCTGGGCCGGTCTGCGCCAGGAGACATCCGCGGCCATGGCGTTGCGCTGCATCCGTTCCCAAACCTTGCGCTGTGGCCATAAGGCCAGCAAACGCTGCATGGCTGTCCAGAACCGATCGGAGGAGACCGGTGCGAACTGCAAACCAGTGGCTACGCCTGCGGAAAGCGCAGCCTCATTTGCATCGATCACGGTATCAGCCAGGCCGCCGACCCGGGCGACGACGGGGATGGTGCCATAGCGGAGCGCGTACATCTGCGTCAGTCCGCATGGCTCGAAGCGCGAGGGTACCAGCAACGCGTCGCTGCCAGCCTGAACCAAATGTGCCAGTGGTTCGTTGTAGCCGATCTGGCAGCCGATGGCGTCCGGCCAGCGTGCGGCTGCTTGGATGAAGCCGTGTTCTAAAGCGTGATCGCCAGCACCGAGGATGACGACTTGCACGCCCGCTTGTGCCAACTCATCCAGTCGCGGGATCAGCAGATCCAAACCTTTCTGCGTCGTCATGCGGCTGACAACGCCCAGCAGAAGCCTATGTGGATCGGCTTGCAGCCCGAAGCGCTCCTGTAGTGCGGTTTTATTGATGCGCCGGCGTGACAGCCGGACTCGGTCGAACGGGGCAGGGATCAGCGCATCGGTTTCTGGGTTCCAGACCTGCTCATCAATACCGTTCAGAATGCCGCTCAACGCTGTTGAACGTTGGCGAAGGACGCCATCGAGGCCCATACCGTCGACGGGGGAGGTAATTTCTCGGGCGTATGTGGGGGATACGGTGGTCAGGTAGTCGGCGTAGACTAACCCCGCCTTCAGGAAGTTGATATCGCCATGGAACTCCATCCCCTCGATGGAAAGGGCAGCCTTCGGAAGGCCGAGGCGCGTAAATAGAGAGGTTTTGTACCTTCCCTGGAAGGCGAGGTTGTGGATCGTCAGCACCGTCGCTGGACGCGTGCCGTCGTGGAATTTTAGATACGCCACGGCCAGGGCGGCCTGCCAGTCGTGCGCGTGCAGGATGTCGTAGGCCGGTTCACTAGAACTGCCGACGGCCAAGGCTGCAGCGGCAGCGCCGAGACCCGCGAAGCGCAGGCCATTATCGGGCCATTCGCGCCCGTCTGGGGCCAGATACGGATTGCCATCGCGGCCAAATAGATGGGGCGCATCAAGCACCAATAGGTCCAACCCGGCGTGTTTTGACGACATAACCCGTGCCGGCCCGCCAAAGAGGTCGGCGAAACGGCGAACCAAGGTCGCATCGGTAAGCGCGTCCATGACCGGCGGATAACCTGGCAGCAACGTCGTCACCGCCACGCCACAAGCAGCCAAGGCCGGTGGCAGGGCGCCGGTAACATCTGCCAGCCCCCCTGTCTTGATAAGTGGATAGACTTCTGATGCGACAGCAAGGACGCGGATCATGAGATTATACGCCGCGTCCGAGGTTGCGTGCATGTCTGGTCCCAGGCACGAAGGAGGCCCTGATCCCAGCGACGGACGCTTTGGCGATCTGGCATAGTCATCACGCCAGGGCGTCGATCATCGGCTGGGTGATCAGGCAGATCCCACGCGCGGTGCGACGAAAACGGCGTGCGTCGGTCTCGGGATCCTCGCCGACGATAAGCCCTTCGGGAATGCGGACGCCCTTTTCGACGATCACGTTCTTCAGCCGTGCGCCGCGACCGATATCGGCGTTGGGAAGGATTACGGCGCTTTCAACGTGTGAGTAGGAATGCAGATGCACGCCCGTGAATAGCAGCGACTGCCGCAGGAAGGCACCTGAAACGATGCAGCCACCCGAGACCAGTGATGAAATCGCTTCGCCGCGGCGACCTATTTCCTCATGCACGAATTTGGCTGGCGGGGAGATTTCGGCATAGGTCCATATCGGCCAGTCGCGGTCATAGAGATCCAGCGCTGGTACAATCTCGGTCAGATCAATATTGGCTTCCCAATAGGCGTCCAGCGTGCCGACATCGCGCCAGTAAGCTTCTTTTTCATTGCCTGACATGACGCAAGATTCGGTGAACCGGTGTGCAACAGCTCTACCGTTTTCGACCAGATACGGGATGATATCTTTGCCGAAATCGCGGCTGGAGTGAGGGTCGGAGGCGTCGCGCTTTAACTGCTCGATCAGGAATTTCGTCTTGAAGACATAAATACCCATACTCGCCAGAGCCATATCGGGCTGGTCTGGCATTGCCGGAGGATTGGCGGGTTTTTCGACGAAGGCGATGATACGGTCCGTCTGGTCCACCTGCATCACCCCGAAGCCGGTGGCGTCTTGCCGAGGCACTTCAATGCAGCCGACCGTGACGTCTGCGCTCTGTTCAGCATGCTGCACCAGCATCTTGGCGTAGTCCATCTTGTAGATGTGATCACCAGCCAGGATAACGATGTATTCCGGGGCGTAGCCTTCGATAATATCGATGTTCTGATACAACGCATCGGCGGTGCCGGCGTACCATGAATCGCCGAACCGTTGGGACGCGGGCAGGATATCAAATCCCTCATTGCGCTCTGGCCTGAAGAAGTTCCAGCCGCGCTGCAAATGGCGGATCAGACTGTGTGCCTTGTATTGTGTTGCGACACCAATGCGGCGGATGCCGGAGTTAAGGGCGTTTGACAGAGCGAAATCGATGATCCGGCTTTTTCCGCCGAAATACACAGCAGGCTTGGCCCGCATATCGGTCAACTCAAGCAGGCGGGAACCGCGGCCACCTGCGAGAACGTAGGCCATCGCATTACGCACGATCGGCGATTGCAGTCCGGGGGGCTGGCCCATGATTGCGGGTTCCTCGGCGGCTTTGGTTGTAGCGTTGTTTGCTCGTTGTCTTTGCCACCCACGCCATGGGGGCGGCAATCGGGAAATGTGGCCTATGGCTGAGGAGCGGTTTCAAACCAAAAAAAATTTGGCTCACCCGCCCCATCAGAGATAGTTTTCAATCTCTGGGCCTGATCAATCTGCCTGCCAAGTAGGTACCTTCCACACGTGATCGGCATATTCCCGGATCGCGCGATCGGCTGAGAACCATCCGACATTCGCCGTGTTGAGGATCGCCGAACGCCACCAATCGTCAGGCCGGCTCCAGAGGTCACCGATGCGGCGTTGCGTGGCATAGTAATCATCGAAATCAGCGCAGACCTGGAAATAGTCGTAATGGCGAAGCCCCTCGACCAAACCTCGATAACGGTCGCGATCGTCCGGGGAAAAGACACCGTTAGCGACACTATCCAGAACCTCTGCCAAAATGGGCGAGGCTTCGATCACATCGCCACTATCCAACCCACCTGCTCGGCGCAGTGCGACCTGTTCAGCGGTCATGCCGAAGATGAACATGTTGTCGTTCCCGACACGCTCCAGGATCTCGATATTCGCGCCATCCAGCGTGCCAATGGTCAACGCGCCGTTCAGCGCGAATTTCATATTGCCGGTGCCTGAAGCTTCCATACCTGCCGTCGAAATTTGTTCAGAGACGTCAGCGGCGGGGATGATCATCTCCGCGAGGCTGACAGAGTAGTTGGGCAGGAAAACGATTTTCAGCACATTGCGAACGGTGGGATCGCTGTTCACGACTTTGGCGACATCATGGATCAGCTTTATGATCAGCTTCGCTTGGTGATAACTGGCCGCTGCTTTTCCTGCGAAGATTTTAACGCGCGGCTGCCAGTTATCCATCGGCCGAGCGCGAATAGCGTTGTAGAGCGCGATTGCTTCGAGAATGTTTAGCAACTGCCGCTTATATTCGTGCATCCGCTTGATCTGGACGTCGAATAAGGATGACGGGTCGATCCGCACCTCAAGATCGCGTCTTATCAATTCGGCCAGTGCGAGTTTGTTGACATACCGGGCGGCGGCATAGCGCTTCTGAAAAGCAGGGTCGGCGGCCAGTGGTGACAGCGCCGTCAATGCGTCTTCGCGATCTAGGATTTTTGGCCCGACGGCATCGGTCAGCAGGCTGGTCAGGCGGGGGTTGGCCTCGTGCAGCCAGCGACGGAAGGCGATGCCGTTGGTGACGTTGACGATGCGGTCAGGAAACAGGCTATGCAGATCGTGGAAAACGGTTTCCCGCATCAACGTGGTATGAAGGGCTGAGACGCCGTTGACGCGATGCGAACCAACGAAGGCCAAATGGCTCATGCGCACGCGTCGTCCCTGGTGTTCATCGATGATCGAGGTACTGGACAGCAACCTATCATCGCCGGGATGGCTCTGGCGCACATGACCCAAGTGTAACGCGTTGATTAAGTAAATGATTTGCATGTGCCGGGGTAGCAATCGCTCCATTAGCGGCACGGGCCAGCTTTCCAGGGCTTCCGGCAGGAGTGTGTGGTTGGTATAGCTGAACGTCTGCTGGGTCATCCGCCAGGCGTCTTCCCAGGGAAGTTGATGGATATCCAGTAAGATACGCATCAATTCGGCGACGCCGATCGCGGGGTGCGTGTCGTTCAACTGAATGGAGGTCTTTTCAGCCAGCGTGCCGACATGGCCGAAGGTGCGGATGTGTCGCCGCACCAGATCCTGGAGCGAGGCTGAGACGAAAAAATACTCTTGCCGCAGGCGCAATTCCTGACCGGCCGGGGTGGCGTCCGAAGGATAGAGAACCTTCGTGATTGATTCTGCTCGCACTTGTTCGGCAAGTGCACCAGCATGGTCGCCATGGTTGAACGCATCCAGCAACAGCGGATCGGTGGAGCGGGCGGACCACAGACGGAGCGTATTGACCCGCCGGCCGCGCCAGCCGACGGCGGGCGTGTCGTAGCCCACTGCTTCGATCGTTTCCGCAGGGTGCCAGACATGACGGACGGCAGCCTCGGACACGGGGACCGCCTCAATCGAGCCACCAAAACCAATCGGATAGCTGACTTCGGGGCGGTGAAATTCCCAAGGATTGCCGAGCGATAGCCAATCTTCGGGGAATTCTTGCTGCCAGCCGTTTTTCATGACCTGGCGGAAAAGGCCATGATCGTAGCGAATGCCGTATCCGTAGGCGGGGATATCGAGCGTCGCCATGCTTTCCATAAAGCACGCAGCAAGCCGGCCGAGACCACCATTGCCCAGCGCGGCGTCAGGTTCCAGCGTACGGAGTTTGTCCATCTCGACATCAAGATCCGCCAGTGCGGCGCGGACGACGCTCTGCAGTCCTAAATTGTTGAGATTATCGACCAGCAACCGGCCGACGAGGAATTCCAACGATAGGTAATAGACCCGCTTAGCCCCGGATTCATAGGTCGCCTCATTCCCTGCCAGCCAGCGGTCGACGATTGTGTCACGCACGGCCAAGGCGGTTGCCATCAGCCAATCGCGCTGCGTTGCGATGGCGCGTCTTTTGCCCATGGAATAGTGCAATTTTTCCAGGATCTTTGTCTTCATCGCGCTGACACCTGGATCAACGCTATTTTGCGCGGATGTGATCGTGGTGTCGGCAGTTTTGTCGTTTGCGTGGGCCGACACTGTTGGTTCCACTTCGTCTAACCTTTCCGCATTGCAAGCCGACGAGAATGGGTGTCTTCGCCGGCGCTTCAACCGAATGTGTCTGTGCGATTAATGCCACGCAGACAGACTACTCTGAACGTAAGCAAGTTTTATACCGCCCTGCTGGCTGCGCATAGGGACACCGAGTTTAACCTCGCGGGTTGTTTGGCGGCGCAGGGCAGGCCTCGTCCTTTGTTACAGGTGCCTGCCACAGCGATTATGTCAGAAACAGCCCGCCGTTCACATGCAGCGTCTGGCCGGTGACGTAGCGTCCATCGGGCCCTGCTAAGTAGCGGACCGCGGCAGAGATATCGGTCATCGATGCTTTGCGACCCAATGGAAACCCACCATCCGCCAGCGTCGATGGCAGCGCGCCGGCGGAAGCGCCACGCACCGTATCCACCGCACCGGGTGCTACGCAGTTGCAGGTGATCTGATGCGGGGCCAACTCAATCGCCAGAGCCCGCATAAGCCCTTCCAACCCGGCCTTGGATGCCGAAACATGACAGCGGTTCGGCGTGCCGACATGGGTCGAGATACCCGATAAAGCGACGATGGCCCCGCCGCCGCGTCGGATCATGTGTGGCACGGCGGCCCGTGCCAGGATGAAGGCTCCGTCCAGTGCCACAGCCAGAATCTCTCGCCATTCCGTCAGATCCATCTCTAGGAACGGCGTTTGTCGACGCAAGCCGGCATTGCTGACGAGCACGTCGATGCCGCCGAAGGCAGAAACGGCGGCATTTATCATCGTATCGGTTTGTGCGGGATTGGACACGTCGGCCATGACGCCGATCGCTTGGCCGCCGGTTTGGTTGATCTCGGCGACCACTGCGTCAATTGCGGCGCGATCGGCGCGGCCATTGACCACAATGGAGGCACCGCGCGCAGCCATATCTAGGGCGATCTGACGGCCGATGTTCTTGCCTGCACCGGTGATGAGCGCAACTTTTCCGGCAAATGTTTGTTCCATGGTATCTCCTTGGGTCATGCCGCGTCACGGAGGATCATATCCGCGCCTTTCTCGGCTATCATGATGACGGCGGCATTTGTGTTGCCCGATACGACGCTGGGCATGATGGATGCATCGATCACGCGCAAGCCCTGTATGCCTTTGACCTTCAGGTCATCGTTCACAACGGCTTTTGGCCCCGGCCCCATCATGCAAGTGCTGGTCTGGTGAAACACCATACCAGCCGAGGCACGGACATGCTCTAGCAATGCCTCGTCGCTGGCAGCGCTGGCTCCAGGCAGAAATTCCTCCGTGCAGTAGCGGCGCATTGCATCAGTGGCGAAAATCCGCCTTGCGACGCGCAAACCAGCCACGATCGTGTCTTGGTCCGCCTTGGTGGCCAAGTAATTCGGTTGCATCGCTGGTGGCTGCGCCGGATCGGCAGAGGTGATGCGCAGCCAGCCGCGGCTTTCCGGCCGGCAGGGCAAGGCTAGCAGGGTACAGCCTGGGAAGCGGTGCATTGGTTCCCCCACCCGTGGCGCGCTACCGGCGAGAAATTGATATTGCACGTCCGGTGTCGCCAACTCGGGGCGCGTCTTGATAAATAGTCCGATCGGTGATGCGCCGGTCATCAGGGGACCTCTGGCTTGCAACAGATATTGTGCCCCGGCAACGAGGCGGCGTGGCCAGGAGTGATAAATTTCATTGAATGTGATGGTGCCGGGCTTGCAGCGGGCGATAATGCGCGCACCAAAATGGTCTTGTAGATTTTCGCCGACGCCTGGCAGGTGATGTATCACTGGAATGCCCAAGCTGTGCAGCAACTCCCCTGCGCCAATACCGGATAATTGCAGGATCTGAGGAGAATTGATGGCACCGCCGCAGAGCAGCACTTCTTTCGCCGCCATTGCTCGGTGAATCGTGCCTTTCTGGCTGAATTCGACGCCACAGGCGCGCTTGTCGTTTACGATCACACGATGGGTGAGCGCGCGGGTTTCTACGCGCAGATTGGGCCGCGACTTCGCGGGGTGCAGGTAGGCACGCGCGGCGGAGGCGCGTCGGCGACCGCGTACCGTGACCTGCAATGGCCCAACGCCTTCTTGATCGGCGCCGTTGAAGTCGCGATTGAACCGATAACCCGCTTCTTGAGCACCAGCGATGAACGCGTCGTTGAGCGGATGCTTGGTGCGCAGATCGGACACGGCAAGCGGGCCGCCCGCGCCGTGGTATTCGTCAGATCCGTGCTCCTGATCCTCGGCCTTGCGGAAATAAGGTAGGACGTCGTCATAGGACCATCCAGCATTGCCGCGTTGTCGCCAAAGGTCGAAGTCTTGTTTTTGGCCACGGATATAAATCAGCCCATTGATCGCGGAAGACCCGCCCAGGACCTTGCCGCGAGGCCAGGCGATACGACGGTTATTCAGACCGGGAACAGGCTCGGTTTCGAAATGCCAAGAAACTTTCGGGTTGTAGATGTTGCGAAAGAAGCCAGCGGGGATGTGGATCCAGGGATCGGTGTCCGGACCACCGGCTTCAAGCAGCAGGACGCGGTTGTTGCGATCTGCTGTTAAGCGGTTGGCAAGCACACAACCGGCCGACCCTGCACCAACGATGATATAATCGAATTCCATGTGGCTTCCTGGGGACGTTTGTTGAGCCGCAACGCTGAGCCCCACCTCCGACGTTTGCTGCGCTCGGGAATCCTACTGATCAGCGAATAGCCCGACCGGGGCGCCGACAGCCGGTGCTTTGGCGCGAAAGAGACCGCCAAGGGTTGGATTTGCAGCTAGCACATCTGCCGGTTTGCCCTCTCGCAGTGACGTGACGTAGAAAAAATCTCCGGCGAAGCAGCCCATGGTTGGGCCCGGCACCGGGAATTGCCATTTCCTCAGCAGCGTGCCGGTTGGGCTGAAACAATTGATCACGCCGGCCGAAGGGCCAGCAGACCAGTAGTTGCCATCCATATCCGTGGCTGCACCGTCTGGGCGGCCATCTTCGTTTTTCAACGTCGCCAGAAAGCGGTGGCGTGAGCGAGTGCCAGTGTCTGGATCGAAGTCCCAGGCCTGGATCACGCCGGCGGTGGAATCCGAATGATACATTGTCTGCCCGTCGGCCGACCACGCGAGCCCGTTGGACACTGCGATGCCCTCGCATTCTTTCGTGATGGCGCCATCGCCCGTCACGCGGTAGAGAGACGCGATCTTCTGCCTGGGTGAGTTTTCATCCATGCTGCCGACCCAAAAGGCGCCGTCCGGGCCGACTTTACCGTCATTCAGCCGGTTGGTGGCGGGCTCAGCAATATCGGCTGTCAGGCGGCGCAGCGCGCCGGTTGATGGATTGAACAGCGCCACATGGTGCCGCTGCGCCACCACCAAATTCCCAGAACGGCAAAGACCGAAGCTACCGACGACCTCGGGGAAATCCCAGCTTTGGCGGGTGCCATTATCGACTGATAAGGCATTGATGCGCCGGCCATTGATGTCACAGAACAGCACGCGACGGTTGGCCGCGTCCCAAACCGGCGATTCCGCAACGCTGCAGCGCGCATCCCAGACGAGTTCGAAATCGCTCATACCCTGTTTTCTCCCGCTTATGGCTATCGCTAGTTTATACAGGTGGCGTAGATCGGCCAGAGGTCGATCAAGGCGTGGTGATGTGTCGGTGCTGGGCCCGGTGATCTACCATGGTCGGCGCTTGCTGTAAGCGACATACTTAACATGGTCTCCGGGCCAAGTCGCAATGATTGGCGGTTAACGCCGCTCCATCCTCAGGAGGATCAACATGATCAACGCCGCCATCGTTGGACTGGGCAGGTGGGGCCAAAACTTGGTCAACAGCGTGCAAAATAGCGAGACGATCCGCTTTGTTCGTGCCCATACTCGCCATCGAGAGACCGCCGCTGGGTTCTGCGACAAAGCAGGGTTGGACTGGACCGGTTCTCTGGATACAATCCTTGGTGACCCGGGAATTGATGCAGTGGTATTTGCCACGCCCCACCGTCAGCACACTGCGCAGGTGATCGCGACTGCGTCTGCGGCCAAGCATATCTTTGTCGAAAAACCCTTCAGCCTATCGCTCCTAGAGGCGCGCCAGGCGATCGATGCTGCAGGCGCGGCTAGGGTGGTGTTGGGCGTTGGCTTCAATCGCCGTTTTCATCCTTCGATGTCATTGCTGCGTACTGCGGTCCGGGGTGGCAGTCTTGGCGTGCCGGTGACGATTAGCGCCGAACAAACAGCATTGCATGGACTTTCAATGGAGGCTGATGCTTGGCGAGCGGATCCGCTGGAATCCCCGGTTGGTGCGATGACGGCGATCGGTGTGCACTTAGTCGATGGGATGATCGACCTCATGGGGCCGATCCGATCTGTATTCGCCACGGTCGCACGCCGAGCAGCACCGCACGCGGATGATACGACGGATATCGTCGTGCGGTTCGAAAATGGGGCTTCGGGGCATATTTTCTGCTCGACCGCCGCGACGCCGCATTATCGCATGGCTGTTTATGGGACCCAGGCTTTCGCCGAGATTCTGGGCCATCCGATGGACTCGTTTCGCATGGTGCGTGCCGCGGGGGCGGCCCACGGTGCGGGGGTTCCGGAAGTGACAGAAACCCCATTCTTCAACATGCTGGCTGCGGAATTGGAGGAGTTTGCCGCTGCAATCATGGCAGGGCGCCCATTCGCCACGCCGCTGGGCGATATTCTGCATGGCGTGGCGGTTTTTGAAGCGGTCGCGCGTTCTGCAATGACGGGTCGAGAGGTCTTTGTGGCAGACGTCGATGTTTGATCATAGCCATAGTGCGAAGGAGTGCGTCGTGGTATGTCCGCTCTTGTCGTGGATTCCGTTCAATATTGGGCGGGGGCATGATATAGAAAGATCGTCCTTGGGGTGATTACGATTGTATATGGCGCGACTTCTTTGGCGGGCTTCTGCGGTCTGCGTGGTGTTGAGTGCAGTCCTGCTGACTGTTGGGGGCGCCAGTGGACAGAACACGGCTCGGACGCAAGCAACAGCACTCGGACAGAAGGGGCAGTCGCAGACACAAACCGGCACGGCTGCGGTTGGCCAAGTGTCTCCTCGGACTTTGGACGCTCGCCCCGGGCCTTCACCAGTGGCGCCTGGTGATCTGAGTCGTCCAACCTTCGATACGTCCCGACCCGTTTATACCACCGAAGATGCTCAAACAAAGGCGGCGCGTACAATTGTGGCCGAGGTGGAGGGCGCGACGATCACCTTGGGCGATGTGTCTGATATGATCGCGACGCTACCAGCGCCGATGCAGGCGTTACCGTATGATACCCTTTTTCCAATGGTTTTGGGTAAATTGATTGGCCAGATTGCGCTTACGGTCCGGGGGCAGCAGGCCGGTGTCGACGAGGATTCCGCGGTTAAACGCGCGATCCGTCGCGCGTCGAACGAGATCATCGCCGATGCCTATCTGGCGCGTCAGCTCGAGAATGCGGTGACCGAGAAAGTTCTTCTCGCCCGCTATGACCAACAGGTGGCCGGTAAGCCGGGGCCAGAACAAATTCGTCTTTGGCTGATGATGCTGCCCAGCGAGACGGCGGCGCAGGCGGCTATCGGGGAGCTTAAGGCCGGAGGCGACTTCGCCGCCATCGCTCGGCGTTTGAGCCAGGATAGTTCTGCCGGGGCGGGTGGCGAGATTGGGTTCGTCACGCGGGATATGGTGAGGCCAGAGGTCGCTGCGGCGGGGTTTGAGTTAGCGCCAGGGCAGTTCACACAGTATCCGCTGCGCATGGATAATGCTTGGTATGTGCTGAAGGTTGAAGAGCGGCGAACGGGGGTGGTGCCGACGTTCGCAGAGGTGCGCGAGCGACTGCGGCAAGCCGCCATGGCGGAGATGGTCAATGACGTCGCCAGGAAGGCACAAGCAGGTGCTTTGATCCATGCTTACAACATGAACGGCAAGGAGGGTGCGTCGGCACTGTCTGATCATTAGGATGCCAGCACGCTGATATACGCCGCAGCCGCTGTGGCGCCGTCTCCCTGACCCAGGATGAGTACTTTTATATGCGACGGTGGTCCTGCCTTGACCCCGCGGTCAGCTGAGATCGCCGTTTAGGTGAACCAAGATCCCTTTGCGTCCTCGACAGCGATAGTTCCCCGAGTGTGTCACCGCTTTCACGACCGGTCACGGTGACACTAGGGACGGTAGCCGCGCGTATTACCGTTTCCTCACGCGTGCGCTTTGACGAATGGATTGCGCAGGATCCCAATTCCGGTGATCTCCACCTCTACGACGTCGCCATTGACCAGATCGGGGGAGGTGCCGTCAGTGCCCATCCAAATAACATCGCCGGGGTAGAGGGTCATGTATTTGGTCATCACGGAGATATAATGCGCGATGCCGAAGATCATGTCGTTGGTTTTAAAGCGCAGATCTTCCCTCCCGTTCACACGCACGATGGTTTCCATCGTATCGAGGTTGACGTCAGTCTCGATCCACGGGCCCATAGGTTTGAACGTATCGGTGTTTTTGCCGCGCCAAAATGTGCGGTCGCCGCGTTGCCAAGTGCGTTCGCTGACATCGTTGCCGATCGTGTAGCCAAAAACGCAGGACAGGGCGTTCTCTTCCGTCAGATGCTTGGCCTGCTTGCCGATGACAACGACGAGTTCACCTTCGTAGTTTACCTTTGGTGGCGCATGGGCTGGGATGACCACTGGTTCGTTATGCGCGATCAAGGCATTATTGGCCCGGTAGCCGATATCAGCCTTTTCTGGAAATACCGGTTCCACCCCCCGTTTATGAGCCATTTCACGGATATGTGCGGCATAATTGATGCCAGCGCAGAAGAAGGTTTTGGGGATTACCGGAACCTCCAGCCTCACCTCTGATAGGGCGTGATACTGGCCAGTCGGCGTGGCGTTGCCCCAAGGTTCTCCTTCAATTTGCGCGATGGTTTCACCGCTTAAGGATCCGTAGGCTGTTTTGCCATTCTGCGTGAACCGCACCCAGCGCATGACATTCTCCCTAAGGCCCTGGTGACGGGCAACAAGATGGTTGTACGATGATAAGCCCGTGTCGCATCGTTATGATACGCCGGACGGGGGTAAGATTAGTGCGTAGGAGAGAGCGGCGACAAAGCGGCTTCCCGCGCAGGACGAAGGAAAGCAGGATCAAACGCTTTGGTCGCCAACACTTGGCAGCGGCGCATCAGGCGCGGTTCGTCGGGGGCGTAATCGGCGATCGCGCGGTGGACCGTGCCGAGATTGTCCCATATCAGCAAATCGTTCTCGTTCCAGCGATGCGTGTAGCGAAACTGGTCCTGTAATTGGAACGCGAATAGATAGGACAGTATCTCTTCACTTTCAGCCGGCGGTAATTCGTTGATCCGCATGGCATAGCCTTCGTTGCAATAGAGCACTTTGCGGCCGGTAATCGG
>Ga0164297_10001854_pt1 | contig 21697 bp, 2 predicted proteins | sample GEODES058metaG_FD_113539 | JGI IMG/M metagenome (GOLD analysis project Ga0164297, IMG submission 113539) | Dystrophic lake water microbial communities from Trout Bog Lake, Wisconsin, USA - GEODES058 metaG | ecosystem: Environmental > Aquatic > Freshwater > Lake | place: USA: Trout Bog Lake... | reverse complement strand
GGTAATATTGCGGCTGGTAACATTAGTGCTACAAACTTAACTGTATCTGGTGAATCAATATTCACAACCTCAACAAATTCAACTAGTACAACAACTGGCGCACTTATAATTGCCGGTGGTGTTGGCATCGCTCAAGACTTAGTTTTAGGCGGGAATCTAGTATTCAGTGGACAAGGTAATGCTCTAGTTGTTCAATCATTAAAAGTTACAACATCTACAAATTCAACTAGTATAACAACCGGTGGTGTTATAGTAACCGGTGGTGTTGGTATTGGGGAAGATGTATGGATTGGTGGTCAACTACACTTTACAGGTAATGGCGGCGATTTAAGCCTATCAACTCTTGTAGTAAATTCTACAACAAATTCGACAAGCACTACAACTGGTGCTGTTATAGTAAAAGGTGGAGTAGCAGTTGGAGAAAATTTAGTAGTTGGAGGACAATTAATATTCCAAGGTACTGGTAGCAATTTGTCATTACAAACTCTAGAAGTTACTTCTGCTACAAATTCAACATCAACAACCACTGGCGCACTAACAGTTATTGGCGGTGTTGGCATTGGTTCAGATGTATTCATCGGCGGCAATTTAAACTTAGGTGGCACACTACAATTTGGACAATCATTCACTGCAACTTTTGTTAGCTTACATGTTACAAGTACTGCAAGTGATACAGGTAATTTTTATAATAACGCAGTTTACGTAGAAGGCGGCATATCGACTAAGAAAGATTTAAGCGTTTACGGTAATACAGTTATTAGTGGAAACTTAACAGTATTAGGTACCCAGACTATCGTCGATTCACAAAATACCTACATCATTGATCCAGTAATGGACATTGGTACTGGAATAGGAAATACGCCATTACCTAGCAACGACGGATTTGATCGTGGCTTGTTATTACATTACAATACTGGTGCCAGTTCTGCGACAGACAATCACGCATTTTTAGGTCGAGATGCAAGCACAGGTTATCTAACATATAAAACAAACATTTATCCAGGCGGATACGAATCATTCCCAGCAACATTTACTAATACTGGTAGTTTTGGTACAGCACAATTTGGTGGCTTACATTTAAGCGGTGGTTCTATCTCAATTAGTACTAACACCGGCGATCTACAAGTATTAGGTGGTATTGGAGTTACTGGTAATTCATATCTAGCAGGAAAAATCACTTTTGCAAGTGCTCTTGCAAATTCAACACAAACTACAAACCATGCTATAATTGTATCTGCAGGCGGTATTGGTGTTGCTAGTGATAGTTATTTTGGTGGTATTGTTGGTTTTGGCAATGCAACAGCAAGTAGCGGTCCTTCAACAGGCGCAGTACAAATTACTGGTGGACTTGGAGTATTAGCAAATGCAAGTATTGGAGGTCCATTAAGAGTCTATGCGAGCACCAGTGCTACTTCAACAGGCACCGGTGCGTTAATTGTTGGTGGTGGTGGCGGATTTAACGGCGATTTATATTGCCACAAATTATTCACTGATGCTGGACAGACACAATTAACAAACTTTAATGGCGGAACAATTAGTGATCCATTAATAGTTGCAAATAGTACAACAGCAACAAATACAGCAACTGCCGCGTTGGTAGTTTATGGTGGAGTTGCTATTGGACAAAACTTAATTGTTGGTGGACAAATTAACGCCGGGTTACTATATTCAGGTGGGGCTCAAGTATTAACAACAGCAACGCCTACAGGATTTGATGGCGGGTTGATTCACTATCCGTTAATTATCGGCGACTATACAAACGTACTGAATACAACAGCATTAACATTAAATGCAATAGTTGAATCATATAACACACAAAGTGGTGCGTTAATTTCATACGGCGGACTTGGAGTTGGTAAAAGTATTCATCTAGGTGGAACACTGAGCCGCGAAGGTGATTGGACTACAAATAACTGGGCCGGCGGGGGTGTAGCACTAAACTTACCAGCCGCAACTTACTATGATGTAAACGGAGTTGGCACATATTCATTAATTTCATCAACTTTCATCGACGTTCCTACATTCTCAAGTGCGCTAACCACCCAATATCAAGTTGGAGCTAACGTATATATTGGTGGAGCCCCACAAACTTCTGGTCCAAATGTAAGATTTACAAATGCATATTCTTTATATATTAACAGCGGAACTGTTTGGATAGGCACAACAGCTACCTCAACAAGTTCAGAAGTTGGAAGTGCAGTACAAATTGTAGGTGGAGTAGCCATCGGGCAAGATCTACAGGTTGGAAATGCTATTGTTGCTGGACAAATTTATGATAGTTTCCTTAATAGAGTTATTACAAATGTAACTCCAAGTTCAGGAAATGGCATAAGAATTAGCAATTTAAACGCTACTGGTCCTAATGCATATTTTACAATTACAAATACAGGTGTATTGAGCAATACTGCTGGAGCAGGTATAGCAGTGAATACATCAACTGGTAATGTTACATTTACTAACACCGGAGTATTAAGTGCATCTGCAGGAACTGGGATTAACGTTAACAACACCACTGGTAATGTTGTAATTACTAACTTGGGTGTTACTAGTGTAACCGGCGCAGGATCTATTAGTGTAACAACTAGCACAGGATCTGTAATTATTAGTTCATTAGATACATTACAAAATGTAACCAGCCGTGGTGCAACAACTAACGTTCCAATTACATTAACATCAACCGGTACAGCATTAAACGTAATAAACAATGTACAGGTAAGCGGTACAATGACCGTTGCATCTACATTAACTGTTGGCACACTATTTGCAGGAACTTCGACTTTAGGTAGTACTGTAATTAATGGTGCCGCCATTGTTACAGGTAATTTAACAGTTCAAGGTACTCAAACGATTGTTAACAGTACACAAACTGCATTAATAGATCCTGTAATTGATTTAGGCACAGGTGTTGGTAATACTCCATTAACTGGAGATGACGGGTACGATAAAGGTTTATTAATACATTATAACACCGGAGCAAGCACAGCGGCAGATAACCATGCGTTCCTAGGTATGGAACATGCTAGCCGTAAACTAACGTTCCGTACAAATATTTGGGCAGGCGGTACAGAGAACGTACCTAACCCATATTCGAGCACTGGTACAGTAGCCGGTGCAATTTTCAGTGACTTACAACTGTTAGGAGGCATAGCCTCTACAGGTCCAACATCTGGCGATTTACAAGTTGCTGGCGGCATTGGAGTCGGTGGAAATTCAACGTTTGCCGGACAAGTTAGATTTAACAGTACAGCAAACACAATTAGTACATTAACTGGAGCAGTACAATTAGCAGGTGGATTAGGTGTTGCTAAAGATGTTTATATTGCTGGTAATTTAATACTTGACGGATACTTATTATCAACAGCAAGTAATTTTAATGGCGGTACAATCTATAAAGATTTAGTACAAAATAGCAATACCCCAAGTACCAGCACACAAACTGGTGCAATTTTAGTAACAGGTACAGGTGGTATTGGAGTTGGCGGGAACGTTAATATTGGTGGATATATCAATGCAAGTGCAATCTATCAAAACGGCCAACCTCTAAGTACAAATATCAGTCTAGCACTAGGTCCAGGATTAGAAGGCGGAGTAACAACTACAGCAAGTGGCGTTACAATCGCATTAACCAACACTGGCTTGCTAAACTTGAATGCAGGACCCGGAATACAAATTAGTAATACCGGCACAAGTGGAATAACCACAGTTACTAACATTGGTGTATTAGGTATTACAGTTGGTACAGGATTAGGAGCAGGCGGATATATTCCAGGTGCGACAACATCAACTGGTACTGTAAATCTAGTTAACTTAGGTGTTACTAGCGCAACAGCCGGAACCGGAATCAATATTAATCAGTCAACTGGTAGTATTGTAGTATCAAACGTTGGTGTTACAAGTCTAACTAAAGTTGGCAATGGCTTAACTATTAGTACAAGCACTGGATCAATATTCTTAATTAACTCAGGTGTTACTAGTCTAACAGGTGGTACTGATACATACGTAACAGCGGCTACTGGTGATATAACAATTTGGAATTATTCAACATTACAATCAGTAACTGACCACGGTAATTCTACATCTGATCAAGTATTTTTTACAAATACAACTACAACAACAAACGCTGTAACAGGTGCTGTTCAGATTGCTGGCGGTATTGGAGTTGGCGATAGCATTTTTGCTGGAAATAATATCACCGCCCTAAACAATTTAACTGTCTATGGTTCAGGACAAATTAGTAACTTAACCTTTAACTTAGACAGTATTACTGGTTTAGCTAATGATAATGTTACGTTAAATTCTGCAGGAGCAAGTGGTTCAGTTGGGCTTATTTCTAACGCATCTAGTGTAGTTGCAAAACAAAATGCAGTTACAATATTATCAAGCACATTAACTGCTAACGGTACTGTAGCATTAACTAACACAGCAACTAGCACAAGCACACAAACTGGAGCTCTGGTAGTTACAGGTGGTGTCGGAGTTGGCGACAACTTGTATGTTAAAGGCACAATTTTAGCGCAAGGCGGATACTTAGGATTAAATCCTAACAAGATATTCCAAAATACATCAAGCGTAACTGTAGTTGATACTGGTACACCAATACAAGAAATTTATGTAAGTGTTGCGGGTACTACTTCAACAGTATTTTACAATAATAGTGTAGCCATTAACGTTCCGTTATATGCTCCAAACATTGTATCAACTGGAACGATCAGCAGAATTGGCACAGTTAACCACGGTGCTTGGGGACAAAACGGCATTGGTTTATCTGTGCTAGATGCAACGTACAATGATACTAATTCGTCGGGTATTGTAGGAATTGCACACGTAAACGTATTTGGACAACCAACTGTTTCTGCTACAGGCGGACAAGCAACCACCTACAACGATATAGCCAACGTTTATATTAAAAATGCTCCAGTTGCAGGTAACGGAAATACTACTATTTTACGTCCTTGGTCATTATATGTAAACAGTGGTAAAGTTTATATTGGAGATTCAACAGCTAGCGTAAGCCCAACAACAGGTGCTTTACAGGTGATAGGTGGCGTTGGAGTTAGCGGAGATTTAAACGTCAACGGTAACGGTGATTTTAACGGAAGCACGTTAAATGTTGGTAACAGTGAACTTTACACCTATACCAGCAATGTTATTACATCAAATGCGCAAGTTAGTTTAGATACTTTTGCATTATCAGCTTATCAATCAGCCAAGTATTTTGTACAAGTTGTGGATAATGTTGGTTCGGGACAACCAAACTTAATGTATGTAACAGAACTTATTGTTTTCCATGACGGATTAAGTAACGTGTACGTGTCAGAATACGGCATGGCAAGTAATACCGGTGATTTAGGAACTTTTGCGGCCACAATTAGCGGTGGAAATGTATTGCTAGAATTTACTCCAAACTATACTCCAAATAGTATGGTTATTAAATTAAGCCGAACAAGCCTAAGCAGATAAGCGTTATTGCCCAAGTTTCTCTTTTCGTGGTAAATAGTTGATACAGCAATTATTGCCAGACGTGGAGAGGGAAACTAATGGCCGCCTTTAATGACGATTTCATAGTCAAGAATGGTCTTGTGGTACGTGCCACAAACCTATCAAACTACAATTCAAATAGCACACAAACAGGTGCGATCACTACCCCAGGTGGACTGGGTATTGGGGAAAATGCCTATATTGGCGGAAACCTAAACGTATTAACGTCTGCAACACTCGCAGAATTACAAGTTAATGACGTTGCTAAAATCCTTAGCTCTGCAATAAACACAGCAACAGTTAGCGCGGCTGGAAACGCTCTACAAGTTACTGGTGGTATTTTTGCCGCGGCAATTAATATTTCTGGAACAGCTTTTGTTAAAGGTTCTCAAGTTTTAACGCAAGCTGATGGTTTTAAAGGTGGTGTAATTAGCCAACCTTTGATCATCAACACAACAACAAATTCAACAAGTACCAATACAGGCGCTTTGGTAACTCCAGGCGGTATTGGTATTGCTCAAGATATGACCATCGGAGGCATGTTAAATGTCTACGGTAATATATATTCTAATGGATATCAAGTACCTACACTATTAACCGTTGCGGCAGGCATAGGAATAGCCGGTGGTGGTGTATTAAGTGCTACAAATAGCGTAGTTACAATCAACAACGCAGGTGTATTAACTTTAACTGCTGGCACAGCAATTAATATTAGCACAGCTACTGGTAACGTTGTAGTTTCAAATATTGGTGTCACTAACGCATTGTCTGGTAGTGGTATCTCAATTTCTACAAGCACAGGTTCTATTGTAGTTTCAAGTATTGATACCCTGCAATCTGTTACAGATAGAGGCGCAATTACAAGCGATGTAATTACATTAACTAACTCGGCCGCACAGACAGGTAACACATACAATACATTATCGAACGCATTAAATGTAGTAGGTGGCGCTAGCTTTGGTAGCGTTAATATTGCAAACACCAGTTATTTAGGTGGAGCACAAATTGTTACAACCGGAACTATTAATCAGTTTATTGGTGGTACAATTTTAAATCCTTTACAAATTTTAAATTCTACAACATCCGTTAACACCGTTACAGGTGCTTTAATTGTTAGTGGCGGCGTAGGTATTGGACAAACAGTTAACATTGGACAAAATTTAAGTGTCGGTGGTAACGCTACAATTTATGGTAGCTTAAACGTAGTCGGAACATATACTACAGTCATTGTCAATTCAACACAAACTTATTTAGATAGCCCGTTACTAGATATAGGCACCGGCCCAAATAATTCTGCATTAGGAATTGATGATGGTTTAGATCGAGGTATTGTATTCCATTACAATACTGGATCAAACGCAACATTTGATACACACGCATATTTAGGACGCCAACATTCAACAGGGTTATTAGTTTTCTTAACAGATGTACAACCTGGAGGAACAACTGAAGTTTTAACTAATCCAATTGCCGGTGGCAATTACGGTAATGTTAAATTTGGTAGTTTACAATTAGTTGGTGGTACTCAATCATTAAACACACAATCAGGCGATTTACAAGTAGTTGGTGGTCTAGGAGTAGGCGGAAACTTATATGCAGGTGGTATATATGATCTAAGCCATAGAGTATTAACAAATCAAAGTATAACTTCAACCGCAGGGTCTGGAATTGGCGTTTCAGCTGTTACTACAACAACTGGGGTTACTGTTTCATTAACTAATACCGGTGTTGTTAATATATCAGCTGGGACTGGTATATCAATTAAAAATGCGGCTGGCGTATCATCTCAAACAGGCTATTTGACTATTACTAATATTGGGGTAACCAGTGTTAGTGTTCCTTTAACTTTTAATTTAGGTGGAGATTTGTCAGTTAGTGCTCCGGCAGGCGACATTACTTTATCTAACCTAGCAACATTGAACTCGGTGATGAGCAGAGGTAACACATCTACATATCAGATGCAGTTACAAAATACTGGGTACGGTGTAACTCCTGCAACAACATCAAATAATGCGTTAACGGTTGCAGGCGGAATCTGGGCACAATATTTAGATATCAATCAAGCTGGTTATATTAACGGCGCACAAATTGTTACATCTGCAACAATTAATGCGTTTGGCGGTGGTATTATCAATAATTATTTGGTAATCAATACGTCTACTCACAGCACAGGAACATCATCTGGTGCATTTGTTGTAGCCGGTGGTGTTGGTATTGGTGACAATCTAAATTTACAAAATACTTTAACAATTTACACAACGGCTAGCACAGCACTATATATCAGTGGTGGCGAAACCGTTATGGGTAATATTAACTTAGGTGGTAGTTTATATTCAACTGGTACAATTTATGCACCAGGACTAACATCTAATGCAACTAATTTATACCTTAACACCAGTACAATAGGTGGAGGTACAATTTATGCCAACGGTGTTAACCTACTAAACTATAACTCAGCGACTTGGTTTGTATCTACTAATAATGGTAGTGATTCAAATGATGGTCGTAGATTAACTAGTGCGTTTGCTACTCTAGCAAAAGCATTAACTGTTGCAACGGCAGGACAAGCAATTTATGTTGATGCAGGTACATATTCTGAAGTATTCCCATTAACTATTCCGGCCGGAGTATCTGTTTTAGGATCTGGCCTACGATCAACGGTTATCACTCCTACCGCAGGTACAAAAACTAATACAGCATTTTATTTAAATGGTGAAGTATTAGTTAGTGATTTGACAGTTAGCGGATTTTATCAGCCAGGATGGGGATTTGAATTTGCTGTTGGTGCAAAAATTACAACTAAATCACCATACATTGAACGAGTAAGCGTTATTACAAAAGGTTCAGTAACACCCGCAGGCGATCCATACGGATTTACTCAAGCTGATGCAGGTAATGGTGTTAAACTTGATGCAAGTAAACTATTATTCAGTAGTTTAGAACCTGCATGTTTATTCAATGAAGTTACATTGATCGTTCCAAACGCAACTGGTCTATACATGACCAACGGTGTTCGTGCAGAATGGTTAAACAGTTTTACATATTTTGCTAACAAATCTATTGATGCAGAAGCTGGGGCAACTGGTTTTGCAGGGGTTGGACAAACAAGATTAAAATTAGTTACAACTTCAGGAACATTTACTGCTGGCGATACTTTATTATATAAAGATCCAGCCGGCAATACTATTGCATCAGGAACCATCGCATCAAATGATGGAACTTATCTTTATATCAATGGTCCTAGCTGGGGTTGGGCAGTAGCACAAAACGGTACAGCTAAGACTATCAACTCATTTGGCACCGCACAACTTTCTACAGCTCAAAAGAAATTTGGTACAGCTAGCGCATTATTCAATGGTACCACTGACTATCTACAAGTAGATAGCGACAGCAGTTTGCAATTTGGTACAAGCGATTTTACAGTTGAGTGCTGGATTTATCCAAATGCAGTCGGCGGCGGCGCAGTTATTTTCAATAAAGGAAATACAAATAGTTCTTTAACAGAATATGGAGTACGTTTTGGGACAGTTAGCAATACGCTAAGAATTTTAGGACCAAATGGAGTAGGCACACAAGGATCTACGGTATTATCTACAGGTCAATGGTATCATATTGCATTGGTAAGAAAGAGTGCTACAAATACCTTAACGTTATTCTTAAATGGTAATGTTGAAGCACAACAAACAGGCGACATTTATTCTGTTACATCAACTGATCCTTTAGAAATTGCGGCAGATTCTATTAATCAAAGATATTATTTCTCTGGATATATTGATGAATTACGAGTAAGCAATTACGCACGATATTCTTCATCGTTCAGTCCAGCAAGTGTAGCATATACATTTGACAGTTATACTGTTATGTTAACACACTTTGATGGAGCTAACGGTAGTACATCATTTACTTGCGATACAACCTTAATACAAAATATTAGTTCAACTGGATCATTCCCTGCGCAAGCCACTCAGTGTACACTTGTAGACTTACATCAATTTGGTGCTGAATTACGTGCTATTGGTAGTGCATCTGTGTTTGGTAATCAAGGTGTTATTGCTAACGGTACTGGTACTGATTTAAAATTAATTGCATACAACGTAAGTAACATTGGAGCAGGTAAAGATTTAACAGATGATTATACATTAGCGGTTCAGGCTAATGAAATGATCCAAACTAACGGCGGTATCATTTATTATCAGACAGTTGACCAAAGCGGTAATTTCCGTGTTGGAACACACTTCTTGGTTAATCAAGCAACAGGTGCAGTTAGTTTTGGTAATGCAAGTTTAAATTTAACTAACGTAACTAATTTAACCGTTACTGATGGAACAAATACAGTTAACATTAGCCCAACTGGCGTTGTAGCAAATAACTTATCATTGTCTGGGAATAACTTCTCTAGCTTAACAGGTAATATTAATATTACACCAGCTGGAACACAAACAAATATTAATAGTAACTTATCAGTTGCCGGTCAATTGAGCATCAACAGTCTTGCTATTCCTAGCGGTACTGATTCTGTTTCAACAACTACTGGTGCGTTGACTGTTGTTGGCGGAGTCGGTATTGGCGCAGATGTTACTATTGGCGGCACATTAAGTAACATTACAGGCATTGCTGGCAATGCAGTTAGTGTCTTAAATGGTGGCGTTGGTGCGCAAACACTTTATATTGCTACACAGGGTTTTATCAATAATGCTAAAATTGTTACTACAGCAACTATTGGTACGGTTTTAGGTGGCAACGTACCTAATGCATTATACATTACAACAACTACAAATGCTGTAAGCACACAAACTGGAGCATTTACTGTAGCTGGTGGTGTTGGTATCGGTAAAGATGTTTGGGTTGGTGGAACCATATATGAAAATGGGTCTCCAGTTCTTAATACTATTAATTTAAATCTAACAGGTATTGCTGGAGATGTGTTATATAATGGCACAACTGCTACTATAGAATTAAACAATATTGGCGTAACTGCTATTGCGGCAGGAACCGATATAAGTGTATCAGCAAGTACAGGTACTGTTACAGTAAGCGATTCAAGTACATTACAAAGTGTAACTAACCGAGGCGCACAAACTACCAACGCATTAAACGTTACAAATACAAGTATCAGCACAACAACTATCATCAACAATGCTATCCAAGTTCCAAATGGTGGTATTGGTGCAAAAACATTGTATTTAGATACCGCAGGTTATATACAAGGTAGTCAAATCCTTACAACAGCAAACGCCGGTAGCTCATTCGGTGGAACTTTCAACAATCCGATTGATATAACATCAAATATAAATGCCATTAATACTCAATCAGGTGCATTACAAGTTGTAGGTGGTGTTGGTATTGGCAAAGATTTGTATGTCGGCGGAAGTACATACATCCTTGGAGATTTATTTGTTGACGGAACCAATACTGTTGTTAATACACAAAGTATTCAAACTGGTGATAAGACAATTACGTTGTCAACAGGTGCAGGCACAGCTATTGTAGCAACAGGGGCAGGTATTCAAGTTGGCTATAGTTCAAGTACAGCAATTTACGCACAGTTCTTATTTGACGGTGTAAGTGCATGGCAAAGTTCAAACAACATTGATCCAAAGATTGATAGTACATATAATTTAGGCGAACAAAATTTACGCTGGTTAGCTGTTAACGCACAGACAATTCAATTTACAACGGCAACTACAACGGCAACTCAGTACAGCACAAGTACAACAGCCACAAATACCATTCAAACTACTGGCGGTATTGGTGGAGCATATTTGTATATCTCTAAAGATGCATGGGTTGGTGGTGGTCGTGTTGTTACTTCGGCTAATATTACAAACTTTACACAGGCTTTCAATGGCGGTACAATTAATACTCCGTTAATTGAAACAGACCCAACACAGTCTGTAAGTACACTAACAGGTGCTATACAAGTAGCTGGTGGTGTTGGCATTGGTAAGAATTTAACAGTTGGCGGCAACGCTAGTGTGTTTGGTAGCTTCTGGACTACTGGAACTATATTTGGTAATCAAGTATTTGACGGCGGTAATAGAGTTATTACTCAACTAAACCTAGTTGCAGGAACTGGAGTTAATTTAAGCACATCTACTTTATATGGACCAAGCTCAACATTAACTATTACAAATATTGGCGTTACAAGTATTGCAGTTAATCCAGTTGGATTATCTATCACAGCAAGTACAGGTTCTGTAACTATTGCTAACACAGGTGTAACTTCAATTATTGCAGGAACTGATACAGCAATATCTACCGCAACAGGCGCTGTAACCATTTGGAATACCAGTGTGCTGGATACTGTGTTGTGGCGTGGAAATGTAACTACTTCAACTATCACAGTTAACAATAATTTAAACACAAGTACTTCTGTAGCAGGCAATGCACTAGCAGTACAAGGCGGTATTGGAACACAATATCTATATGTTGCCTATAATGGTTACATCAACGGCGCACAAATTGTTACAACTTCAACATTGAATAGTTTTAGCGGTGGAACAGTTAATAATGCGTTGATTATTGGTAATACTACAGCGGCCACAAGTACACAAACTGGAGCATTCCAAGTATACGGGGGTGTGGGTATTGGTGGAAGCACATGGATTGGCAAAGACCTACATGTGTTAGGTGACTTATATGTAGATGGTACAAATACTATTGTCAACTCAACTAGTATCCAGACTGGCGATAAGGTTATATATCTAGCATCGGCAACAATCACATCTGGCGCGGCTTCTGGCGCGGGCATTGTTATTGGCGAAGGAACATACACATGGGCCTCATTAACGTTTGATGGCACAGCAAGTTGGAAGAGTGGTGGTAGTTTAATTCCAACAACATCATTAAATTATAATTTAGGTAGTCCAACAAATATTTGGAGCAATGTATACACTAATGGACAAATTATTTCTGGATCAACAAATGCTACAAGTTCATTAACTGGTATTTTACAAGTTACCGGTGGTGTTGGTGTACAAAAAGATTTATGGTTGGGCGGATTGATTAATGTCGGTAGTATTGCAAACAATACAAGCACAGCCGCATCTAATTCATTATATGCCGCAGGTGGTGCATGGATTACTGGCAATGCTGTAATTGGAAATACTGCATGGATCAACGGAGCCCAAGCAGTTACAACAAATAATCCTTTTGATGTAGTATTCACAAGCGTAACACAAAGTTTCAATACTCAATCTGGGGCATTACAAGTAGCAGGTGGAGTTGGTATTGGCGGTAATTTAAATATTACTGGCTTAGTAAACATCGCTAACAGTACAGAAAGCACAAGTTCAGCGGCGGCAAATGCTTTAGTAGTAAGTGGCGGCATTAATGCCGACATGATTAACATTAACACTATTGGTACAGTTGCCGGTGGCGTAATTATTACCACAGCTACTATTGCTAACTTTGCGTTCAACGGCGGAACCATTAATAAAGCAGTTATTATTAATAGTGCCACACAAGCTACCTCAACAATAACTGGTGCCTTACAGGTTACCAATGGCGGTGCAGGCATAGGTGGTAACGTATGGATTGGTGGTACTCTAAACGTCGCCGGCACAAGTACATTCCAAACAACAGCAACATTCTTAACAACAGCTACATTCAAATTTGCAAGCATTGGGACTGGTACATTAACAACAGCAAGTATTACTAGTAACATCTTTAACACCGCAACTATTGCAGGCAACGCCCTGCAGGTTCAAGGTGGTATTGGTGCAAATTATCTAAGATTAAACACAGCTGGTTGGATCAACGGATCTCCAATTATTACTGCTAATACAATTAACAGTTATTCTGGCGGTACAATTAACAACCAACTAACAATTAACACAGCTACTCAAGCAGTAAGCACTACAACTGGCGCATTGATTGTTCAAAATGGAGGTTTAGGTGTCGGCGGAAATATCTGGAGCGGTGGATCATTTGACTTTATTGATCCGACATTTACTGTTGATGGTATATTTGGATACGATGGTGGATTAACTAAAGTACAAATCGGTTCTAACACAACAAACAAACCAGTTGCAGTTTTATTACAAGGTTCTGAAATTGCAAGATTTGATACATCACGAAACTTTGGTTTAGGACAAACAGCACCTACTTGGGCTATTGATGTACTAACTCCAAATACAGGACCTGTAGGATCTGGTAATACAATTAGTAATTACTTAAACTTTGTTTCAAGTAACTGGAATACAGCATTTGGTCAAGATTATCCTCAGTTGGAATTATATGTAACAAGTCCAGATAGCGGTATTACATTTAATACTTACATCGCAACTGGTGCTCAATCAGCGGGTACTCCGCAAGCGTTGGTGTTTGCAGGTGGTAGTGTTGTTAATAATACTGGTAATTCTACAATTAATGAATATGCTAGATTTACTAACGCAGGTAATTTTGTATCTCAATACAATATTAGTTCACCAACAGCAACACACACATCAGGTAATCACAGTACAAGCACTATTGCAGGCAATGCAGTACAAGTAGCTACAGGCGGTATCGGTACAAACTACCTATACGTAGCAACTGACGGCTGGATTGGTAGTGGTAAAATTATTACAACTGCTAACGCAAGTTCAATCGCGTTCAACGGCGGAACTATTACTACACCGTTGTATATTAATACAACCACACAATCATTGAGTGCAACAAGTGGTGCGTTACGTGTACAAGGTGGTGCAGGTATTAACTTAAACTTGAACGTTGGTGGTTATACAACATTAGGTTCAGGATTAACAAGCGTAAACAATACATTTACAACAATTAACAACCTAGGACAAACATTGTCAATGGGCGGTTTAATAAATGTTACAACATCAACAGCCGCTGGTACACTAGGCCTTAACTCTGCCGCATTATATGTTGCAGGCGGATTAGGAGTTGTTAAGAACGTAATAATTGGAGATACTGCAACTGTTGGAAGTAGCATATTCAGCACAAGCTCAATCGCAGGCAATGCTTTACAAGTTACTGGTGGAATTGGAGCCGCACATCTATATCTAACAACTGATGGTTGGATTAACGGATCTCAAATTGTTACAACTGGAACTATCAATAGCTTCTCAGGTGGATCTGTAGCTAACACCATACAGTATACAAATTTAACACAATCTCTCAGCACAAACAGCGGTGCCTTAACAGTAGCTGGCGGTGTTGGTATTGGTGGTAATTTATGGATAGGCAATGATCTACATTTATTAGGCGACTTGTACGTAGATGGCACACAAACTATCGTTAACTCTACTCAGATTCAAACTGGCGATAAGGTAATTTATGTAAGCACAGGTGCATCAACTTCTGCACTAGCCGCCGGATCTGGTATTGGTGTAGGACCTGCTGGTAGCCCGTATGCACAATTATTATTTGATGGCATTAGCACATGGCAATCTTATGCTAACATAGCTCCAAGCACCAGTGGCGGATTTAATCTAGGATCAAATACACTTCCATGGAATACAGAATACGTATTGTATTCACGCATGACTGGTGGGCTTGCTTCTACAACAGCAACTAACGGTACACTGGTAGTAACTGGCGGGGCCGGTATTAGCGGAATGTTGAATGTTGGAACTAGTGCTACAATCGCAAGTAATTTGTTCAACGTAACTCCAAGTGGTATTACACAAAACGCATTGTATGTTGCAGGCGGCATAGGCGCACAATACTTAAACATTGCCAACACCGCGTATGTTAATAATAGTCCAGTTATTACAGCGGCTAATATTGCAGGATATCAATTTAGCGGTGGTACAATTACAGGTATTTTAACAAGTACAAATACAACTAGTGCATTCTCAACCACAACTGGTGCAATCCAAGCATTAGGTGGAATATCAACACAAAACAATTTGTGGGTTGGCAATGCCGCAGTTATTAGTGCAACAACAGCAAGTGCTGTAAATTCTACAAGTAACGCATTATACGTTGCAGGCGGTATTGGTGCTTATAGCATCTATCTAGCAAACAACGGTTACATTAACGGATCGCAAATTGTTACAGCGGCTACATTAAACAGCTTCTCGGGCGGTACAGTTAATGCTTCTCTAGTAATTAATAGTTCAACACAGGCAACAAGTACAGTTACTGGCGCTTTACAAGTTGTTAACGGCGGTATGGGTGTAGGTGGCAACATTTACAACGGTGGTATACATGTAATCGGTGTAACTGCAAACACCGCCGCAACATTAGGTACAACAGGTACTGGATCATTACAAGTATTAGGTGGCGGCAGTCTAAGTGGCACGTTGAATATTGGTGGAAGTGCTTACATCAATAACAATTTAGGTATTGGCACAGGTAGTCCAGGACAAGCACTTGAAGTTAACGGTGCTGGCGTATTTGGCGCGTATAATAGTTCAAGAGTTCAAATTGCAGGTAACGCACTTGGCTCGGCTTCAATCTATGAAGTTAACTCAGCTGAAAGCGGATATCGTTGGCAAATTGGTAAAGATTTATTAACCATTGGTGTAGCTGGTATTGGTTTTATAAATCAAAGCCAAACATTTAGCGGCGGCGGCGCGGCAGTCGGTGCAGTTAGCGGTTACTCTGCTACATTAGGATTCTACACATCTAATGCGGCATCAATGACCTTACGCGGTATGGTTGACGTTTCAGGTAACTGGATTTTAGGTGTAACAACTCCAACAACTCCGTTGGCCAAATTAGATGTTCGAGGTAGCATACGTTTCCAGTCAGGTAATACTGAACATGTAATTACTTCAAACAATTCGTCACAGTATGTTGCACTAGATATCACTAGAACAGCTACTGGTAACAGTTCAGATTATAGAATTGGTATAAACGGCTCGTCAGGAAACTTTGTTCCGACAGCGGCCGCAGGCGATGCGACAATTGGATTCACAACAAACGTAATTTATGCTAATCAAGCAACTTACGAAGTAGGTCGTTGGAGTCCAATTGGAATTTCAATCGCTACAGCTACTATTGCAAGCAGTCCAACAACCGGTGCTATTCAGTCCGTTGGTGGTATTAGTACTCAAGCAGACCTATGGGTTGGTGCTACAGCTAATATTACTGGTACAACTTATATCAATAGTGTTGCATACAGCACATCGACTGTTGCCGGTAATGCATTACAAGTTAAAGGTGGTATAGCGGCCGCAACATTATATCTAACTAACCCCTTAGGTGGTTGGGTCAATGGATATCAAATTGTTACATCAAATAATATTGGTTCATTTACTGGTGCGTTCAACGGTGGAACCATTACTAATCCAATCTATGTAGCAAGCCCAGCTAATGCAACTTCTACAGCAACTGGTGCAATTTACACACTAGGCGGTATTGCAAGTACTAAAGATTTATGGGTTGGCGGTAACGCAACTGTAGTTGGTACTTCAAACTTTGCGGCAGTTAATGCAAGTGGTGTTGTTAGTATAACAAATACAACAACTTCTCTATCAACTTCCGCAGGAGCCTTAGTTGTAGTAGGTAGCATTGGTGCAAACTATATCTATACATTACAAGATTCTTATCATAGCGGTATAAGATTTGGAGCAGGCAACGGATCATTAACAGGTAACATTGCAGTTGGTAGCGGAGCATTAGCTGGTACGAACAGTGGTTCTGGTTACAACGTTGCTGTTGGTACAAACGTATTAACTAGTGGCGCAACTGCCGCATACAACTCTGCGGTTGGTGGATTGGCACTAAGCGGTAGCACTCCGGGCAGTAACAATTCTGTTCTTGGCTATACAGCAATGCAAACTGCACAAGGTGGTTCAAGTGTTGCTATTGGCGTAGGCGCATTAAAAATTGCGGCTGGATCTAACAATGTCGGAGTTGGCTACAATGCAGGTATTGCAATCACCAGTGGTGCTAATAACACATTATTAGGTTATCAAACTGGTCTAACACTTGCTGGTGGAACACAAAACTTATTCTTAGGCTATCAAGCAGGACAATCAGTTACAAGCGGTGGCAACAACGTTATCATTGGTGGCAACAACGGTTCATCTATTGCTACATCTAATAACAACGTTATTGTTTCAGACGGTGCAGGTAACGTTGTTATGAGTGCTTCCGGAACGACACAAGCTGTAAGTTTCCCAGGACAAGTAAACGTATTAAGTACAACAACAGCAACAAGCACATTAACTGGTGCGCTAGTAATCACTGGGGATATGGGTGTACGTGATATCTACGCACGTAACATTTACGCTAACGGTTCTCTAGTTGGATCAGGTGGATCAGGCGGCGGTGGATCAGGTACTTCAACTTCTACACCATACATTGTTGTAACTAACCCGTACCAAGCATATTCAACAGGAACCACTGCTACCGTAACAGCAGGTACTGCAGGCGCTATGGAAGTATATGGCGGTGCTGGTATTTGGCAAAACTTGTTTGTTGGACAAAAGACAATTATCAATCGTCCTTACGATACAAGCGGTGCTTATTTACAAGTTGGCGGAGATATTCAAAGTACAGGAAACCATGTAGGTCCTAACTTATATGCCGCAGGCGGTAACAACTATCTAGTTTATTCAAATGATTGGTCAGTAAGCAATTCAAACTGGTTGAAACCAAATGCAAGTGCTACATTAAATGCAGTAACAAGCCCAGATAATACAGGCGATGGTACACTATTGACTGAATCAGGTGCTACAGGTAATCACTATTTCCAACAAACAGTTGGCGGTTCATTAACTGGTCCGGTTACATTTAGTATTTTTGCTAAGGCAAACACACGCACATACATAGCATTGTACGTGACAATTGGTGGACAACAACACGGTTATTATTATAACTTATCAACAGGTGCTGGACAAGTTGGTCCTGCTCCATTATATCAGGTTACTGGTAAAATGGAACCGGTTACAGCAAGCGGTTGGTATCGTTGTTCTATTACAGTTTGGGGTGCACCAGCGGCCGTAACTACCATAGTTGGAATTTACAACGCACTAGGATTTGACTCAACAATTACAGGTTCAAACACAAGTTATACTGGTACAGGCGGTAACGGTGCTTATATTTGGGGATCACAATTAGAGCCAGGATACTATCCAGGCAATTTAATTATTAACACGGGGAGCCAAACCACAGCACAGAACAATATGTATGCTAGTGGTAGTTTATATATTGCTAATACAGCAACAGTAAACAATGCTCAAGTAGTGACCACAGCTACGTTAATGACTAACCTAGGATTGTATGGTTCAACTCCAAACACTCTAATTATCAACAATGCTACAAACTCTACAAGCACAACAACAGGTGCTTTACAGGTTGTTAACGGTGGTATTGGAGTTGGCGGGAACGCATACGTTGGCGGCACATTATTTGCAACAGCTAAGAGCTTCTTAATTGATCACCCAACTAAAGAAGGTTATAAATTACAATATGGTTCTTTAGAAGGACCAGAAAACGGTGTTTATGTTCGCGGTAAACTAGAAGGTAGAATAATTCAACTTCCTGATTACTGGACATCATTAGTTAACATGGATTCTATTACAGTTGATTTAACCCCAATTGGTAAATTCCAAAAACTATATGTTGCAGATATTGATACTGCAAAGGGACAGATCTTTATTGATAACAGTACGTTGTTAGGCGGACCTTGCAAGTGTTTCTACACAGTATGGGCAGAACGTAAAGATATTGGAAAACTTGACACTGAGTTTAAAGGATAAGATATGCAAAGAATAGGTCCATACATACCAATGCAAAGTTTGGTTTATTATTTAGATCCGTATAACACACAAAAATGTTATGCCGGCTCAGGTACAACAGCCTACAACTTAATTGATAATAGTCCAGCTACATTATCTAATATAGCATACAGTAGTGCTTCATTTAGTAATTCCGGTAGTGGAGCTATTACTAGTTCTGCTTCCTATAACCTAAGTTTAACTGGCGGATTTACAATGATGCAATTTTTAAATTTAACTTCTGCACAAGGTGGATTTGTAAATTATGTATCTGGTAGTAATCAAATAGATTTTTATGCAGGTGGATTGACGCAAATGCGCTGGGATACTTACAGCACAGGAGGATCACTATATAGTGCTACTGCAATTCCAACAGGCAAATGGGCATGCTGGACCGGAACATTCTCTGGAGTATCTGTTAGCGGTACAAACGGAATTAGTTCAATTTATTATAATGGAGTGTTAGATAATACTTCGACAACTATTGCAGGCCCCGCAAGCAATAATGCAACTTTTCAAGTTGGAGTTTACAGCGCACCTTGTAACGGATTAATTGGTCCTACATTATTCTGGAATACGGCATTAACTGCATCGCAAGTACGTGCGGCATTTGTGGCGTTAAAGGGTCGATACGGACTATAATTTTAAGATAAATATTGGAATAATATGGCATTTACAGATAAAAACATTCTTATTGTACCCAACATTGGGGGAGGCGAATCAAGCGAACCCCTAATAACTCTTACAGGTAGCAATTCTGTAACATCTGCTACAATATATACTCGAGTTCTTGATGCAGGAGCATTGAGTTTTGAAGCAGGTTCAACTGGGCAAGTCGGATATATCGGCCCTGGATTATCGGGCGACATCTATTCTGTTAATGACATTAGCGGAATTCCCAGTATTCAAGTTCAAGACACTGGCGCTGTTAATATTGCAACGTATCAAGGTTATGTTAATATCGGCAGTAATCAACAATCAACAACAACCGGCACCGGATCTTTAAGAGTATTAGGCGGCGTTGGTATATCAGGAAATTTAAATATTGGTGGTAGTTTTAACTTAACCGCTAATTTAGGGGTTGGTGGTAGTTCAGGAAACTACGGTTTAACAATTAGCACAACAACTAACGTAGCAGAATTATTATATACCCCAACTAATGGTACAGGATTAGCCTTTCAGGTTGGCGCAAGCACCTATCCATTAGGTATTGGTTTTAACAGTTATAACAACGTTGGCACAACCTATGTCTTAGGAAACGGTTATAATGCCCAATTACAGTTAAACGGGTCAAGCGGTTTACAATTTTTTGTTTCAAGCGCCAGCCAATCGGCCGGTGCGGTGGCAACACAGATTAACGCATTAACAGTTACATCTGGTGGCGTATTAGTTCCTAGTAGTACAGCTAACGGTACGGCATCAACTGGTACAGGAGCAATTATTACTTACGGTGGCATTTCAGCCGCATTAGGTATTATTACAGGACAAGATGCGTTCCACGGTGCAAATGGACCTGCACGTTTTGGTACAGGCCCTGCAGGTATTGCTAATAACACAGTAGCTGGATATAACGCAGGTAACGGTATCACCACTGGCGGTACTGGAAATAGTTTATTTGGATATAACGCAGGTAGCGGTATTACATCCGGCGGTAACAATACTATTTTAGGTTACAATGCTGGTCCAAATATTGCGGCAGGCGCAAGTAATACTGCCATTGGTCAAAATGCAATGAACCAAGCCGCAGGCGGATCTGTAACTAACAACACAGCTATTGGTAAGAGCGCATTAGGATCTGGATCTTTAGCAACGGGCGGCAATACTGCGGTTGGCGCAAACGCATTACTACTATTAGCCTCGGGACAAAATAATACAGCTATCGGTTATGGTGCTGGATCAACAATTTCATCAAATAATAATAACGTATTAATTGGTTATAATGCCGGCAACGCTTTAGGTTATGACAACTGTGTTATTATTGGTAATAACAGTGGCGGTACAGTATCAGCGGCTGGCCAAATTGTGATTGCTAACGGTGCCGGTACACAGCGTATCTTTATTGATGCCAACGGTAACGTAACAGTTAGTGCAACCACAGCGGCATCAACCACGGCAGGTGTTGGATCATTAATAGTATCTGGTGGAGCAAGTATTGCGTCTGGGTTAAACTTAGGTGGAGCATTATACGCAGGTAATTCTGCAGGTACTAACGGTTACTTCCTACAAACAACTGGATCTGGCATTCAGTGGGCGGCGGCTGGCGTGTCAGTTGCAAACATTACAACATCGGGTAGTTATTATCCTACATTTACAAACGCAGTAAGTGGGCAGTTATCAACGCTCGATGTCGATTCGACTCACTTGATTTATAATCCTAGTACAGGTACTTTAACAACAACTGGTAACACAGCTGGTGGTACTGGGGTAGGTTATATGTATACTGCTTATCTAGGTGTTAACGTTGCTACAACCAACGCAGTTAACAACGGTGCAGTTATGCAGATTGGCTACAAAGATGGTAGCACAAACTTACTACGTAT
>Ga0164297_10001853_pt1 | contig 21699 bp, 19 predicted proteins | sample GEODES058metaG_FD_113539 | JGI IMG/M metagenome (GOLD analysis project Ga0164297, IMG submission 113539) | Dystrophic lake water microbial communities from Trout Bog Lake, Wisconsin, USA - GEODES058 metaG | ecosystem: Environmental > Aquatic > Freshwater > Lake | place: USA: Trout Bog Lake... | reverse complement strand
TGGAGAGCAAAAACCTGTCAGGTCTTCAAGACCTGACAGGTTTAAAACGTAAAACATCCCCGAAACCAGTTAGCCGACCTATCGACCTTAGGAGATATCTAACCAAATAATAAGGATGTAAAACAGCACAATCTGATTTCTCCTTCGTAGAAAAGACGTCGCACTTGTTTAGAAAGGCTGCAATGAAAGGATAGTATATATATTTGTGAAGGGATTTTTTTTAAAATAATAAAAAGATGAAATTATTAATTACCATAGCATTTCTATTGATTCAAATAATTTCTTACTGTCAGCATTCAGAGGATTGGGAGGAAATAAATCAGATTCAATTAATTAATGACAATACTATTGATAGTGTTCATCAAAACTTAAAAGAGTATATTTTAAATAACCCAAAAAGTAATTATAAATCGCTTGCATTATTTTATCTGGCACAAAATGCAATTGCACGAAATGATATTGACTCTGCTATAATTCTTTATAAACAAGTTTTATCAACTCCATTCTCCGATAGTATTTATCCTTACGATAGTAGGCAAGAAGCTGCATGGAAACTTGCTGATATTTATATAAACAAAAAACAATTTAATGACGGAATTCATTATTTGGAATTAGCACAAAATAAATATCATCCTATTCCTGGCTGTGGGAATGCTATTGCAGAGTTGTATTTTGATATGCGGTTAAAATATGCAATTTGCTTTAATGGACTGGGCAATTTCAATATGGCTATTGATACTTTAAGTCCTTGTATGTTTGCTAATGATTTAGTAAAAAATAGCGCGCTAGTTCAAAAACTATATGAAACTTATCTAAAAGTTCACACCAAAAAAGAAATTAGAAGTGAATTCATCAATGCGATTAAAAAAGTAAGAATTAAAGAGCCAAAATTTTTGTTTGAAATAACCGTCTTTAAACGTAAAGCCGAAATTACGGTTCTTGATTTTGGGAGAAATGAATTGACAGATGAAGAACAAATAAAAAAATGTGTTTCCAAGGTACAACATTCAGAAATTTATAAGCTAGCAATGGGAAATAAATAACTCCCCGCTCTTCTATGCGGGAAACATCCTGAAAGTTTTGAACTTTCGGGATGTTGTCAAAACGTTTTCCATAATTAGCTTGGGTATTCGCACACTGCGTGAGGGATTGAAGTGGAAATCCTTTTTGCTGCCCTGAGCAAAAAGACGCAGTTAGTTATGGATTATGAGCTATTAGTCATGGATAAAATCTAATCATTAACCACTAACAACAAATCACCAACAACTATTACATTTGCCGCCACTGAATTTTATGAATAAAAAAATACAATCCGCACTCATCTCCGTTTTCTACAAGGACGGACTAGCATCTTTAGGTAAAGAATTACAGGCACAAGGAATCACCATCTACTCGACAGGAGGAACACAGCAGTTTTTGGAAAACGAAGGCATCAAGTGTGTACCCGTAGAAAGCCTAACCACATACCCATCCATTTTGGGCGGGAGAGTCAAAACCCTTCACCCATCTGTGTTTGGGGGAATCTTGGGAAGAAGATATGAAGAGAAGGACGTGGTAGAAATGAAGGTTTACGGCATACCAGAAATAGACTTGGTGATAGTAGATTTATATCCGTTTGAAGAGACATTGAAGAACACTTCGGAAGAGGCATTGATCATAGAAAAGATAGACATAGGCGGCCCATCGATGATACGCGCCGCAGCCAAAAACTATAGGGACGTAACCGTAATAGCTGCCAAAACAGACTATATAGTATTGGAAAACTTGTTGAAAGAACAAGCTGGAGCTTTAAGCATAGAACAGCGCAAAGCCTTTGCTGCAAAGGCTTTTGGAGTAGTAATGAACTATGACATAGCTATCAGCAATTACTTTAACCCAACCAATACTACCTTCCAGACTAGCTCACAAAAGCAAGTACTTCGCTATGGCGAGAACCCACATCAACAAGCAACCTTTTATGGAGACTTGACTACAAGCTTCACACAGTTGAATGGCAAGGAATTATCGTACAACAACTTGGTAGATGTGGATGCTGCCATACAACTAATCACCGAATTTAAAGGAAACCAGGCATCTGTCTTTGGGATAATCAAACATACCAACGTCTGTGGCATAGCCGAAAGAGTTACGGTAAAAGAAAGCTGGGATGCAGCATTGGCAGGAGACCCAGAGAGTGCATTTGGTGGCGTATTGGTAAGCAATGGCACAATAGGAAAGGACACCGCCGAGGCAATAAACGAGATTTTCTTTGAAGTTTTGATAGCCCCAGCTTTTGATGAGGACGCATTGGTAGTATTAAAAAGCAAGAAGAACAGGATATTGTTGGAATTGAAAGAAGAAGGTATTGGGGCGAGTAATGGTCAGTTCAAATCATTACTTGGAGGCACATTATATCAAGGCACAGACCAAGGAAACTTCGCAATGTGGAAAGAAGTGGGCGGCAGAACAACCACCGAAGACGAGAAAGCCAACCTGACATTTGCTAACATAATCTGCAAGCACCTAAAGAGCAATGCCATCGCCTTGATAAAGGACAAACGCTTGGTAGGCAAGGGTTGTGGGCAAACAAGCAGGGTAGATTCCTTGCGTCAAGCCATAGAAAAAGCAAGGCAATTCGATATAGATTTGAGAGGGGCAGTATTGGCAAGCGATGCTTTCTTCCCATTCAATGACTGCGTTCAGATGGCGCACGAAGCAGGAATAGAAGCGTTCATTCAACCGGGCGGTTCTATTCGTGATAAGGATAGTATTGAATATACAGTTCAGAATAACCTAGCGATGGTTATTACCGATTTGAGGCACTTTAAGCACTAGGAATGGTTAATGATAAATGGTTAATTGTTAATGAAGAAGGTAAATCTAATCATTAACAATTAACCATTTATTATTAACCATTATCCACTATTCTATTATCTTCTCAATCCTTGCCAATTTGCCATCCATATTTACGCCTTCTAATACAAAGCGAAGTCTCTTTGAGATGTCATTATTGAAGAACTCGATTTGAACTGTCTTTGTTTTTCCATTGGTCAATATATACGGATTCCAATACAATGTCGTCCTAGCATCTTCGGTCATTGAGGAATTAATGTTTTCGTAATTAGGACTGTAAAATTCTTTGTAAGGCGTATATCCAGCCAACAATTGGAAGTTCAATCCCTCACCAGGAGCTAGTTTTACATCTTCGCCTTTTCGGGTATAGATACAGATAGCCCCACCTGCACCACCACCTGTTGGTCCAAAGAATGGAGGAGGAAATACTTTTACATAGGCAATGTCATTCATAGCCATTGTCCTTACCACATCAATCTGTGTAGGCACTTCATCCAAATACAAATCGGGGGTACTTCCCCTCCAGCTTAGGGTCACGTCGGCTCCGTTATCTACTATTTGAAGCCCAGCCACCCTGCCCTGTAAATACTGAAACACACTAGTTGCTGATGCCGCAAAGGGATCTGATGTTAAATCGAACTGTCTACTATCGCCACCAGCAAATAAACCACTAGTATATTTCTCATCAAGTATGTCAACTGGCTTCTTTACCCTTGTCTTTACGGTCACCTCCTCTAGCTGATGTTCTGCCAAACGCTTATCTATCCTCTCTTTTTCATTATAAAACATCCTACTTCTTTCCAATAAACTTGTATCGTTTATGTCATAGTCCCACAGAAATGGGGAAGCAGTCACGGTGCTATATTTCTTTGATGGGGCTTGAAGAAGCCCGTTCTGAAAGCGTATTTCAACTCTATCAGTAACGCTTCTACTGCCAGTTAATTGGTAGAACACATGAAGGGTATCATAAAACATAATTCCTTTTTGTACAAAGTTGCCCGCCTTATCTACCGGCAAAAAAAGACTTTGTTTGCTACTATCCTTTGCTTGAAGGATACAGAATATGGTTTGGTTTTGCATTGAACTTCTGTTCAGGTTGCCATAGATGCTTCCTTTCAGTTGCATATAATCTGTTTCTTTAGGATTGACGATATAAGGCAACTTACCTTCGGCAACTTCCTTCCAATTAAACTTGCGCCAGCCGTGTGTAAGCATTACCAAATCTAAATGTCTGAAAACAGAATCATCTTTACTTGCAAAATAATAGGCAGGATTGTGTACAGTTCCTTTTATATCATCACTTAATAAAAAGTCGGAGACAATATTATTATTGACATCGGTAAGCAAATTCGCATCTGTAACCGCAACCGACATATTTGAAAGCAAAGAGTCATCAACTTCTATTTCTATTGTATTCTTCTCTCTTTTATCCAATCCTTTCTTGGTAATTCGAACCTCTGGGGTAAATAAGAACTTGTAATTATTAACGAACACAACCCGCTCTGCAATAGGGGCGTAGTTGGCATCAAACAACGTTATCTGTAGTACACCCGTAGGCAAATCTGTGGTAGGAATCTCGCCAATAGCAGATAACCGGGTATTTAAATTAATCTTCGACTTGTAAATTTCGTGTTGGTGCATGTGGGCTATCACGTACATTGTATTCAAGTTGTCGCCAGCATCTTTGCTTTTGTTCACAAAAAATATACTCTTACTTTTAGTAGGCTCTACTTGTAAAGTAGCACCAGTTTGAACACCAATTGGCAACTGACTTGAATGAAGCGCACCATAATCGTCCACCCAAGTTGCAGTGATAGGTTGCATACTATCGGGCTGAATAGTAAAGCTACCCATGCCATCATGTTCGGTAATAAACGAATCTATAAACTCCCCTTTATTATTCTTTAAAGCACCAGCAGCGTTAACTGGAAGCCCAAATTCATTGTTTACCAGAAAAGCAACCCTGTTCACAACACCATTCAACAAGACACCCCCCTCTGGGAAAAACTGAATGGTAGCCTTATGCGTTTTGGGTGGAGTTGCAGAAGCAGCTTCTTTACTTGCTTTTGCAGTTTTTTTACTTGCCTCTTCTTTTGAGCTGAACGTACCAACAACTTGATCTACTTTTATATCTTTATTATATATAAAGGAAGAGTCGAAATTCAACATCCATTGTGTATATGCTTTTACGTGTAAGAACTTTCCTTTGTAATCTTTTGGAATAAGAAACTCTCCTCTTGAACTTGCTTCAAACATAGGACTCATAGAATGTTGCAGCAGCGTTCCATTATTGTCAAACCAATCTACATAAAAGTTTTTGCTATAATCCGACAACTCAAGCCCTGTCAATACATAAGCTTTGAAATAAACAATTTCTCCAGGGTTATAAATGCCTTTATCGAGGTGAAGATGCACTTTTTCTTGTGGGTATTCATCGGCATATTTTGCCATAATTGAATCTAGTTTCTGGGCACTTAACTTAGGGGACATTAAAACAAGTAGTGCAATAAAGGGGGTAAACTTCTTTTTCATAAATGTAAGTTAGCGTTATTATGTTTTTAATTGAAAGATTATGATAGAGACAATGAAAGCTCGCAATATATTTAATTAATCTTAGGACTTATATTTTTGAAGGTAAATGAACCTTTTTATCGATTAATATGCTATTAGTCATCTCTTTTTCTAAGGCTTTCTTTATACTTTAAATCCTTGTACTCCTTAAAATGTCGTTCTATATAATACCCAAGTTCTAGGTCATTGAAGTTTTGAAGCAAATTATAATCTGGACGGTACTTTCTCATAAAAGTATCCAACTCGGGGCTTTGGAGCTTAGTGATTTTATGCACGTAACCCTTAGAAAACCGATAATTGATATACTTATCCTGCTCCTGTTCTATCAGTCTGTTTTGTAAAAACATCAAGTTTCGGTTTCGGCGAAACCGAAACATATTTATCAGTTCGTCTAAATCGAGTCCTACTGTTACCCCACCGGGATTGTAACCAGGATTCTCACTTAGCTTTATTCCGGGCTTTTTAAAATCGAAATACTTTTGATAATCCCTCCTGTTTTGTATGGAATCTAGTCTATAATCCCTGTTTCTTACCGTCACTTCTGGCAGTTCAAAAACCCTTACATGAACGCTTATGTCAAAATTGCTTAGGTCGTTTATGGTATCGATGGCATACTTCAGCGTGTTTTTACCCATCAGGGAAAACCATATCGAATCTTTGTTTTTCACCGTAAAACTATACCTACCAAGCGAGTCGGTAATCGTTCCCCGGCCCGAAGTGCTTCTAACAAGTACTGCTTCTATCGGATTTCTCCCACTTATGTCGTAAACCGTGCCACTGATTGTTACAAATTGTGCTTTTGCTGGTAAATATATTATCCCCAAAAGCACTAGGCAAACAAGGTGAAAGAGTCGTTTATTCAAAATAAAATCTTTAATTGGGTAATATTAGTACACTATTAATTAAGTCGGTCAAATCGTAGGGCGAATTAACTGTTTTTTGTATAAAAGCTATCAATTTTCATTGCGATGCAAAATTATTTTCAAACTACTTACAATCTTGCCTTTGTATTATTTGGAAATACCATTGAAATCATAACTAAGATTCTCTTAAACACAACTAAGAATCTCGTAATCATAGTTATGATTGTTCCAAACATAGTTGTGATTTCACTGTAAAATGACATGTTTTGTTGATAAATAAAGCATACCCTCACCTAATGTGTTATAATTTCGGCACAGAAATAGTTATTTATAGTTGAAGAAAACCGTTTCTTACCATTCATTTGAGGGGAATATGATGCCAAAGGTTATTCTCATCTTTGTCGTCAAACTTCTTAATAATGGTTGTGGATTGTCTGATGAAAATAGTAAATACAATGAGTTTAAATGTTTTGATAGTAGATGACGACCCGGTTTTTGTAATGATACACAAACTGAAAGTAAAGATGAGTAGCATTTCTGATAATCCTCAGACGTACTTCAATGGCAAAACTGCTTATGATGCAATCTTAGGAGGGAAAGAAAAAGAAGATACGTACCTTATTTTTTTGGATATAAACATGCCCATAATGGATGGATGGGAGTTGTTGAATGCAATTGAGGAGTCAGGCACTTCAAATAAAGTTTATGTTGTTATGGTAACATCTTCTGTAGACAAAAGAGATAGGGAGCAAGCAAAAAAGTATTCTCAGGTGATTGGCTTTTATGAAAAGGCGCTGAACGTGGACACTTGTAAAGAAATAAAAGCGAACCCCGCAATAGCACACTTTTTTAATACCCAACTATTGAATTAATGAAATAAATAAAAAGAGAGAGGGGCTAAGTGCACAATTAAGCACTTAGCCCCTCTCTCTTTTTTAGGAATAAAGGTTATTTAAAACTAAATGATAATCCTCCATGCAATATGTACTTACCATAACCCGCCTCAGTAAAGAAGGATGTGTTTTCCGCAATTTTAAACTTCATGCCAATACCCAATTGGTACGCAAAAGCATCTGGTTGGTAATTGTCAACATTGCCCGTGTATGATACATTGTTGATGTTTGCACCCAATGCCTCACGGAAGTACAAGGTTGCAGAATTGGAAAGGGGTGCATATTGCATAAAATTCAACATTACACTCCAAGTTTCCAAATTCACAGTTCCCTGATAGTTATTAGACGCATCGTTATAAGGAACATCTACTTTACCATAAGTAGCCATGATACCAATGCTGTTGTAACGGCTGTATTTGTAATCAATTGAACCAGTGAAAGGGCCAGTTTGAGAAACGTTGCCCTTATAAAATCCATTGTAATAGTCATTTGAAAACTGGTAGGCATCTACATTTGGGAAGCCATATCCCAACGAAACATAAACCTCAGGTTTAAAGGTTGAATAAGTTTGTCGAGGTCTTGATTGAGTACGTCTGTGTCCATAGCCACCGCGATAACCGCCACCATAGCCAAAGCCGCCGCCTATTCTGCCGCCAATAAATACTTGCGCAAAGGTGGTTGACATAAACAACCCACTGATTAATAACAGTAAACCATATTTCTTTTTCATAACTTTTGTTTTCAAAACATGATAAATATTTATGCCAAAATATAGGGTGCATAGTTAAAGAATGGTAAAATGACTTTTTTAATCGGCAGAATAGAAGAACTTAAGCAGTTGAAATGAGATTGCTTAAAGTTCGACTTGTAAAGTAGCTCGTTTTCTTTCGCTTACATTTGTAGCGATTGAACGAACATAAAAGAAAGTAATGAGCGAAGAAAAGAGTTTGAATTTTATTGAAGAGATTGTTGAAGCAGACCTAGCAAGTGGCAAACACAAAACAATTTTAACGCGTTTCCCTCCTGAACCAAATGGTTATCTGCACATTGGACATGCGAAAAGTATTTGTTTGAATTTTGGATTAGCAAAGAAATATGGTGGTGCTACTAACCTCCGTTTCGATGATACTAACCCTGTAACCGAGGATACAGAATATGTGGATAGCATCAAAGAAGATATCAAATGGTTGCTGGAAGGAACGGGTATTGAGTGGGTAAAAGAATTATATGCGTCTGATTATTTTGAGCAATTGTATCAGTTTGCAGTTGATTTAATCAAAAAAGAATCGGCTTATGTGGACGATAGTACTAGTGAAGAAATAGCTGCACAAAAAGGAACGCCTACTCAACCAGGTGTAAATAATCAGTATCGTAATAGGTCAGTAGAAGAAAACCTGAAACTATTTACTGAAATGCGAGAAGGAAAATACAAGGATGGTGAGAAAGTATTGCGTGCCAAAATAGATATGGCGAGTACCAATATGCTACTCCGTGACCCCATAATTTACCGCATTAAACACGCACATCATCACCGCACTGGCGATACTTGGTGTATATATCCAATGTATGATTTTGCACATGGGCAAAGTGATTCCATAGAAAACATAACACACTCTATCTGTACATTGGAATTTATTCCTCACAGACCAATGTACGATTGGTGCATTGAACAATTGGGCATCTATCCTTCCAAACAATACGAGTTTGCTCGTTTGAATATGACCTACACCGTGATGAGCAAGCGTAAGTTGCTTCAATTGGTAAATGAAGGTCACGTTTCTAGTTGGGACGATCCTCGTATGCCGACTATAAGTGGGATGAGAAGAAGGGGTTTTACACCAGAGAGTCTCAGGGAGTTTTGTGATAAGATAGGCATTGCCAAGAGAGAAAACCTGATAGACTTTAGCTTGCTAGAATTCTGTGTACGAGAACATTTGAATAAAATTGCACAACGTAGGATGGTTGTGTTTGATCCATTGAAGGTGGTAATCACCAATTATGAATTGGGAGAAGAGCTTTTATTAAGTGAAAACAATCCAGAGGATGAAAATGGCAGTGAAAGGGAAGTGCCTTTTAGCAAAGAGATTTATATAGAAAAAGAAGACTTCATGGAGGTTGCTCCAAAGAAGTATTTCCGCTTGGCACTGGGACAAATGGTACGTTTGAAAAGTGCCTACATCATCCAATGCGATGAGGTAATAAAAGATGCTGAAGGGAATATTATCCAGTTGAATTGTTCTTACATCCCCAATAGTAAAAGCGGTAATGACACAAGTGGCATCCATGTAAAAGGTACTTTGCATTGGGTGAGTGTTGCAAAGGCTTTACCCATAGAAGTTCGTTTGTATGACCGTTTGTTTACAGAAGAAAACGTAGGTGCTGCAGAAGGTGATTTTAAAGAATACATCAATAAAGATTCGTTACAGGTTCTTCCTGTTGCTTATGGAGAACCTTCTTTGGCAACTGCAATATTGAATGAAAGGTATCAGTTTATCCGGAAAGGTTATTTTTGTTTGGATAAAGAAAGCACAAAGGATAAATTAATCTTCAATAGAACCGTAACGTTGAAAGATACTTGGGCGAAAGTGAACCGATGATTCTAGTGATTGAAATGATTTAATGATTTAGGAAATAAAGGATTAGCTTTGAAAAATTAATAAAGCAATAATGGCACTAGTTATCTCTGAAATAAAATTATATGAGCTTCTTAAGAATAAGATAGGTGAGCGTGAAGCTGAAGCCTTTATTGAAATTATAGAGAAGAAAGTGGAATCTAAACTGGATGAGAAAACAACCATTTTTTCTACCAAAGAAGACATTGCAAAGTTGGAAGTAAAAATTGCAGAGGCTAAGGTTGATTTAATAAAATGGATGGTTGCTACAGCAATAATGATCGTAGGAATAATAGTTGCTTTTATGAAGTTCAATCATTAATACTTCTTCAAAAATAAATGAATATAAAAGAGGCTGCCCTAAATAGGGCGGCTTTTTATTTAAACTCAAATGTCTCTTTTACAACAATTTACACAATACTACAAGCAAGAACTCAAGCTTTCCACCCATCAAACACAACTGATATTGGCAGTTAGTGGCGGTGTGGATAGTATTGTGTTGGTTGATTTATGCAATCAAGCAGGCTTTCAGTTTGTTATTGTTCATTGCAACTTTCAATTAAGAGGAGAGGAAAGTATTAGGGATGAAAACTTTGTAAGGTCATTGGGAAAGAAGTACAATAAAGAGGTCTTGACAAAGCGTTTCGACACAAAGACTTTTGCCGAAGAAAACAAAATCTCCATTCAAGTAGCTGCAAGGGAGTTGAGATATGTGTGGTTTGAAGAAATAGTGAGTGGTCAGTGGTTAGTAGTCAATAATAATGTGGCTCCATACTCACAACTCACAACTCACAACTCACAATTAGCTACCGCTCACCACGCCGATGACAATATCGAAACCCTGCTTCTCAACTTCTTTCGGGGTACAGGTATCAGTGGTTTACACGGTATCCTTCCAAAGCAGGGTAATATAATTCGTCCGCTATTGTTTGCAAAAAGGGAAGAGATTGTGGCTTATGCAAAGGAACAAAACCTTAGTTGGGTGGAGGACAGCAGCAATGCTTCCGATAAATATTCAAGAAACTTTGTGCGGCATCAGGTAGTGCCTTTGATGAAAACAATTTATCCGCAAGTGGATGATAACCTCTTGGCAAACATCGAACGATTTAAAGAAATAGAATTGATTTATAACGCATCCATCGAGCAAACAAAGACAAAACTGATTGAGGCAAAAGGAAATGAGCGGCACATTCCTATCCTGAAACTAAAGAAACAAATACCATTAAAGACCATTGTTTTTGAAATAATTAAAGACTTTGGCTTTGCGGCAACACAAACCGAAGAAGCGATAAAACTATTGGATGCAGCCAACGGAAGCTTTATGGCTTCGGCTTCTCATCGGTTAATTATTAATAGGAACTGGCTAATCATTGCCCCATTGCAATCGGAAGAATCCATCAATATTCTTATTGAAGAAGGCACAAAAAAGATAGTCTTCGCCGAAGGCATACTATCGTTTGAAACTTCTACGGTTGATAACAACCCTCCCACAGATGCTAGCATTGCAACATTGGATGCTTCCGAAATTAAGTATCCTTTGTTGCTGCGACCATACAAGCAAGGGGATTATTTTTATCCATTAGGGATGCAAAAGAAAAAGAAACTAAGTAAGTTCTTCATCGACCAAAAACTCTCCAAAACCCAGAAGGAAAGGGTTTGGGTACTGGAAAGCGACAAACGCATAGTGTGGGTAATCGGTTACCGGATAGACAATCGCTTCCGGCTGAAAACAGCGACTGGGAAGCAATTAATCATATCTAAGAAATAAGCAATAAAAATTTGCAAAATAAATTCCTATTCTTCTCCTTTCTATTACCTTATCAAAACCCTCCTACTCCTTACTCCTGTTATATTGTAGCTTAATGGGCGTTGCTAATTTCTTTTCATCATAACCCTATTCAATTACCCCTTTTTGTAATTACTTATTCTCTTCCCCAAATGTGGAATATGTTTCTCATAACCGTTACTTATTTTTGAATAAGGGGATAATAAATTTGCAATTGAAGTCTTTTCTTTAAGCAAAGCCTTCTCCATCACCCCTAACCCAACATCAAATAAAGGTCACCCAACATTAAATAAACCCCACCCGACTTCAAATAAAGGGTATCAAGGTTCAAATAAAGCACATCTATTTTACGATAATTCCCAACCTTGACTTAATTTATTCCAGCTACTTGCTGCAATTGCAAGTCGGTATTATAATAAACCTCTTCGACAATTTTAGTATATGTACCAATTGTCAAAGAGGTCTTTGTAGCTTAATTGCATTCACTATCTTTTTTCAACATTACTTTTTTCAATTTTCCTTTTTGTAATTTTTTATTCTCTTCTCCACGTGTGGAGAGAAATATTCCACATTTGGAGAAGAGAATAAATAAATTTCAATCACCTTTTCAACAATCCATTTTAGCTTGATTCAATAACATTTGGGTAGGAACATATTTAAATCTACTGTCTCCCAACACCAAAGTATCGTCCCCTAAATATTTTCTCTAAATTCCCTTCTTTTTAGTGCTAATTCCTGCCTTCGTGCCTTTGTGGCAACAATCAGCCTACAGTTCTTTCAACTTTTATGATTTTAGCAAGGTGCATTCATTATAAGTTTGCAACAGTTAATTTTATTGAATGAAAAGAAGGATAATCATACTACTCGCCATTTTGTTTATTGCCACCAAAATGCTGGTGCTCACGGGTTGTGCCGGTATCGTGCCTCCCAATGGCGGGCCAAAAGATACCATTCCGCCCAGATTGGTAGTGGCATTGCCAAAAGACAGTGCCACCAATGTGAAGAGTCAAAAGATAGTGTTGACCTTCGATGAATTTGTGGAATTGAAAGATATTTTCCAGAATGTTTTGGTATCGCCAATGCCTATAAAAACACCATTGATTGAATATAAATTGAAAAATATTTCGATTAAACTGCGTGATTCCTTGGAAAAAAATACCACTTACAGCATAGATTTTGGCAGTGGGATAAAGGATATAAACGAAGGAAACGTGTTTAGAAACTTTACTTATGTGTTTTCTACGGGGCCAAAACTTGCACACGGACAGTTTGGCGGGAAGGTGATAATGGCCGAAACCGGCAAAACCGATAGTACCCTGATAGTAATTTTGCACAGGAACCTGAACGATACCGCCATCTATAAATCGAACCCAAGGTATATGGCAAAAGTGAATGGCAAGGGCGAGTTTACTTTTAAATTCATTGAGCCGGGACAATACAATGCGTTTGTTTTGCCAAACGAATACAGTAAAAAATACGATGACAGTACCAAGGTATTTGCATTTTTGGATAGTACGGTTACGATTGCCGACACGATTCCAACCAAACCCGTTACCTTTTTTGCCTATCAGGAAGTAAAGAAAAAGGATAAACCAGCAACTTCTTCATCATCTAGCAACAAAAGTTCTTCGAAAAAAGAGGATAAATATTTGAAATATGCAACCAATTTGGATGGAGGACATACGCAAGGTTTGATTAATAAATTGCAACTGACGTTTAGCAAAAGATTGAAGTCATTGGATTCATCAAAACTGATTCTTTGCGATACTTTCTACGACCCAATTCCCGGAGCGAAGGTTAGTTTAGATACCAGCAACACGATTGCATCGATAAGTTATAACTGGAAAGAAGGGGTTTATTTTAGGTTGATAATACAGAAAGATGCTGCGCAAGATACCAGTGGTAATATGTTGAAGAGAGGCGACACACTGAAATTCAATACCAACAACGAGGCTGATTATGGTAGCATAAGGCTACGATTTTTTAATCTGGATTTAAAGAAACATCCTGTTTTGCAGATAGTATCCAATGATAAGTTAGAAGAAAGTGTGCCTTTGAATGAACTTGTTTTCAAAAGGAAATTGTTTAAACCGGGCGATTATATTGTGAGGTTATTGTATGATGATAACCAAAATGGGGTATGGGATCCAGGTAATTATAAAAAACGAATACAGCCAGAAATAGTACTTGACAGAAATTGGAAGGTGAACATAAAAGCCAATTGGGACAATGAAACGGACATTAAGTTATAGAATGAAAGCTATGACAAACAATCACGATCTTATCGATTTCTTCAATGCAAAGGCTGCTCAATACAATCATCCATCATTTATAAAGGACGATCCTATTCTTATTCCACATCAATTCTCCACCAAACAGGACATAGAGATTGCAGGATTATTTGCTGCCTTATTTGCTTGGGGAACACGCACTAGCATCATCAATTCTTGCAAGCGGCTAATGAATTTTATGGGTAATAAACCTTACGAGTTCATTATGAATATGGAGGATGATAACCCCGAAGCCTTCTTGCCTATGATGAAGTTTGTACATCGCACCTTTAATAGTACCGACTTATTCTACCTGTTAGACTTCCTCAAATATCATTACCAAACATTGGGCGAAGGATCATTGGAAACTGCTTTTACCAAAGGATTACACTTAACAGATACTGACACTGAGAATGCTTTGAATGGTTTTCATAACTATGTTTTCTCTGGTGACATTCATAAAGAATATCCACAGCGAACAAAGAAACATATTGCCGCCCCGTTTAAGAAATCTGCTTGCAAACGCTTGAATATGTACTTGCGTTGGATGGTGCGTAGTGATAATAATGGTGTTGACTTTGGCATCTGGAAAACAATAAAGCCAAGTCAGTTAGTATGCCCGATAGATGTGCACGTGGCTCGTGTGGCAAAGCGTTTTAATCTGTTGGATAGAAAACAAAATGATTGGTTATCTGCTATTGAGCTGACCAATTATCTAAAGAAAATGGATGCTAATGACCCCGTTAAATACGATTATGCTTTGTTTGGATTAGGTGTAATAGAAAAGTTTTAAATTTGATAGTATGGATAATCTAATCCTCGTAAAAGAAACACTCGAAAAGGAAACAGGTATTGTTTTCCAAGCTACCCCCACATTGGATGGCTTGCAGGCTGCATTGGCAGAGCATATAAACGACCTCATCCTACACAACTTCGAGAAGCTAGTCTTTCTTCTTTATAGGATAGACATCAGCGAGAAACTCATCAAACAATTATTGCAGGAAGCCTCCGCTACTCCCGCTGGCGAAACGATTGCTAAAATAATCATGGAGCGGCAACTGCAAAAGATAATATTGAGGCACACCTATACGCCGCCAGCAGATACCACTTGCGAGGAAGAAAAATGGTAATCAACCCCACAAAACAAAATGCTCACCCCAATAATTGAGATAAGCATTTTCATATAATGATTGATTAATAAACTAACCCTTCCAATCCTTGTGCTTCATAGAACTGTCTAATTTGTTTAATTGATCAGGAGTCAAAATAGACTTTACGCTTGCCTTGTGTTGCTCAAACAAAGCCTTCATTTTCTCTTTCTTCTGTTCAGGAACCAAACTTTCATCTTCATGCAACGCTTTCATTTGCGTATGCAATGTTTCCTGTGCAGTTTTAATAGAAGCTACTTGATTGTCGGTCAATGTCAAATTTATCTTCATTCTCTCCAATCTCGCAGCAGCTTTTACCTGCATATCTTCCGCTCTTTTCTTTTTGAAAGCTTCTATTTTACTCTTCTGTTCAACAGTTAAAAGGGCTTCCATTTTTTCTTTTCTTTCCGCTCTCAGGGCAGCACTTTTCTTCTTAAAGTCCCCCATTCTCAGCTTGTCATTGTCATACAAAGCTGCCAATTGTTTGTCATAATTGTCCTTGATTGCTTTGCCTTGTTCCTTTTGTTCTTTGGTAAGATGCAAATGTTGCATCATCATTTCACGCCCTTCATGATGCGCCCATTTCCCCCTTCCTTCCATCCCATCTTTTTGTCCATCGCCATGGTGTTTATGCATCCCTTGGCTGTTGGCCATACTGTCACTTTTGTGAGCGTGTTCGTGTGTAGCTTGTGTACTGTCCGACTGTGCATTGGTAATCCCTACCAATAAAAACAACGCAGATGCTGTTACAATAATTCTTTTCATTTTATTATGTTTTAAATGATTAATTGTAGTCAGACGTATAGTTGTTTCGTTAAGTTTAATGCTGTAATGTTAATTCGGTATAAGGCTTATTTTGTCTGCTGAGAGGGAGATTAGTCCCAACTATCAAGTATATGATACCGTAATTTCTATTTTGTATCGATACATTGCCGCAAAAGCTAACTAAAATGGTGTCTTGTTTCACTTCTAAAGACTATTGTATCAATATTCCAAGGTTTTTATCAACTACTTAGCTGTTTTGTAGTGCTACAAAGCCCCGTTGCTCGACCATTTTGTTCCTTTTGATAACTCAAAAGCCTCTAAAGCCTCCTGCTTTTGCATTTTGTATCGATACACAGCTCCTGTGTATCGATACAAAATGACAGCAACGCTTTACTTCATATCTGAAACAAGCTCCTTCTGACTAAACACTCGTCACTAATATCTCATATCTCTCTTCCCCGCCGTATCTTCGCCCCATGCAGGATTATTTACAAGGATTGAACGAACCACAGCGTGAAGCAGTTACACATATCAACGGCCCTTTGATGATTGTAGCTGGCGCCGGAAGTGGTAAAACCAAGGTACTCACCACCCGAATTGCCCACTTGATGGCTCAAGGAGTGGATGCTTTCAACATACTGGCCCTCACATTTACCAACAAGGCGGCCGCTGAAATGAAGGAGCGGATTGAAAAGATTTTGAATAATAATGAAGCACGAAACCTATACATCGGCACGTTCCATAGTGTGTTTGCTAGGATTCTTCGTGCCGAAGCCCATCGGATTGGCTATCCAAATTCTTTTACTATTTATGATACCGATGATAGTCGTAGTGTGATTAAAACAGTTATCAACGAACTGAATTTGGATGACAAACATTACAAACCAAATGTGGTGGGTAATCGAATTTCTTCGGCTAAGAATGCACTGATTGGGCCAGGGGAATATTCGATTGATGGATACTTACAGCAAGAAGATATGAGGGCGAACCGTCCAGCCATTGCCAAAATATACGCTGCTTATTGCGCTCGTTGTTTTAAGAATGGGGCAATGGATTTTGATGATTTATTGTTGAAGATGTACGAAATGCTGAATACTCAGCCTGATGCCCTCAGTAAATACCAACGCAAGTTTAAGTACATAATGATTGATGAGTATCAGGATACCAATGCTGTGCAGTATCAGATTACAAAGCTTTTGGGAGCGATGAACGAAAATGTTTGTGTGGTGGGCGATGATGCACAAAGTATTTATAGTTTTCGTGGGGCAACGATAGAAAACATATTGCAGTTTCAAAAGGATTACGATGATGTGAAAGTGGTGAAACTGGAACAAAATTATCGTAGCACACAAAGCATATTGAAAGTTGCAAACGAAATAATAGGCAACAACAAAGGGCAGATACCTAAGCAATTGTGGACGGATAATAAGATTGGAGAGAAGATAAAAGTAGTCCGAACAATGACCGACAATGACGAAGGTAAGTTTGTGGCGGATGCCATCCAAGAACAAAAACTACGTAATCATTATTTGAATAGGGACTTTGCCATTCTTTACCGCACCAATGCACAAAGCCGTGCTTATGAAGAAAGTCTGCGCCGGATGGGAATTACTTATCGTATTTATGGAGGGGTAAGTTTTTATCAACGCAAGGAAGTAAAGGATATGTTGGCTTATCTGAGGGTGATTGTGAACCAAAGGGATGAGGAAGCATTAAAACGTATTATCAATTACCCAGTTCGTGGCATAGGAAAAACGACCATCGAGAAATTGGCGATTGTAGCAAGTGAGCAAAACATTACCATGTTCGAAGCAGTGCAGCGTGCAGGAGAATTTGGTATGAAAGGCGGTACATTGGAATCGTTACAAAACTTCGTAACGATGATTAAGTATTTTCAAACATTACTCAAAGATAAAAACGCTTACGATGTTGCGATGATGGTGGGCAAGCATACCAACTTGGTTAAAGAATTATTTGCTGATAAAACAACAGAAGGTCTTGCCCGCTATGAAAATGTGCAGGAATTATTGAACTCCATTAAAAACTGGACAGAGACTCCCGACAATGAAGATGGTGAAGTGGTGGAGAAAACATTGGGGGCTTTTCTACAACAGGTTACTTTGTTTACGGATGCCGATGATGATAAAGAAAACGGTGATGTGGTGAAATTGATGACCATCCACGCTGCAAAAGGGTTGGAATTTGGTTGTGTGTTCGTTGGAGGAATTGAAGAAAATTTGTTTCCAAATGCGATGAGTGTGAATACCCGTGAGGAATTGGAGGAAGAAAGGCGTTTGTTTTATGTTGCAGTCACAAGGGCAAAGGATAAATTGTGGCTCACCTATTCCAATTCGCGTTACCGTTTCGGACAATTGGTTCAAAATGAACCTAGTCGCTTCTTGGATGAAATGCCTGAACAGTTTCTGGATAGGGCAAATTCTGGTGGGGGAATGAGAAACCAAGGCACAAGCACAGGATTGCCTTTTGAGCGAATGCACAAAGGAATGGGAATGCCCAATGCCGGCAATGGCAATCCGGGTGGTCCCAAACCTAAGCCGAGTTATATGCCTGCCCAGCCTGTTGCGCCAAGGGTAAAAGAGCATGTCCCTACCGAAAACTTCGAAGCAAGTGACACAAGCAATTTGCAAGCTGGTCAGCAAGTGGAGCATCAGAAGTTTGGCTTTGGAACTGTATTGAAAGTAGAAGGTTCGGCACATAACCCGATAGCGAATATTAATTTCAAATTGAATGGGGAGAAGAAGATAATGCTGAATTATGCAAAGCTGCGGATAGTGGAGTAAAAGAAATTAATGAAAGAAGAAAGAAGGAAAGCGAGGGTTTGGGCAAAAGAAAACATATCGGAATATGGAGAAAAGATTAGTATAAATAATCATCCAGTTATTATATTGACCTACTGTAGAAGTGATGTAAAATCAATTACAGGAAAATCCCACGAGGACGGAGTTGATTTGTGTAAGCAAATTCCCAATCTGCCTGACATATTAAAAACTTCGGTTTACATTGGCAGTTCTCCGGACTATGGCTCACACAATGAGGTTTATTTTTGGCATTATTTCCTATTTTTACTCAACGATAAGCCTAGCTACTTTAATATAATGGAAACGAAGAAAGGAGAGTTTAGGATAAATTCTGTTAGTGATGAGAAGGGCTTTGATAGGGATAAAATAAAAAACAAGGTTTAAAGATGCGGTGAGGTGGTTCTGCAAACCACTGCGTCTTATTCTCTAAAACCTTGTGATGCAAATATAAACATAAATATACACTTTATTAACTTTTATACTTTGGCAATAAAAATTCTTACGCTGGATGTTGAAGGTCTCAATGAGGACTTTTTTAGGGGGACACGTTTGTTGGCCATCACTGCTCCTATCAAAAAGCATTTGTTTTGCTGGCAGTTAAATACGCTGTTCGGACTCAATTTCAAGCTTTGCAGTGAGAAAGAAATTCCCATCAAAAAGAAAAATAGAAACTACTTTTTCTCCATTTATCATTCTATCGACCCTAATAATCCCTCCCTCGAATATATTCTTTACCATACACAACATGACGGCGAGTACTTACTTCCTGAGTTTAAACATACCGATTTTCTTTGGCTTGTAAGAGGTGATATCATGGAAGAAGAACAATTGAACTGGATAAAACAAGGTATCAAAACAATCAATGGTGTACAATTGGTGGCAGAATTGACGCCTGAACAAATTAAAAGCAAGGGGAATTTAGTGTTTGACGTGTGAGGCTTAGGCATAAGGGGTAAGGGAAAAGGTGTAAGCAAGCAATAATCATTAAATCATTCCAATCATTAAATCATAATTATGGCTGAGAAAGAGAAACTAAGGATAGATAAATATTTATGGTCGATACGGTTATTCAAAACAAGGAGTCTAGCTTCTGATGCTTGTGATAAGGGCAAGATAAAACTGAATGGCGGCTCGGTAAAAGCATCTAAGACGGTGAATATTGGCGATGAATATGAAGTAAAAACAGAGGCGAAGAAATGGATCATCAAAGTGACTGGATTGATACACAACAGGGTTGCCTACGCCGAATCGCTCAATTATTATATAGACCTTACCCCTGCCGAAGAGTTAGATATTACCAAGTTTCAACCTTCTTCCTTCCATACAGGCAAGCGGTTGAGTAAGGTTGGCAGACCCACAAAAAGGGAGAGGAGGGATTTGGACGGGTTTATGGAGTAGTGGTTAGGGGTTAGGGGTTAGTGGTTAGTGTGGGTTCGACCGCATTTCTTTTGTCGACAAAGGGTAAACATTGAGGTACGAAGTACAAACATTGAGGTACGCAGTGCAAACATTGGGGTACGGAGTACAAACATTGAGGTACGGAGTACAAACATTGAGGTGCGGAGTGCAAACATTGAGGTGCGAAGTACGAACATTGAGGTACGGAGTACAAACATTGGGGTGCAGAGTACGAACATTGAGTTACGCAGTGCAAACATTGGGGTGCGCAGTACGAACATTTACTTAGACATATCACTTAGGAAAATTGTTCTAGGGTTCAATTTATCAATAAGAACTACTACTTTGCAAGCATTAATCAACCTAAAAAATATAAAATGAAGAAGATGTTTTTGCTGATGATGGTGGTTTTGATTGTGGGGAGTGGTTTGAGGGCGCAGAGTAAGGATACTCTATATTCCAATTATAAGAATTTACCAATTGGGTTTATTGTTTTACCAATAAAAGAAGATAGTTTTTATATAAAAGGTGGTATTTCTATGGAAATAGAACCTCAATTTCCTCGAGGTTATGAAGCTTTTCAGAATTACATAAATAGGAATATAAATAAAGCTCTTGCAAATAAGTACATAGAGTTACCTAAAGGACAATTGACAAGAAACGTAACTATTCTGGTATATTTTCTAATAGATAGAGATGGAAATGTAGTTGATGCATATCCAGATAGTCTTTCGAGCAACTCTTTGCCAGAAAAGTTAGTCGAAGAAGCGATAAGAGTAATAAAAAAATCTCCAAAATGGTTTCCTGCGGTTCTAAATGGTCGTAAATATTTATATAAAGCCAAACAAGAAGTAACCTTTACGGCATCAAAAAAGTAATTAATCTCCCCATGCAAATAGATATTATCACCGTTGCACCCGAATTATTGGATAGTCCCTTTAGTCATAGTATTATGAAGAGGGCGCAGGACAAAGGACTGCTTTCTGTGCGTTGCCACAACCTTAGGGAGTGGGCCATCAACAAACACGGGCAGGTGGACGATTACCAATATGGCGGAGGTGCGGGTATGGTGATGATGTGCGAACCTTTGGCAAACGCCATTGAACACCTGCAAAAAACAACCACCTACGACGACATTATTTATATGACCCCCGATGGCGAAACCTTCAATCAACATACTGCCAACTATCTTTCTATGAAAGAAAATCTGCTGATTATCTGTGGGCATTATAAGGGCATCGACCAGCGCATCCGTGATTTGTATGTTACTAAAGAGATTTCTATTGGTGATTATGTATTGAGTGGTGGAGAATTGGCTGCCGCCGTTGTGGTAGATGCTATTGGAAGATTGATACCGGGTGTTTTGAATGACGAGACCTCTGCTTTGTTGGATAGTTTTCAGGATAATCTACTCGCCCCACCTGTTTATACCCGTCCCGCTGAGTTTAGAGGATTGAAGATACCGGATATTTTATTGACGGGAGACCCCGTGAAGATAGAGGATTGGCGAAGCGAACAAAGCCTTCAACGTACCAAAGAAAGAAGACCAGACATATTGCGTGATTAGGATTAACCACGAAGCACACAAGGAAAAAACACAAGGAACACAATGATTTTCTACTTAACGTGAGTTTTGGATGTTTCGATTGGTTTTTAATATGAATAATCAACAATTACAAGCCTCCTTTATCCGTTATAAGGGAAATACTTTTCCCATGTTGTTGAATCCATTAAGGTTGATT
>Ga0164297_10001851_pt1 | contig 21722 bp, 16 predicted proteins | sample GEODES058metaG_FD_113539 | JGI IMG/M metagenome (GOLD analysis project Ga0164297, IMG submission 113539) | Dystrophic lake water microbial communities from Trout Bog Lake, Wisconsin, USA - GEODES058 metaG | ecosystem: Environmental > Aquatic > Freshwater > Lake | place: USA: Trout Bog Lake... | reverse complement strand
CCTTGATGGCTTTCGAAACCAGATACGCTGCGCCGCCGATAGCGATGAGGTACACGGCCTTGTTGTCGCGGATGGCGTCAATCGCCGCCGCGCCGCGTTCCGCTTTGCCAATCATTCCCAGCAGGCCGGTCTGCTCCAGCATCTGCCGAGTAAATTTATCCATGCGCGTTGCCGTGGTGGGTCCGGCCGGGCCGACGACTTCGCCATGCACCGGATCCACCGGGCCGACGTAATAAATAAATCGTCCGGTGAAATCGACAGGAAGTTTTTCGCTGCGGCTCAGCATGTCGGTCATGCGTTTGTGCGCGGCATCGCGGCCGGTCAGCAGCTTGCCGTTCAGCAGCAGCACTTCGCCCGGCTTCCAGCTTTCGGCCTCGGCGCGCGTCACGGTATCCAGGTTCACTCGGCGCGCGGTGGAGACGTCGTATTTCAGCTTGGGCCACAGGTCGAGCGATGGCGGCGTAAGTACGGCAGGCCCCGTGCCATCGAGATGAAATTCCACGTGCCGCGTTGCCGCGCAATTGGGAATCATTGCAATTGGCAGGTTGGCAGCGTGGCAGGGGTATTCCAGCATCTTCACGTCGAGCACGGTGGTCAGGCCGCCGAGTCCCTGCGCGCCAATGCCCAGCCGGTTCACCTTCTCATAAATTTCCAGCCGTAATTCTTCAATGCGGTTGGTCGGCCCGCGCTGGATCAGCTCATGCATATTGATGGGATCCATCAGCGATTCCTTCGCCATGGTCATCGCTTTTTCTGCCGTGCCGCCAACACCGATGCCGAGCATTCCCGGAGGGCACCAGCCAGCGCCCATCGTCGGTACGGTCTTGATGACCCAATCCACAATTGAATCCGAGGGGTTCAGCATGGCGAATTTTGATTTCGCTTCTGAGCCGCCGCCCTTGGCTGCCACGGTGACGGAAACTTCGCCGCCCGGCACCATCTGCACGTTGGTCACCGCGGGGGTGTTGTCGCCGGTGTTCTTGCGCGCGCCGGTCGGGTCGGCCAGCACGGAGGCACGCAGTTTGTTGTCGGCATCCAGATACGCGCGACGCACGCCTTCATTCACCATTTCTTCCAGCGTCATGGTCGCGTCCCAGCGGACATCCATGCCCACTTTCACAAACGCGTTCACGATGCCGGTGTCCTGGCAGATGGGACGGTGCCCCTCGGCGCACATGCGCGAGTTGATGAGAATCTGCGCGATGGCGTCACGCGCGGCGGGCGAGGGTTCAATCTCATAAGCGCGCGCCAGATTGGTGATGTAATCCGCGGGGTGGTAGAAGGAAATAAACTGCAGTGCGTCGGCTACGCTCTGGATGAAATCGTCCTGCCGGATAGTGGCCATGAATCCCCTGTGCTGTTGCGTCAGTGTGAACCTCAACTCCTGATTCTACAACCGCAACCCACACTCTATTGGATGCCTTCTTCGCGGCAGGGTTGCGCGACGAGCGTCACAGACAGATACTGTTCGAATGGAATATCGTCTGCTCGGAGGCTCCGGCCTCAAAGTCCCCGTCCTCAGCTTTGGCTGCGCCACTTTCGGCGGCCAGGGTGTGCAATTCAAGGCCATGGCCAACACCAGCCTGAAAGAGGCCAAGCGCATGGTGAGCCTGTGTATTGATTCAGGCGCCAACCTGTTTGACACCGCCGACATGTACTCCTACGGCAAGTCAGAAGAAGTGCTGGGCGCGACCATCAAAGGCCGCCGCAGCGAGGTGCTGATCTCCACCAAAGCCAGCCAGCGCATGAGCGAAGGCCCCAATAACATCGGCTCCTCGCGCTTTCATTTGCAGGAATCGCTGGAAGCCAGTTTGCGCCGTCTGGGCACGGATTATGTGGACATCTACCACATGCATGCCTTCGACGCGGAAACGCCGGTGGAAGAGACCCTGAACACGCTCGACAAATTCGTGCGCGAAGGCAAGGTGCGTTACATCGCCGCGTCGAATTTCTCCGGCTGGCACATGATGAAGTCGCTTGCCGTGGCCGACCGCTATGGCTGGTCGCGTTACGTCGGCCACCAGGTTTACTACTCGCTGGTGGGCCGCGATTATGAGTGGGAGCTGATGCCGCTGGGGCTCGACCAGAAAGTCGGTGCGCTGGTCTGGAGCCCGCTGGGTTGGGGCCGCCTGACCGGCAAACTGCGCCGCGGCCAACCCAAGCCGAAGGTCAGCCGTCTGCCGCTGACAAGCGACTGGGGCCCGCAGATGACCGACGAGTATCTCTACGGCGTGGTGGATGTACTCGACGCGATTGCCAAAGAGACCGGCAAGACCATCTCGCAGATTGCGTTGAACTGGCTGCTGACACGGCCGACCGTTGCCACCGTGCTGATTGGCGCGCGTGACGAAGCGCAGCTGAAGCAGAACCTGGGAGCCGTGGGCTGGCAGTTGACCGCCAAGCAGCTGGAGAAGCTGGACCGCGCCAGCCAGCAGAATGCCGCCTATCCCTACTGGCACCAGATGCAGTACGAACGCAACCAGCCGCCGGTGAAGCGCTACTAACTTACACCGGTGCCAGAAACACTTCGGCCCCGTGCCTGACACATCCATGTGGATGCAAACAGGCAGCGGGGCCGTTGATATTTTACGGTTACTTTTTCCAGCTGGGCAGGTGGAAGCTGCTGGTGGTTCCCTGACGACCGAAGCGGTAGACGAGTCCGGCGTTGAAGCCGTAGCTGTACTGCTCTTTGCTGCCGAAGGTGTTGATGACTCCGCGCGGCTGCAGGCGGAATGCCAGGTTGTTGAAGAGATTGTGTTCCAGATTGATTGAAACCGCACCACCCGGACGGAAGCCGTCGGTCCACATGCCCAGGTCGGCAGGCGGAACAGCTTTGTCGTCGCCGTCGAAGATACCGTAGGTGACGCCGGCTACGGCACTCACGCTGATGGCGGTCTTTTCATGACGATAGAAACGGTATTCCGGACCGGCCATAAAGCTGTACTGGCTGATGTTGGGCCGTAAAACGCCGTAGGAATTGTTGCCGGTGTCGGCCTCGCCGTACTGGCCCTGAATGGCGCCGGTCACTGCCCATTTCGGTGAGAAGAAGTAAGCGGGATGCACCGCCCACACGCCTTCGCCGTTGGCCTTCTGGTCGCCTTGCGGCGGGATGCCGCTGTTGGGAATCAGCTGGCCGGGACGAAAGGTCATGTAGCCGCCGCCGACAAAAATCTCATAGCGGTGGGTGTATTCGTCCACAATCGCCGCTGCCATCTTGCGCTGGCGGGTGGCTGTGGTTTCATGCTTCTTTCTGCTGAAGATTTGGGCGTTGGCGTGCGGCTGTGCAACGAAACCAAGCACCGTAATGGCCAATGCCGCCGCCATCATACGCATCACAAATTTCACCCTGGAAAAGTCATTTGCAAAAACTGCCATCAGTAACAAACCCCTTGCGGATTCCTGCGGATCCAGTAATTTATTCCTCCAGCCAGTTTGGTACAGTAGACGAACTGGTGGAGTTGCCGACAGGCGTATATCTATTAGAACATCTTGACGGCCAAATGTGCCGACCGGAATGCGATTAACCCAACCAACTGCAAAATTGAAAGTTTAGGAGATTACGCAATGCTGAAGGGATTATTGCTTGGAATTATTGCCACATTACTGGTGCTAGGAGTTGGTGGCTATCTCTATCTCAAGTTCGACCCGCTTCCGGTTGCTGTGGCAGACAAGCCTCTCCCCTTCGAGAGCCAGATTGTCCACGTGCCGCTGGGTGCGCGCATTCACAAGGAAGCTCCAGAAGCTGCGCCTTTTGACATCAGCGAAGATGTTTTCGAAGGCGGTGCCATGACCTACAAGCAGCAATGCGCTGCCTGCCACGGCCTGCCCGGGCAAGACTCCAGCTTCGGCGAGTATATGTATCCCCACGCGCCGCAGTTGTGGAAGAAGCACAAGAACAACAGCGTGGTCGGGGTGAGTGATGACCCTGCCGGCGAAACCTTCTGGAAGATTGACAACGGCATCCGCCTGACCGGCATGCCTGCGTACAACAAGGTCCTCACGCCGATTCAGGAGTGGCAGGTCGCGCTGCTGTTGGCCAATGCCGACAAACCGTTGCCGGAACCGGTGACCAACATCCTGAAGCCACAGCCGGCAGAGTAGACCGGCTGCATTACTTCAGCGAGTAGGAGAAGCCCGTCACCACCTGGAAGCTGTTTTTCTTGTAGGTCGGTGCCGGGTCATTCAGAAAGCTGTCGGAAGTCTGCATCGTCATGCTGAAGCGTTTGTAGACCGGGATGTTCAGTCCGGCTGTGGCGCTCGCCGTGAAGGCCTGCTCGTAATTCCATGCTGGGTTAGCAGTAAAAGCCTGTGTGAATACGACCTTGTGCGGCAGCGTCTGTTTGAAAGTTTCTGTAAGGCCAGTGCCCACCAGATTTTCATTGCTGCTCGCAGTTTGGAACTCCTGACCCAGAAAGTGCAGGTCGGCCTTCAGATCCATTTGCCGTGTGGGCTTCTGTATTGCCGTCCAACCGAGACCGGCGCCGTAGTTCTGCGAGAGTTGCAAACCCTGTGAATAGTTGTGGTCGAAACCGACATCTTCCAGATAGTAGAAGCGGGCGGAGATGTAGCGGTCATGTTCGCCGGCGGTGTGGAAGATACTGTTCAGCACAAACGGCGTGCCGGTCTGCGTTACCTTGCCGTAGGTCTCACTCAGGTTGAAAATGACTCGGTCGGCCTTCGGCAGCCAGGTCACCAGCGGCACGGCGCGCTGCATGGCAATCGCGCCGGTAAAGGACTCAGTATTCTGCGTGGCACGGACCAGCGTGGCACCGCCGGTCAGCGTACCGGTCCAGCCCTCATTCCAGTGCGCCTTGCGTGCCACATCGCGGTCAAAGGTGGGCTGGTCAATCACGTAGGCCACCTGCTTGGTCTCGACGGTTTGCGCCTCGCCCATTGGGTCAGCCACGGTCAGCTTCTTGTCGTCATAATCCACTGTACCGACGGCAATGCCGGTGCGATCAAAGTGCGTCTTCTTCACGGCATCGCTGCGGATGAGCGCGTAGCTGCCGTTGGAGTGCATCTCCTTCACCTTGCCGAGGTCGATGGTCAGTTCGCCGGCCATGTCGCTCTTGAAAAACAGCGTCTGACCCACAATCCGTTCCATCTGCCCGGTGATGCGGTCGCCGTTGGTGAACTCAATCACATCGGGAGTGGACTGCGGTTTGGGCGCAGCCGGGGCTGCGGCAGCAGTCTTTGGCTTGGCGGACTTCGGGGCCTGTGCCGTTGCCTCGACGGCGGGGAGCAAAAACAAACTCAACAAAAGCATCTGGAACAACGTGCAGCGGTGCAGGGCAGTCATCAGTGTCTCCATCGGGTGGGGGAAATGGGGCGTTGTGGTCACTTCTTGTATGATTTCATCAAACGGCGTTGGTTGCATTAACACGCCATATACGCTTTTGTTTTGCATCCGGAGCAATCCGGGGGCATCAGAAATATATGTAGTCGTAGTGAGGTCTCCTATGTCATGGCTAAAATCTCTGTTGTACACATGGTTCAAGGTCTTCGGAGTTTCCAGCCCGGAGGACATCGCTGCTGAGCGGGCAAGGCGCAACAGCGAGTGGCGCATTCAACAGACGGCAAAATCTGAACGCAAGTCGGGATAAACCAGACCCCCGTCAGGATAAAATAGACAGATGGGAATGACGCAGCAGCAGGCGCTCGCAGCCTTTGAATCCGACGACTTAATTGGCATCGGCATGGAAGCCGATGCGGTGCGCCGTCGTCTGCACCCGGAAAATGTGGTCACCTACATCATTGACCGCAACATCAACTACACAAATTTCTGCACTGAGTACTGCACCTTCTGTGCCTTCTATCGCCCGCTCAAGGGCAAGCTGGCCAGCGAAGGCTACATCCTCGACTTTGAAACCATCTACGACAAGATTCGCGAAACGGTAGAGTTTGGCGGCACCGGCGTTTTAATGCAGGGCGGTATTCATCCCGACCTGAAGATTGAATGGTTCGAGCGGCTGCTTAGCGGCATCAAGCAACGCTATCCCCAAATTTGGCTGCATTGTTTTTCCGCGTCAGAGATTCTTGCCATCGCGGAATACTCTGACCTCAGCGTGCGCGACACCATCATGCGCCTGCGCGATGCGGGTTTGGATTCCATCCCCGGCGGTGGCGCAGAAATTCTTGATGATGAAGTGCGCGCTCGGATCGCCCGCCTGAAGTGCGGCACAGAAGACTGGCTGCTGGTGCATCGCACCGCGCACCAACTCGGCATGCGCACCACGGCCACGATGATGTTCGGTGTGGGTGAAACACATCAGCATCGCATCAACCACTTTGAAGCGGTCCGCCGCTTGCAGGAAGAGACAGGTGGCTTTACCGCATTTATTCCATGGAGCTTTCAGCCGCACAACACTGCTCTGGGCGGTCGCGGATGGGACGAGGCCACAGCGGTTGAATATCTCAAAGTGCTGGCCATTTCTCGAATCTATCTCGACAACATTCTGAATGTGCAATCCAGCTGGGTCACGCAGGGGCTGAAGGTGCTGCAGATGGGCCTTCGCTTCGGCGGCAATGACGTGGGCAGTGTGATGCTGGAAGAAAATGTGGTGAAGGCCGCGGGCACCGCCAATTGCACCACCGAAGAAGAACTCCGCCGCATCATTCGCGACGCCGGCTTCAAACCCGCACAGCGTGACACACTCTACCGCACTCTGTTTTTGAATTAGATATTCAATGGCAATGAAGGAAAAACTTTAAAACTTAATTCATTCCGCCAGCATAGAGTAAGTGGAATCCTATATTTATTTCTCAGTGTTGAAATGTAAGTTAAGTCAGAATCTGATGGTTCGTGATCCAAAACAAGCCACCAAAATTCGGCAGATTTGCGACGTGGATAGTTGTTGTATTCGAATATTTGTCCAATCGCTTCTCTTATCGCGTGTCGAGTGTTGCCACCATAACAAATTTTCAATTCAGCCATGTGATTCTTTTTGCAATAGTCGAATTTGAGGTCTATTTGATTCGTTTCTCGAATCGTTTTAATTCCATATTTTCTCTCCAACCATATACTGAATTGAATTGATAATTCTGCATGTAGTCGATCAATATGTACTTTGGATGCCGCAATTTCTCGCATATATGGCGATTCATTTGGAAGATTACGGTTTTTCAAAAACTTATCGTTTTCGATGTTTGTTGTATCACTATCAAGTTTAAATGGACTTACTGTATATCTTGGTGCCCAGTCAACATAAGTAAAACTTACAAAATTATTATCCCATTTAACTGGAACTTCATGTCTCCAAGGCTTTCGATCTCTCAAAGTTTCAGTAATTGGATTCTTTGAGTTATATCTGTATGCACGTTTCCCGATATTACAATTTATGTAGCCATGAGCGATGATTGATTTAGATTTCGAATCTCCTATATAAATTTCATCTCCACCCTGCATTTCCCAGGCGAACCGCCATATGCTTTTTCTAATTGCTGTTTTTACTCCTTTATTCAAATCACCCATATCTAAGTGAGTAAGATCAGTGTCTTTAATCAATCTATGCGTAATGACTGCGACTCTACGTTTACGGCAGATTGGCCATAAATCTTCACCGTGAGATCCAGCTCTGAGTTTCATTCGCCATATATTCATTTGTTTCTCCGTGTGGGAATTATATTTCCATTGGCCAATATTGCAAGTGGACTAAGATTTACGCTGTATTAATTCCATATCCAGCAAGCTGCTGCAGATGGCTACGATGGCCGCGCCAAAGCGCTCCGCTTTCGCCGGGCCAATTCCATCCACATTCATCAACTCTTCCAGTGTGCGTGGAGCTTCCCGCACAAGGGCTGCGAGTGTCTTGTCGCCGAAAATGATGAACGCCGGCTTGCCCAGCTTGCTCGATTCGGCCAGCCGCCACGTGCGAAGCTTTTTCTCCAACTCCTGTTGTGTAGCAGTGAGTGGTTTGGCAGACGTTGCGGCCTTCGGCTTGCTCGCGCTGGATTTAGATTTCCGATCCCGATGCGTGGTAGGTTTCTCCTCTTCGAACGGTTCGCGCAGCAGGATGTGTAGCTCTTCATCCACTTCCAGCATGCGGCCATCTTCGGTCAGTCGCGCCTGAACATACGCGATGCTGCGGCCGTCTTTGCTGAATTCGGCTTCTTCCAGCGCGATGAGTCCGGCAGCCGCCAGCGCAGAGAGCATGGCCTCGAATTGATTTCGATCCAGTCGCGTGCGTTCGGCCAATTCCTCAAAAAGTTTTCCGGTGGAACGCGAAGGCGTTTTTTGCAGCGTGTCCAGAATGCGACGCAGCATCGCCTCTTCCACCGCATCCGGCTTGCGCACGATTTGCGAGAGTATGGTCTCCGGGCTGCAGAAATCGCATTTGCCGCAAGGCTTCCGGCTGTCGGCCACATCGCCAAAGTGCCGCACCAATGCACTCATCCTGCACTGCGGTGATTTTGCAAATTGCATCACTCGGTCCAGTTGCTGCAGCTTCTGGTGGCTCTGCGCCATGTAGGGTTTGCGCCAGTCGCGCGTGGTTTGCGGCAGCGAGACGAGGCCGCTATAGTCCACATCCGCGCCGCCGTGCATCACCAGTTTTTCAAAGGCCTTGTCGAAGGACTCCTGGTCCATCTTCACGGCGCGCTGTAAATCCTCCATCGGCAGCGGCCCGGATTTTGTCGCCAGTTTCAAACGCGTGTGGATTTTTTCCAATTCTTCAATCGCGGGATAATCACGCTCCATGAAAAAATCATGCACGCGACGGTCGCCCCACGAATGCATCAATACGGTTCTGCTGGGGTTGCCATCACGACCGGCACGGCCAATTTCCTGGTAGTAGGCTTCCAGACTTGCCGGCAGCGACAGATGCAGAATGGTTCGCACATCGGTTTTATCGATTCCCATGCCGAATGCAATCGTCGCCACCATCACCTGAAGTTCGCCGGAGAGAAAGGCCCGCTGCACGCGCTCGCGCTGGGATGCATCGAGCCCCGCGTGATACGCTGCTGCAGAAAATTCCGTGCCCAGCAATTGCGCCAGCGTGTCTGCACTTTTGCGCGAAGGCACATACACAATCGCCGGCAGACGGTCTTTGCCGCGCAGCAGGCGTTGCGCCAGAGCTTCCCGTTGCGGCTTGGGAACTTCTGCCACTTCGATATACAAATTCTCACGGCGGAATCCGTGAATGAAAGATTTGCCGCCTTCAAATCCCAACTGTTCGACGATGTCATCCTGTACCGCGGGAGTTGCTGTGGCCGTCAACGCGATGACCGGAGCGGGACGCAGCAGCGGCAGGTATTGGTTCAGCAGTCGGTAGTCGGGGCGAAAATCATGGCCCCATTGCGAGATGCAGTGCGCCTCGTCGATGGCGATGAGCGTCGGCTTCCGCTTCGCCAGCATCTCCGGGAAGCCCGGAACGCGAAGCCGCTCCGGCGCGATGAAAAGAAATTCAAGATTGCCGTCGAGATAGGCGCGGCAGGTCAGGCGAGTTTCATCGCGGCTGAGTCCGGAGTGTATACGGCCAACGCGTAGGCCGTAAGTTTCCAGCCGCGCCGCCTGATCATCCATCAACGCAATTAGCGGGCTGATGACCAGTGCTGTTCCGCCTCGAGCGATGGCGGGCAACTGGTAGCACAGGGATTTTCCGGCGCCGGTTGGCATCACCAGCAGCACATCGCGGCCGGCGGCAGCGGCCAGGCAAACTTCTTTTTGGTTGGCGCGGAAACCTGCAAATCCAAACCGTTGCTGCAGAATGGCGAGAAGGTCTTGCTCGGACGGATTGAACTGCACTGTCGACATGAGAGGCTTTTAATCAGAATAGACGGTTGTGCCGGATGCGGCAGCTTGAGGAGCCATCCACGCGCCGGGCTCGCCTCCTCAAACGCCGGATTTGCGCCCTCGCGTACAATTCTCTGTATTGCAATCTTTTGATTCCAGTGGTTCCATTCCAGGGGCAGGACGCTGTTCACGTCAGACCATCTCGCGATTTTTCAGCCGCAGCATCTCACCAGCGTAATGCTGTTCGCGCGGCACAGTTTGCTGCACACCATGCAGTCCTCCTGGAAAGACACACCCTTCAAAGGCCTGTACCACTGGAACCTGTTCGACGCGATGCTGCTGACGCCATACTTCATGGTGATGATTGTGCTGGGTCTCTACGGTATGCATCGCTATCAGTTGATGTGGCTCTACTATCGCAATCAGAAAAAGGCGCAGCATTCTGACCGTCCCGAAGCGAAGTTTACCGAGCTGCCCTTTGTCACCATTCAGCTGCCCATCTTCAATGAGCAGTACGTCATTGATCGCCTGATTGATGCCGTCTGCCGCATGGAATACCCGCGCGATCGCTTTGAGGTGCAGGTGCTGGATGACTCCACCGATGAAACCCAGGAAGTGGCCAGCGGTATTGTGGCGCGCTACGCTGCGGGATTTCCCGGCATGCCGCCGCAGCCGATTGTCTACCTGCACCGCGACAACCGCGAAGGCTACAAAGCGGGTGCGCTCGATGCCGGCCTGAAGGTTGCGCGCGGCGAATACATCGCCATTTTTGACGCCGACTTTGTACCGGGTCCCGACTGGCTGATGCGCACCATCCACCACTTTGCCGTGCCGCCGGGCGGAGAAAAAGTCGGCATGGTGCAGACGCGCTGGACCCACCTGAATCGCGACTACAGCCTGCTGACCGAAGTGGAAGCCATGCTGCTGGACGGGCATTTTGTGATGGAGCACGGCGGGCGTTCGCGCGGCAATGTCTTCTTCAACTTCAACGGCACGGCCGGTATGTGGAAGCGCGACACCATCGACGACGCCGGCGGCTGGCAGCATGACACGCTGACCGAAGATACCGACCTGAGCTATCGCGCGCAGATGCGTGGCTGGAGATTTAAATATCTGCAGGATGTGGAGTGCCCGTCGGAACTGCCGATTGAAATGACGGCCTTCAAAACGCAGCAGGCGCGCTGGGCCAAGGGACTTATCCAGACCAGCATCAAAATTCTGCCGCGTATGATGCGCAGCAAAGAACCCTGGCATGTGAAGGTGGAAACGATATACCACCTCACCGCCAACCTGAGCTATCCCTTCATGGTGGTGCTCTGCGCCATGCTGCTGCCGGTGATGATTGTTCGTTTCTCGCAGGGCTGGTATCAGATGCTTTTCATCGACCTGCCGCTGTTCATCTCTTCCACGGTTTCAATCTCGTTGTTCTACATGCTTTCTGAACGTGAGATTAATCGCCGCCACTGGCTGCGTTCGATTTTGTATCTGCCACTGCTGATGGCGCTCGGCATCGGGTTGACCGTGACCAACAGCAAGGCCGTGATGGAAGCGCTCTTCGGCATCCGTTCTGCTTTCGCCCGCACACCAAAATATCGCGTACAGAAAAAAGGCGAGAAGAGCCAGGCGAGAAAATATCGCAAGCGTCTCGGCTGGATTCCGTGGGTGGAAGTGCTCATCGGTTGCTGGTTCGGCTACACCATTGTGTATGCCATACAGGCACACAATTATTTCACCGTGCCGTTCCTCGGCCTGTTCGCCTTCGGCTATTTCTACACGGGCTTCCTCAGTCTGATGCAGGGCCGGTTTGAACGGCTTTCCGTGGGCACTGCAGAAGCGCACGAAAAGCCATTTCCGGTCGGCGTATAAACTGCTGCGCCATTCCTCCCCTCATGTATATTGCTCTGGTAAGGTGAGACCATGAATTACCAATTGCTAGTTTTGAGCGCGCTGGTTGCGTTGTTTGCCTACTCCGTCTGCCTGCTGCTGGTTCTTGGCGTTACCTTTGTGGCCGCCAAATTCATCGGCAAGCGCATTGGGCCGGAAGGAAATCTGCAATGGTTGTGGCACAGCATTCACGTGACCACATGGCTTGCTGGTTCCGCAATCGCAGCCAGCATCATTAAAGTTGCGCCAATCGGCCCTGACTTGCTGCCATGCCTCATGCTTGCAGCCATACTTTTCGTCGTACATATGCGCGCGTTGTTTGTGATGAATCGTCAGGTATCTATCCCGGTGCAGGTGGTGTTGCTGCTGCTCTGCCCGGTGACGGCCCTGGTGGTCTTCGAATATTTCTAGTGCGGCAAAGAAAACTCTATTGCAAAAAGCATGGCCTCCGTCGACCGGAGGCCATGCTTTTGTTGCAAAAAATATCTACTGTTAGAAACGCAGGCCCAGCGTCACCGGAAAATATCCAGTGCGGTCATTCGCTGGGGTATAGCCATCGCTCACGCTATTGGTGCTCTGCTGGTTGTTCACCCAGACGTAGCGTGCCTCGCTGAAAAACTTTACGTTGTTCCAGCGCGATACATGCCAGGTCAATCCCAAACCGGCATTGGCGCCAAAGGCATTGTTGGAGAAATGTTCCACCACCACCGGCGAGGTGTAGCAGTAGTAGTAGCAGCTGGTGTAAGGCTGCGTGAATTCCGTCACCTTGCGATAGAAGCCCACGCCGCCAATCACGTACGCGCCCATCTTGCTGTGCGTCGGAATGTTGAAATAAGGATCCAGACCGAAGGACCACAGGTGTACATCGCCGTTGGGTTCGCCCACCAGGTTCAACTGGGCTGCCGGGATGCCGAAGTGGTCATAGTTGTACTGCACCTGCGCGCCGAAGTAGCGGTTCAGGTTGCGGCCGCCGGCAATCTCCAGGTTCCAACCGGTGGTCTGATATTTGTACGTGTCGCCTGCCGGAACATTGAATCCGCCGCCGACAGCGAAGGTGTACTTTTGAAAATCATAATCCTCATGCGAGCCGGTGCTGGGCCGCGCAAAGGGGCCGTTCTGTGTTGACCCGCCGGCATAGGAGTTGCCCTGGCTGCTGGAGTAGAGCGAAGGTGCGGCTGTGGTTGAGTCAGAGTTCTGCGCAGTCGCAGCGGCCGAAGTCACCAGTACAAGCACGGCCAGCGCCATGCCGAATCGATACAAAGAATGGTTGTTGTTTTTCTTGCAGGTGGAAATCAAAGTGGGCATGTAGCTTCTCCTGAAAGTAAATCTCTGTTGGTTTCAAGCTTTCATCTATTGCACAAACTGGCTTCTGAAAACTGCTTTGATGTGCGCCAGCCGATCTTCCAGTGCTGCCAATTCCTCGTTCAGGCCCGACTCACGCGCTATCGCCATGGCCTGCCAATAGAACTCTTTCGCATCGCCGTAGCAGAGGTTCGCGTCGCGGAAGGAATGCGCCTCGTACATATCGTCGTAGGCTTTTTCTACCAACTGCCGGCAGCGTTCAATTTCTGCCAGATGTTCCTGACGCTTAGCGTCGTCGCTCATAGAATCAATAACCCGAAATCTTTCTGCGGGTTGCGCTGTCCGGTAGGTGTTTACCTGGACAAGGTTCTCCCGCAGATATCCTTCTAAGTTTGACGATGAATGCGGGGATTGGTTGCCTTGGAAATGAACAGACGGGATGAATTCGCCACCGCTGCCCGCGGTTGTAATTGTGGCAAATCCGTCCCGTCGCTCGTGTTGCGTGGCTTACTGAATGTCGAACTGTTCGGGATGCAGGCTCGGGTCGCTCTTGACCAGGATGGTCTTGCCGGTCATCTCTTCCAAGTCGCTCAGCCAGTGTGACTGCGGCCCCTTCAGTTCCTTAACCACTTCCGGATGCACGCGCAGCATGATGTCTTCGCGCTCCAGGCCGTGGTGCATCTTGCGCAGTTCCACATAGAGTTCATTGCAGACCGTAATCGGGCTCTTGGTCATGCCGGTGCCGGTGCAGGTGGTGCAGGGGGTGGAAAGCGTGCGCTCCAGCGACTGCTTCACTCGCTTGCGGGTAATCGCCACCAAACCGAAATCGTTAAACTGAAGCACCTTGGAAGGAGCACGGTCTTTCTTCAGTTCTTCTTCCAGTGCGGCCAGCACCTTGTGGCGGTTGCGGCGTTCGTCCATGTCGATAAAGTCAATCACGATGATGCCGCCCAGATCGCGCAGCCGAATCTGCCGCACGATTTCCGGTATCGCATCCAGATTGGTTTTGACAATGGTGTCTTCCAGGCGCGCCGTCTTGCCGACGTACTTGCCAGTGTTGATGTCAATCGCCACCAGCGCTTCGGTCTGGTTGATGACGATGGAGCCGCCGGACTTGAGCCAGACCTTCGTCTTCAACGCCTTGTTGATTTCTTCGCTGATGCCGAACTGCTCAAACAATGGCGTCTGCTTGCTGTAGAGCTTCACGTGGCGGACCAGCGACGGCTGGAAGCGCTGCATGAAGCGCACCACGCGCTCGTACTCAGCTTCGGTATCCACCCAGATGGCGGAGAAGTTGTCCGAGACCTGATCGCGCAAAATTCGTTCGACAAGATTCAAATCATGGTAGATGAGCGCCGGCGCCTTGCTGGCATCCGAACGCGTTTTGATGTCGTTCCACAGGTGGATGAGGAAGCGCAAATCGCTGCGCAACTCTTCTTCGCTGGCGCCTTCTGCGGCGGTGCGAACAATAAAACCGCCGGAGGCCTCGCCCTTTTCGCTCAGCAGAATGCGCTTCAGCCGCTGGCGTTCCTCATCGGAACTGATGCGGCGGGAAACGCCGACATGGTCCACCGTAGGCATGAAGACGAGGAAGCGGCCGGGCAGGGCAATGTGGCTGGTGATGCGTGCGCCCTTCTTGGCGATGGGCTCCTTGGCAATCTGCACCAGAATTTCCTGGCCGGGCTTCAGCAGTTCTGTGATGACCGGCATGGTCGCGCTCTGCATGTTACGGCGTCCGCCGCCACGGTTGTCGCGCCGACCACGGTCGCCGCCAGTGCGTTCACTGCTGCGTTCACCGCCACGGTCTCCACCACGATTGCCGCCACGGTCACCGCGACCATCACGGCGTCCACGGCCATCGCGACCACCGGTGCGTGCCGGGCGTGCTGCTGCGGTTTCTACTTCATTGCCATCGGTGCGCTCTTCAATGTGGATGTCGCGTACCAGCTGGCTGATGACACCCGAGCTGACAACGGTTTCCTCGTGCAGGTCGTCCGCATCGGCATCATCGCCGTGCGCGCCGATGCGCGAGTAATCGTAACCCTCGTCGTGCTCGTCGAATTCTTCTTCCACCAGACCGGTGCCCGGAGTGAATGCCGGTCCAGTCTTCTTCTTGTCGGCCGGCTTCTTCTTTTTGCCGAAGAGCGAGCGCAGGTCAAAGTAACGATGCGGATCAGTATCAACGTTGTGCGTTGCAGAAGCATCGGTTTCTTTGGTGGTGGACTCTGTATCTGCCGAGACTTCCTCAAAAGCATGTTCCTCGGCAGCGGCGGCTTCAATCTGTTCCGCTTCGCTTTCCGGCAGGCCTACTTCTTCAATCCATTCTTCTTCCACCATCTGCGTTGCCGATACCGGTTCTGCAACCGGCTCTGCGACTGGCGCAGCAGCGGGCTTGTTGCGTAGTTTGGAAAGGCTTTCGCCCGGCAGCAGCAGACCGCCGTCCCACTCAATCGGCTTATCAATCAGCGTGGAGGGCTTCAGCGAGGAACTGGTGGTCTTGGGTGCCGGCTTGGCGGCTTCGCTCTGCGGAGTTTCAACGGCTGCGGCTGCTGGCTCCTGCGCGCCACGGAAACGTGCCAGCGATTCACCCGGTAGAACGATGGGTGTCGGGCGGGATTCGCGGTCAGAACCACGGTCCTGATTACGGTCCGGGCGGCGTTCGCCATCGCGGCGTGGGCCACGGTCGCCGCGGTCGCCACCACGATCAGAGCGGGGCTCAAAGCTGCGCGGTGCCTGCTCGCGGGGAGCTGCGGCTGCCTCAATGCTGGGCGCGTCTTCCTGCTCGCTCTCCTGCTCAAACTCGACCGTATCGATTGCGTCAAAGGGCTCGAGTTCAAATTCGCTGGAGTTTTCGGTGTAGCTTTCGGTTTCTTCGGTTGCTTCAGCGGAGTCGCTCGGCTGTGCGGCAGAACCCTGTGCCACGGCTCCGGGAATGCCGGCGGCTGCGCCATCACGGCGTCCACCACGTCCACGGCGGCGTCCACGGCGTCCGCGCAGGCGGCGGGAGCCATCACCGGACTCTTCGCCGGCGGGGCGTTCCTGCGGTGCTGCAGCGGGTGCGCTGGGGATTTCGCTATCACCCTCGGGCAGGGCATCTGCCGCTGCGGCCGGGGATTCTGCACGGCGCTGGCCACGTTGCTGCGGGGCGCGTTCAAATTCCGCAGGCTCGTCCTGCTCTTCCAGAAAATCGGTTACGTAGAGGAACGCGTCGCGCTCCAGGCCGACTTCCACAAATGCAGACTGCATGCCCGGAAGCACGCGGGTGACTTTTCCCTTGTAGATGGAACCGGCGAGAGTGTATTCATTCTCGCGCTCGTAGTAGATTTCTGTGAGTTGCTCGTCTTCAACAATCGCCAGCCGCGTTTCATGCGGCGTGCTGGAGATATAAATTTCCTTAGCCATTACTGTCTCTCTTCTGCCCGTTTCCGGGCGTTGGCGAAGCAGAGACCAGTGTTCTCCGTGCGGCTCTCAGTGCGCGTTGGCGCCAGAGAGCGGCGTGGGTGGGCCGAACAGGAATACGGCGACGGAAGCTGCTGTGAGGTGGGTGCCTGCCGAATGGTTCCGGCGGATTCCCGCGAAACGGGTCGCGGGCTCACAGTGAATTTTGTTGGAATTGCCATCAGCTTGCGGTGAAAAAAGGCACAGGGAGTTTGTGACCACTCCAACCTGTATGTTAGGCGGGGTCGTTCCCCGTCCCTGTGCTCTCATGCCTGAATCCTGTCCGGTCCGGGGACTGGTCCCGCCTGGCCGGTTTTCTCAAAATAAAATGCCGTGCTTTGCATACGACCCGGCGCACCTTGCGCCGATGGGGCCGAATTTACTACTTGTTACCCAGCCTAGTTTACAAACCGTCTCATGCGCACATTCATCACCATGCCCAGAGCAAGGAAGGTAAACAATACCGATGATCCACCGTAACTCATTAGCGGTAAAGGGATTCCGGTGACTGGCATCATGCCGAGCACCATGCCCACATTTACCGCAATCTGGAAGGCGATGACTGAAACCACACCCATGACAACGAAAGTGCCTGCCAGATCGGATGCTATTTGAGCGTTCTGGATTAAACGCATCAATACCAGAAAGTATAGCAGTAAGACCAGCACCGCGCCCACAAAGCCGTGTTCTTCGCAAAATGCGGCAAAGATGAAATCGGCGTAGGAAATCGGCAAAAAGTCACCCTGGGTCTGGCTGCCGTTGGTGACGCCTTTGCCCCAGATGCCCCCGGAACCCACCGCAATCAGCGACTGGCGGATCTGGTAGCCGTGGCCGCGCGGGTCACTATCCGGATTTACGAATGTGGCGACCCTCTGCTTTTGGTAGGGATTCATGTGCTTCCACACCACAGGCATGGCCATGCCAAAGACCAACACCAGCACCACCACCTGCCGCCAGCGCAACCCACCCAACAGCAACCCAACCAGCAGCACCGGGAAGTAGGTGAGGGCAGTACCCAGGTCCGGCTGTTTCAGCACCAGAAACATCGGTACGCCGACCAGCAGGAAGACCTGAATCAGACCGCCCCAGCTTAATTTATCGCCACTGCGGGCGGCAAAAAAACGTGCCACCACCAGAATCAGTACCAGCTTCACCCACTCCGATGGCTGGAAGACGATGCCATGCCCCAGGCTGATCCAACGCTTGGCGTGCAGCACCGTCTTACCTACGAACATCACCGCGAGCAGCGCCAGAATGGCCACGCCATAGGCCCACCAGGCAAAGTCCAGCAGCACGTGATAATCCACCAGCGCCATCACAAACATCAGCGCTAAGCCGATCAGAATGTAGATAATCTGGTGGTGATAGAACTGCGCGAATTTTGTGTGCAGCGTGGCCGAGTAAATTTCCAGCACGCTGATGCCGCTGAGCAGCAGCACGAATCCCAGAAGGATCCAGTCAAAATCGCGAAGCTTGAATATGCTGCCCATCATCGCAGTGTTCTTTTCTCTCGCAGGTGTTCAGCGGTGTCCATCAAGAATATCTGATGCAAAACTTATTGCAGGTTGAAGCGGCGCGTGTGCAGTACGTCATTCGGCCCGGCCCAGATGCCGAGCATGTCGACGGGCTTGGCCGATTGCAGCAGGGTGACTGGTTTGGGCTCGGCGGTGATGGGCGTCTTCGGCACGGTCATGGGCTTTTCTGCGATGCGCAGGTTGTTGTCGCGCTGCCGCTGCTTGTCTACGTATGCGGCGATGACCTGTGAAGCCAGACGCGCGGAGTTGGCTCCCCAGTCGCCACCTTCCCACAGCACGGCGACAACGATATCCGGATTGCGTCGCGGTGCCATGCCGACAAACCATGAGTTGGGCCGGAAGCTGCCGTGACCGGCGCCGAGTTTGCTCTGCGCTGCGTGGCTGATGGTTTGCGCGGTGCCGGTCTTGCCGGCGAAGTCAATATTTTCCAGATGCGATGCGCCCGCGGTGCCGCCCGGGCCGGTGGCCGCAGCCATGCCGTCGGTAATAATCTCCCAGTTGGCAGGGTCCAGCGGGATCGATTTTTCGCCGGAGCCGGGGAAGGCATTCGCCATTTCCGGCGGAACTTCTTCGGGGAAGACCAGATGCGGCCGACGGAAAACTCCACCCGATGCGATGCCGCTCAACGCGCGCGCCAGCTGGATGGGCGATGCCTCGATGGCTCCCTGACCGATGCCGATGGATATGGTTTCGCCGACGAACCACTGCTCGTGGAAGGTGTGCAGTTTCCACTCTTCGGTGGGCATCAGGCCGCTGGCTTCATCGGGCAAATCGATGCCGGTCTTCTGGCCCAAGCCTGCGCTGGTTGCATATTTCGCAATGGTGTCAATGCCGAGTTTATCGGCCAGCGTGTAGTAGAAGGTATCGCAGGACCAGGGAATCGCATGCTCGATATCCACCATGCCGTGGTGTTGGTCGCAGGCATGGAACTGGCCGTAGAAAACTCCACCGCCGGCGCAGAAGACATGCATGTTCTGCGCCACGCCTTCCTGCAGACCGGCGAGTGACATAATGATTTTGAAAGTGGAACCGGGAGCCAACTGCGCCTGAATGGCTTTGTTCAGCAGCGGGTGGTTGGGGTCGCTGGTCACTTTTTCCCAGTCTGCGCGCGAAATGCGAACGGCAAATGCATTCGGGTCAAACGTTGGACGGCTGACCATGGCCAGAACTTCGCCGGTATGCGGATCCATGGCCACCAGCGCGCCGTTGCGGTCTCCCATGGCTTTTTCTGCGGCCATCTGGATGTCGAGATCGATGGTAAGCCGCAGGTCTTTGCCGGGGACCGAGGGCGTGGTGTCGCCGCGCGCAATTTCGCGACCGTGGCTATCCACCACTATATTGCGCGAGCCATTCTGTCCGCGCAATACGGCGTCGTAGGATTCTTCAATGCCGGAGCGGCCGACCAGATCGCCGGGTTCAAAGACGGCATACTTCGGGTCGGTGAGCATCTCTTCGCTCACTTCGCCCACGTAGCCAATCATGTGTGCGGCAAAACCATCGCGCGGATACAAACGCCGCTGCTGGTCGAGCGTTTCCAACTCGGGCAGCTCGTTGCGGTGCGATTCCACAAATGCCTGCTCATCGGGAGTGATATCTTCCTTCAGCGGAATCGGCTGGTAACGCGGCTCTGCCTGATAGTGACGCAGCAATGCCTGCAGCTGGTCCATGGTCAGGTGCAGACCGGCGGCAATTTGCGGCAGGTCGGCTTCATGCAGTTGCTCGCGCAGCAGGTAGCAGCTGACGGAAGGGTAGTTGTCCACAAGAAGACGATTTTCGCGGTCGAAGATTTTTCCGCGCGGCGCCAGCAGGGTGACTTTGCGCGTTCGATTTTGTTCGGCAAGGATGCGGTAGTTGTTCGCGCCTAAAACCTGCAGCCGCCACAGACCGGTGACCAGCACGAGCATCATCAACGCAATGATGTATTGCGAAATGGCGAGCTTGAGCACGGGCAGCTTTTCAGTGCGTCCCGTGTAATTCTCCTGCTGGTTGTAATTCGCCGGATCCATATCCACTCAATCCTGTTGCGTTTGTATCGTGCGGTTACTTGCAATCGTTCATTGCGTCTCGATTAGCGATGGTCGCGTCGTTTGGTCCTGTCCAGCATGAAGAGTACAGGGATGGCGACAACCATGTTCATCAGCGCGCAGAGAAGTTCGTATCCCATGCGCCAGTGCATGTCCATGCCCAGCAGGCTCAGCCGGATGACATACACAATCCAGTGATGCAGCAGCGTGAAAAAGAAACTGATCAGCAGCCGAGTGCCCAGGCTCTCCACGTCAATACGTACGCTGAGCAGTGAGGCAAGATAACCGACGATGGATTTGCTGATGCCGAAGATGCCGACATCCTGGCCGGAGAAAAAGTCCTGCGCAATGCCGGTGAGCGCGCCGGTGAGCGTACCGGCGATGGGTGAGCGACGGCCGACGGCGAAAAACAGAACGACAATCAACGGCAGGTCCAGCATGGCCGCCTGCGGCAGCACCTTGGAGAGATTGATCTGAAGGAAGATGGCGCCCAGCGGCACCAGTACGGCCACTGCGGGGTGGAAGCTATGCTCCACCATCTCCTGTCGCGAACTGTAGGTTAATATCGCCATGCGTTAGTGGCTCTCGTCCTTTGTAGTTTGCGGAGTCGTGGTGTCGCTGCTGTCATCCGATTTTGGTTTTGCAGCCGGCGGCGACTGCAGATGCACGCTGGAGTTCGGCGCAGCGGCATCGCCCGGCTTCAACTCCACAGCCGGGGCCACGTAGCCCGGCGAGTAATGATCAGGATGCAGCGGCGGCGGCGGATTCACCGGCGGCGGCAGGCCATTGCTGACTGCAGGATCAGGATGGTTCGGGTCGGCGTTGGGATCCTTCAGGCCGGGCAGGCGCTCGGCAACAATGTCTGCGGCGCGTTTGGCGGCGGCGTCATTCACACTGGTCGCCAGGTCCTGCTGCATCTGCGGAGGCACTTGCGCGCTTTGGTCGGTGATGACCAGCACCTGATCCAACCGCGAGAGGTCTGCCGATGGCTTGATGAGAATGGCGACGTAGGGATCATGTTCCGGGTCCGGCCGAACCTGCAGCACCGTGCCCACCGGATAGCCGCGCGGGAAGACCATGTCGCCGCCGCTGGTCACCACACGCTCGCCCGGCTTGATGCGGTCATCGGGCATCACGTTGATGATTTGCGGCTGGCCTGCGGAGTTGCCGCGTAGCACGCCGCGGATGCGGGTGGTCTCCAGTACAACGCCGGCGCCGGAGGACATGTCGTTAATTTCCAGAACCAATGCGGTGTGTGCATACACTTCGCGCAGTTTGCCGACCACGCCATCCGGTGTGATGACGGGCATGTCCGGCTTCAGACCCAGGTCTTCACCCTTGTCGATATAGAAGGTGCGCGACTGGTCTGTGCCGCTGGTGGCCAGCACTTGCGCGGCCACGGTCTTGTAGATGTACTGCTGCTGGAAGCCGAGCAGTGATTGCAGTTGCTGTGCCTGACGCGCATCATCGGCCAGACTGGCCTGCTCCAGGCGCATCCGGTCCAGCTCTGCCTTCAGTTGAAGATTTTCCTGCTTGGTGTGCGCCAGCGCGATGTAGTCGGTCCACGCATTGTGAATGCCGCTGCCGGTGGAATTGATGAGCCGCTCAAACGGGGCCAGCAGCGACGCGCCCCAGTAGCGACCGAGGGCGATGCCTTTTACGTTGGAGTTGGGCGTGGCGGGCGCACGTTTTACCTGCACGGCCAGCATCACCACCTGCAGCAAAAGGATGCCGATGAGGAAGAGACCGTGACGGTAGCGGCTGAAGAAGGATTCCATGTTGATTTCGTACAGCCCAGCGGAGTCGCTT
>Ga0164297_10001850_pt1 | contig 21734 bp, 16 predicted proteins | sample GEODES058metaG_FD_113539 | JGI IMG/M metagenome (GOLD analysis project Ga0164297, IMG submission 113539) | Dystrophic lake water microbial communities from Trout Bog Lake, Wisconsin, USA - GEODES058 metaG | ecosystem: Environmental > Aquatic > Freshwater > Lake | place: USA: Trout Bog Lake... | reverse complement strand
TCTGAAGTTGTGCCCAGGTCTTGAGCTGGAAGTTGATCTTAAGCTCTGGGTGGTTAGCTGAGAACTCAGCAAGAGCAGCCTTCCATGTTGTTGCCATAGCGGTGCCGTTTTCGTACCACCAGACGTTGAATGTTGACTGAGATGCAGCAGATGCACCTTGTGAAAGTGAACCTACGGAGAGCGCAGCGACTGATGCAATCGCGAGAGCCCGTAACTTCTTGGACTTGAAATTCATACAACTCCTTATTTGCGTGAGGGGTCAAATCATCGTCGACACGCGTCGACAAGTAGGTGTAATCTAACTTGCCATGAGCCCCTTATGGAAGCCAAAAATGGCAAAAACCGCAATTGTTGTGGAATTGTTATAAATGGCCACTAGAGCTGACGTTGCTCGTCTGGCGGGCGTCTCCGAGAGCACAGTCAGTTATGCCTTAAGCGGAAAGCGCCCCATCTCCGAAGGTACGAGGCAGCGAGTTCAAGAAGCGGTCGATCAGCTTAACTACCACCCCAATTTTGCGGCCCACATTCTTGCTGGGGGAAAAACTAAAACAATCGCGCTGCTCTTTCCAGAGAACAAATTTGGAATACCGCCAATCACCTTGGAGTATGTGAGCGGCGCGGCAAAAACCGCCCACAACCGCGGGTATCACATGATTCTGATACCTAGTGAAGACATTACCTTCGATGAAATCGCTGGCTACAAAGAGTCCGGACTTCTTGGTGGCGTAATTCTGATGGAGATCAGACTGGATGATGAGCGCGTTGATTACCTGCAGAAACTTCAGGTTCCCTATGTGCTTATTGGACGTACGAGAGAATCTGAAAAGTTGACCTTCGTCGATCGTGATTTCGAAGAAGTAGCCAAAATAAGTCTGGACTACCTCAAGAAAATTGGGCACAAGAAGATCGCGGTCCTATCCCAGATGCGTAAAGTCCATGGCAGTGAACTCGGTGTTGACTCTAGATACTTCAATTCTATCGTTCACTATGCCAAAAAATTACGGTTAAACCTCTGCGAATTACGCACCGAGAACACGAGTACCGAGGGGCGAAACTCGTTCATTCTGATGCGCGAAAAACATCGCGATGTCACTGCAGTTCTTGCACTGCCTGATTTGGCTACTATGGGGTTTATGGCTGCAGCCAGCGAATTTGATTGTCGCATCCCAGAAGAACTTTCGGTGCTCGCTGTAAACATGCCTCAGAATCAGATTGAACTCACCTGGCCCCACTTAACAACTGTGGAAGTTCCTGCCTTCGCCATGGGCGTTCAGGCCATGCACAAATTAATCGACACCATGGAAGGTAAAGAACTCGCACAGAAAAACGAACTATTTGTGGGAGAACTTCAGATTCGTGGAACGACCGCGTCACCAAAGGTCAGATCATGACCAAAGTGCGTTCTAACAAGCCACCCGTTCTCTTGCGCCAACGCGCTCAACACAAGAAGAAAAATCCACGTCGCTGGTTCGGAATTCCAGGGCTCACCTTGCTTTTTGGTTCAGTTGGTGCCGCACTGGCTGTTAATTTCTATTACAGCCTAACTAACTGGAATGGCTTTAATCACCATAAATTCATCGGCCTTCGCAACTACGTAAAAATTGCCACCGATCCAAATATCAGAGATGCAATATTGCACGTACTCTGGTTCGTCATTCCGTTTGCCATTATTCCAACTGCCCTTGGATGCTTCTTAGCAGCAGTGCTCTTTGATTACATTCAGCCGTATTTCGGAAGTTCCATCGCTTCCACCTATCGCACATTGCTTTACTTGCCTCAAATAATTCCACTAGCCATGACAGGAGTGCTGTGGCATTGGATTTTAGATTTTCCTAATGGGCTCATCAATAACTACTTAGTGAACAGCGGCAAAGTCACTAATGCGATCAACTTCGAATCACATCCACTATTTGTTCAACTTCTCTTCTCTCTCATTCTCATCTGGCTGCAAGTGGGATTTACCTTGCTTATTTTTATTGCCGGAATGTCCAGACGTGATCCGCGTGTGATGGAAGCCGCTCAACTTGATGGCGCGAGTTTTCTCCAACAACTCCGATACATCACGATCCCGCTGCTCAAAGCAGAGTTGATCGTTGTCATTCTCACCATTTCGATCAATGCGCTGAAAATGTTTGGGCCGGTCTATTGGATTACAGGCGGCGGCCCGGTTGGCGCTACAAATGTGCCTTCAACCTTCTCCTTTAAGCAGTTTTATGGTGGCTCTCACGTTGGTCTCGGAGCTGCAGTCGCATCACTTTTTGCCATCATCTTGGGGCTTTTCGCTTATTTTGTGCTTCGGTATCAACGAAAGAGTGGGGTGAGCGTCTATGACGATCATTAATCCCGGCAGCCCAATCTCGATAGCACCTGAACAGCGCAAGCGCCGTAATGCCAAATCGTGGTTTGTCTTCGTCCTCGTATCCACCCTTGTCGCTGTGTGGGTTTTTCCTTACTACATAGTTTTCTCATTTGCAGACAAGAGTACTGTCGCGCAACAGACAACCAACTTGCTCTCACCGCCACATTCGATCAACTTGGGCAAATTTATCTATGCGTGGCAATACGGAGATCTCACTCCGAAATTTCTCAATTCACTCTACATTGCTGCGGTAGGAACTCTCCTCAGCATTATGATTGCTTTTTTCGCAGCATTTGCCTTTGGTATTGGAAAGAGTCGTCATCGCACTGTGATTCTCACGATGTGCATGATCGCTTATGCCATCCCTCAAGAAGCAATCGTGTTCCCAAGTTTTAAATTCTTCAACTGGGCAAATCTTTATGGAAATCAGCTCACGGTCTCGCTTGTCTTAGGAATTCTCTATAGCGCGTTTGCGACATATTTGCTCACTACAGTCATGGCTGATTTTCCGCGAGAAATTCTTGAGTCTGCCTATGTTGATGGCGCTCGTAGCTGGCGCATGTTGCGAAGCATCATTTTTCCAATCATTCGTCCCACTATCGCCGCACTGAGCGCGATGATTTTCATTTGGGACTGGAACGAATACATGATCCCGCTCATCTTGTTACCAGATAATCGCACTCAGACTTTGCCAATCACCATTGCATCCGCAATGGGTGGGGGCGGCGGCTTTGGAAGCGGTGAAAATTATTCGGTTATGGCGATGGCGTGCGTACTCGGTGCAATTCCGTCGATCTTTTTCTTTATTCTGTTCCAACGAACCATCACTAAAGGAATTTCCCTTGGATCAAGCAACTAACTCAAGGTTCCTCTGGCTCGACTTTCTCAGAGGCGCAGCCGCTATTGGCGTGCTCTCATTCCACGTAGTCGCGCCTACTGTCTTCACTCAAATAAGCGGCTTCTACGTCCTCGTAGATTTCTTCTTTGTTCTGAGTGGTTTCGTTTTATGGCCGAGCCTGCCGAAAGAGCGCAAGACTTTGGCTCGAGATTCTTCCCGCTATGTGTTGCAACGGTTCATTCGCCTCTGGCCGATGTTGATTTTCGCGCTGGTGGTCTCAAACGTCATTTATTTCATTCAGCAGTATTGGGATCACGCGCATCACCTTTTCTCAAACCCAGATCCAAATCGTCACTGGACTCTCTTATTAGCCGCCGTTGCCTTCTTGCAGGTAATCATCTCGCAATCGATGTTTATGGTTGTGCCACTCTGGTCGTTATCAGCCGAGTGGCTCACCAATATCCTCTACATTCCTCTCACCGCCATTAAAGGAAATAGGGGACTGCTTCGAGGCATAGTTATTGGTTACGCCTTGCTCAACATCGGACTCACGATGGATGGCGGATGGATTTCATTCATTGGTCCCATTAGAGGCGCGGAAGCACTTGGTCGTGCATTTATCGGCTTCGGCATCGGACTCTTGCTCCGAAAAAACCTTGATCGTCTTAAGAGGTTTCGGCATCCGCTCTTGCTTCTGATTTCGGGTTATGGAGTTTATTGGTCACTCTTTAGCAATCAACACTTTGGTTATAACAACTGTTACTTTGTTGTTTTCATTTATGCATTTTTTATTCTTCAAGTTGTTCGCTATGAGCTAAACCCTCGTAGCGCCATTGGAAAATTTGCTAGGTTTCTTGGCAAATACTCCTATGGAATCTACGTTTATCACCAAATCATGATCGATCTCACGAAGTATCTAGTGAAGATGCCGCGAGTGGATTCATTACCGACTAAATATCTTCACTATTTCATCGAAAAATCTTCGGTTGTCTGCTTCCTTGCAATCGCCTTCACATTCATGACACAGAAACTCTTCGAAGGCCCAGTGCAACGGCTAGCAAAACGAAAGTTACGACTCCTTTCCGAGGTTTGATCTACGTTAACCTGATAATCTGCAGATATGAATGCGATTAACCGGAACCGCTTACAACAACTCACCGAAAAAGAAGAAGCTCGCTTCCTTGCGCTCCACCCAAAGTCTGGAGAACTCTTTAAACAAGCCGTGAACGTCATGCCTGGCGGTGTCCCTATGTCATGGATGGCTAAATGGCCGGGTGCGTATCCAGTATTTGTGGACACTGCGGCTGGTTCCGAGTTCACCGATGTCGATGGCAATCGCTATGTAGACCTCTGCCTCGGAGACACTGGCTCGATGACCGGCCACTCTCCCGCACCAACTGTTGCGGCGATTCATGCCCAGCTTAAGCGCGGCCTCACCGCGATGCTTCCAACTGAAGATGCTGTGGCAGTTTCAGAGGAGCTTGCCCGTCGCTTTGGTCTTCCACTGTGGCAATACACGGTGACAGCAACCGATGCCAATCGTCACGTCATCCGTTACTGCCGCCTCATTACTGGTCGCTCAAAAATTATTGTGATCGACAAGTGTTATCACGGCTCGGTCGATGAAACCTTTGCAACTCTCGATGCACAAGGAAACACCGTCAAGCGTTCTGGAAACCTTGGCGCTCCGGTCGACTTGGCCGAAACAACTCGCGTTGTCGAATTTAATAATTTAGCTGCGATGGAAGCTGCTCTCGCCCACGGAGATGTCGCAGCGATTTTGATGGAACCCGCTATGACAAACATCGGAATCGTCTTGCCAGACGATGGTTACCTCAAGGCCGTTGGTGAACTCGCTAAGAAATATGGCGCGCTCTGGATCATCGATGAGACTCACACAATCTCAGTTGGTCCTGGTGGAATGACCGCGCTTCACGGACTCATTCCTGATTTCCTTACAATCGGCAAAGCCATTGCGGGCGGAATCCCAACCGGAACATTTGGTATGCAACGTGAGGTCGCTGCGCGCATTAAAGAAAAAGTTGAACGCGAACTCATCGATACCGGTGGCATCGGTAGCACTCTTGCTGGAAACGCGTTGAGCTTGGCCGCGATGCGAGCAACTCTCACAGAAGTGCTCACGGACGCTGCCTTTGAACGCATGGTTGAACTTGGCAATCGCTGGTGTGATGGTGTTGACGCCGCCATTAAGGAATTTGATTTGCCGTGGTACTGCTCACGCTTAGGCGCACGCGGTGAATACCTCTTCCAAGCTAACGCACCGAAGACCGGACTCGAGGCAGCCAATGCTGGTGACTTCGAGCTTGAGCAATACATTCACTTGCGGATGCTTAACGATGGTTTTCTGATCACGCCATTTCATAACATGGCGCTTGTTTCACCTGAGACAACCGCAGCACAGATTGACGCGCACACGAGTGCGTTTAGAGCAATGTGCAGCGAGCTCGTCAATGGATAATCGCTTCCTGCACTTCTTTAGACCCTCCAAAGTTGTTCCGCTCACTCCGTGGACTGCAACGAGCCGCTGGTCACTCACTCCCGTTCGAGTCGCAATTTTGTTTTTCGGACTGACTATTTTTGGATTCGGTGAAGCATTTCTTATTCAAAGCACACTTGGAAATTCACCGTGGGCAGTACTTTCACAAGGACTCTCTAAGCACACTCCACTCTCCCTTGGTTGGTCCACCTTCATCATTAGCATCGTGGTCTTGCTGCTCTGGATCCCGCTTAAACAATGGCCGGGCTTTGGCACCTGCGCAAATATCGTGATCATTGCTTTTGCGCTTCAAATTGGCACCGATTGGATCCCGGTCCAACATCACAATTTCGCACTTCGCTTCTTATACGTGGTCGCTGGCATTGCCATTATCGCTGCCGGCTCTGCTCTTTACATTACGTGTGGGCTTGGACCGGGGCCGCGCGACGGTTTAATGACGGGGCTCCATCGTGTGACTGGAGTTCGCGTTGGTCGAGTTCGCTTAACCTTAGAACTCATCGTTCTTGCTATTGGCTGGTTGCTCGGTGGTCGAGTAGGCCTTGGAACGCTTATGTTCGCACTCTTCATTGGCAACGCCCTAGCTATCTGGCTTAACGTTGTGCGCAGGGCTACCTGGGCTTAACGCTTTTTAGCTAGCGCAAAAATTCCATCCAACATGGCTGGAGTGAGTTTTCCTGTAAATGTGTTCTGCTGACTTGGATGATAACTACCCAAGATCCGAAGGCTTTTGCCTGAAGTCGAGGTCGCGTTAAAGCTCACACCGTGACCGAACTTTGGACGTGGGCTTGGAATATCAAAACCCATATCAACTAGTTGTGCCAACAAACCAGTCCACGCAAAGTTTCCAAGTGCCACAAAACATCGTGCTGTTGGCATAAGTAGCTCAATCTCGGCCGCCATAAAGGGTGCGCAGGTCGCCTTCTCTTCCACACTTGGCTTGTTATCTGGTGGCGCGCATCGAACAGCGCAAAGAATTCTGGTTTTGAAGAGTTCCTGGCCATCATCTGCGCTATCACTCGTGGGGATTTTTGCTAAGCCGCTTCGATGCAGCGAAGCATAAAGAAAGTCCCCAGACGAATCACCGGTGAATATTCGACCAGTCCTATTGGCGCCGTGCGCGCCTGGCGCCAACCCGACAATCACAATCTCGGCTTTCTCATCGCCAAAACCCGGAACTGCTTTGCCCCAATAATCTTCGTGGGCATAAGACTTTCGTTTTACAACTGCGACTTCTTCACGCCACTCAACTAACCGTGGGCATTTTTTGCAATTAATAACAGCTTTATCGAGCTGCGTGAGCGAGCTATAACGCTTAGTTGGCAAGGCTCCAGGCCATTCCATCCAAGATATCCGATTCACTGGCAACAAATTCCGTTGCGCCAGTAGCAACCATCACGCGCGCTAGCACTAAGGAACCAGCGGTAATGACATCGACTCTACCGGGGTGCATATATGGAAGGGCCGCGATCTCTTCACGGTTCATTCCCGCAAACATCGCAGCGACATCAGCGACCTGGGCCGCGGAAATTCGAGCTAGGTGAATCGAATAACGATCGTAACTTTCTAGACCGAGTGCGGCAGCTGCCACAGTTGTTGCGGTTCCGGCTACAGCAATCAAAGTTCGGGCTTGCGCAAATGGAACCTCGGCTGCGGCTAGCGCGATCGCTTCATCGATATCTTTCGTAGCCAAGGCTAGTGATTGGGCTGATGGTGGTAGCTGGTTCAAGTGACGTTCAGACATTCGCACACATCCGATATTTACGCTACGTGCGTGTTCAACTGAAGAACTTCCTAAGACAAACTCGGTGGAGCCTCCGCCAATATCTACCACCAAGAATGGTGATAACGCATTATCACTCTCTTTGGTTGCGCCAATAAAGGAGAGTTCTGCTTCCTCGGTACCGGGAATGACTTCTGGCTCAATTCCTAAAATCTCACGAACGCCGTCGATAAAGATCTGGCGATTACTTGCATCACGAGTGGCACTCGTTGCACAGAATCTGACCTTCTGTACACCTTTTGCTGCAATCAGACCTGCAAATTTCTGAGTGGCTGCAAGAGTTCGTTCAATCGCGGCTGGATCAAAAGCCTTGTTCTGATCTACGCCCGCTCCAAGACGAACGATCTCCATCTCACGGTGTACTTCGCGAAAGTTATTTCCGTCGATATCAGCGATAAGTAATCGGATCGAATTTGTGCCGCAATCAATCGCTGCTACTCGCACGCCGAGTCCTTCCACCATTCACCGAGCGCGGCTAAGGCTTCATCGCCGAACGGATTCACACCCGGCCCTGCCGCTAGTGAGTGCGCTACCAATGAATGCAGGCACTTCACTCGATCTGGCATTCCGCCGGCGCTAATGCCTTCGACTTCATCAACCTGCATGCCAAGCGCTGCTCTCGCAGCTAAATAATCTTCATGAGCGCTGTAATACTGACCAGCCAACTCTGGATCGGTAGCCAACCGAGCTTGCATCTCGGCCATCATTCCAGAACCTTCAAGGGTGGAAATCGCGCCAGTGAGCTTGGGGCAGGTTGCATAATAAAAAGTAGGGAACGGAGTTCCATCGGCCAATCGCGGCGGGGTTTCGACCACCGTAGGTTTGCCGCACGCACACCGATGAGCAATCGCATGGACATCTCGCGGAGTACGACCGAGTTGGCTTTCGATCGCTGCTAAATCTGCTTCTGTTGGCTTTTCCACTTATTGATTCACGTTCGTACTAGTAATAGATGCGATGACTTCGCTATACCAAGGAAGACCGGCCGGTATTTGATTGGCTACAGGAGCAGCTGGTTGCGGAGTTGTTGATGTTTGATTTCCAGCCCCGATCACAACGTACTGTCGCTCACCAGGAAATACATAGTGCAATCGAATACGTGCTTGTTGGGCCACATAGGTTGGGTCGTTCCACTTTTCGAGCTCTTGTTGAGCTGCGGTGAGCGAAGCCTGCGCACTGGCAATTTGATTTCGATAAGCATTGATTTGGGCTCGCTGTGCAAAGTAGCGCTGTAGCGGTGGAGCAAGTGTGATGGCAAGAATTAAGAGCACCGTGACAAAAAGCAAGCTTCTGCCACTGATGCTCTTAAACATTCCTTTAGTCTACTGGTTGCTTATCCCTGGAAACGAGGGAAGGCAGCGCGGCCAGCATAAAGCGCTGACTCGCCAAGCTCTTCTTCGATTCGTAGCAACTGGTTGTACTTAGCAACGCGCTCGGTACGTGCAGGTGCACCAGTCTTGATCTGGCCGCATTCAAGCGCCACTGCAAGATCGGCAATCGTTGTGTCTTCGGTCTCGCCAGAACGGTGAGACATCATGGTGCGATATCCATTGCGATGAGCAAGTGAGACGGCATCGAGGGTCTCAGTGAGGGTACCGATCTGATTGACCTTAACCAACATCGCATTCGCGCTGCCATGCTTAATTCCCTTAGCCAAACGCTCAGGATTGGTCACAAATAGATCATCTCCAACGATCTGGATACGTGAACCAAGTTGGTTTGTCATTGTGGTCCAACCATCCCAGTCATCTTCATCAAGTGGATCTTCGATAGAAACAATTGGGTACGCATTTACGAGCTCGGTGTAATAAGCGATCATCTCTTCGGCGCTCTTCTGCTTGCCTTCGAATGAGTACTTACCATCCTTATAGAACTCGGTTGCAGCAACGTCCATCGCAAGTGCGATCTCTTTGCCTGGCTTAAAGCCAGCGCCTTCGATTGCTTCGATAATCAAATCGAGAGCAGCACGGTTGCTATCAAGGTTTGGGGCAAAGCCACCTTCATCGCCAACGCTTGTTGCAAGACCGCGCTTCTTGAGAACGCTCTTGAGGTTGTGATAAATCTCAGCACCCCAGCGAAGTGACTCGCGGAAAGTTTCGGCGCCGATTGGGGCGATCATAAATTCTTGGACATCAACGTTGGTATCTGCGTGTGCTCCACCATTAAGAATGTTCATCATTGGAACAGGCAAGGTGTGTGCGGTTGGTCCACCGATGTAACGGAAGAAAGAGAGATCCGCGCTCTCAGCAGCTGCGCGAGCGACAGCAAGTGAAACACCAAGGATTGCGTTTGCGCCAAGGCGTGACTTGTTCTTGGTGCCATCGAGATCGAGCATCTCTTGATCAACAAAACGCTGATCTTGAGCGTCGTAACCAGTGACTGCGGGTGCGATCTCGTCGTTGACGAAATCAACTGCCTTCTGAACTCCCTTACCGAGATAGCGCTTGCCACCATCGCGAAGTTCAGAGGCTTCAAAAGCGCCGGTTGATGCGCCGCTTGGTACTGCTGCGCGTGCGTTGGTGCCATCTTCAAGAAGCACTTCGACTTCAACGGTTGGGTTTCCGCGTGAATCTAGAATTTCGCGGGCATGGACTGTGTCGATAAGTGCCACAAGGCTCTCCTTCTTAGTTGCGATTTAGTTACTAGTTAACTTCGATTTTTCTTCATACTCTTTAATCCGAGCGAAGTACGCCTTTGTGCTTGCTCGCAACGCTGCTTCTGGATCAATTCCAGCTGCTTGGGCCTGGTCAATTATCCCAAAAATTGCCGCCCCGACCTCACTTTCGCTCGGATTCGAGCTAAGTTTCACCGGATGTTCCACTGGGATTGAATATCGTGATTTTTCAGCACGATAAATCAACTTATTCGCCAGCATCATGGCTGGCTGGCTCAGCGGCACACCGTCGGTAGCCGAAGTGCGGCCCTTCTCGATGGCCTTTTGGGCTTCCCAATTTTCTAAGACATCGTCATAGGTGACATCTGAATCGGTGAAAACATGGGGATGGCGATGGATGAGTTTATCTGCCACTCCCCGAGCAACATCTTCGATATCAAATGGCGCAGTTGCGTCATCTTCGGCAACCCGAGAATGGAAATAGACCTGCAACAAAATGTCACCCAGCTCTTCTTGCATTGCATCGCGATCATTCTGTTCTACTGCATCTACGAATTCGTAGGACTCTTCCAAGAGATACTTGAGCAAAGACTCGTGACTTTGCTCAGCATCCCATTCACATCCACCTGGTGATCGCAAGCGATCCATGACCTCACGAAGTCGTTGAAGTTCTGAAGTCATGTGTAAAACTTACTTAGTTGCTGCAGGCTTAGGTGCTGGTGCAACAACTACAGCTTGAGATGAGTCCCAGGTGCCGTACTTAGGATTTATTTTAATTCCAAGTTTGGTTGCTTCATCTGAAACACCTTGCATAAGCGCTGTTCCAATATTCGCCTGATCTACTCCCACTTTTTGAATAAGTGCAGCTAACTTCTCATCGTAGAGGAGAGTTTGAATATACAGGTTCAAATCTTGCGAAGCGACGTTTGCTGAAACCAATGCTTTTGGTAGATCGGCAGCTGAGCCAATTTGGGAAATGATTTGAGATCTACGGGTAGCGACTTCAGCGGGAGTTACTGTAATTTTATTAAGGGCACCAGTGTCAGCAAGCAAAACCGCGATCACATGAAAATTAAGTTCAGCAAGAGTGAGATCGCTACCAGTTGGAATATTCATTCCAGTTGTGTCTATGCCCTTGCGCTGGGCAAGGATTTCGTTCACGCTGGTATCAACTTGCTTATTGGTGACCGTAACAGAGCCGATTTTTGCCGCCATGTCTTGAGACGAAAATACAGTTAATCCGAGTGCGATGCCCGCACCGACTACAACGACAACGGCTGCTGCGATAATTCCGAGGGTGCGCTTGGAGAGCTGCTTTGGTTCGCGGGCTTCTTCCGCAACTTCAGGGGTCTGGTTCAGGTCAGGTGTTGTCTCTTCGTTTTCCATCAAGGCTACTCCTATAAGTTGCGCAAAACTTCCTCCGCCCAAGCAAGGATTTGCTCGGACTGCTGGGCTGAAGTATCGCTCACCGAGCCTGCACCAAGCCAATTTCCGTTCGCTTTTTGCGCGACAAGGAGAGTTTTTGTCGCCACTTTGATCTGCGTACCCGGGTAGAGCCGGGTGAGACGGAGCTGAGCGGATTCAGGAAGAACCACGGGGGCGATCTTCAAGAACTTACCTTGGAGCACCACTTCGGTCAGGTTCTTGGCTTTCGCCTGGATTCGTAGCTTCGCGACGGCAATCAAGCTCTGGGCTTCCTTTGGCAGTTCTCCAAAGCGATCCACCAATTCTTCAACGATGGCATCGAGCGCAGCGGCATCAGCACAATCAGCCATTCGTCGATAGAGATCCAACCGGAGCCGTTCTGATGGAACGTAATCTGTTGGCAGATGCGCGGTGATCGGAAGCTCTACCTTGCAATCTTTATGTTCTGGTTCGGCTTCGATATAGCCCTTCTTGTAGTCAGCAACAGCTTCTCCGACCATGCGCATATATAAATCGAATCCGACTTCTGCGATATGTCCTGACTGCTCGCCTCCCAGCAAATTACCTGCGCCGCGGATCTCAAGATCCTTCAAAGCAACCTGCATGCCTGAACCAAGGTCGGTATTAGTTGCGATCGTTGTTAAGCGATCATGCGCAACTTCGGTGAGCGGTTTATCTGGTGAGTACAAGAAGTAGGCATATGCTCGCTCTCGCGCACGGCCAACGCGACCACGAAGTTGATGCAACTGCGAAAGACCAAAGTTCTCTGAGCGATCGACAATCAAGGTGTTTGCATTGGGAATATCAATTCCTGATTCAATGATCGTGGTGCAGACAAGAATGTCGAACTCACGCTCCCAGAAACCTAAAATTACATCTTCAAGTTCGCGCTCACCCATCTGTCCATGAGCGACCCTGATACGAGCTTCTGGAACTAACTCTTTAAGTCTGATGACAACCTTGTCGATGCTTTCGACTCGATTATGAATAAAGAATATTTGGCCATCTCGCAGCAGCTCGCGATGAATTGCGGCAGTCACTTGCTTTTCATCGTATGGACCAACGTAGGTGAGAACAGGATGGCGTTCTTCTGGCGGCGTAGTGATGTTAGACATTTCCCGGATACCAGTTATTGCCATCTCAAGGGTGCGAGGAATTGGAGTCGCAGACATGGAAAGCACATCCACGTTGGTGCGTGTCTTTTTGAGTTCCTCTTTATGTTCAACGCCAAAGCGCTGTTCTTCATCGACAATCACTAAGCCAAGATCTTTGAAAACTACATCTTTAGAGAGCAGGCGGTGCGTTCCAATCACAACATCAATAGAACCATTGGCTAAACCTTCGAGAATCTCCTTGGACTCTTTAGCCGTACTAAAGCGAGATAGCCCTGCAAGGCGCACGGGAAAACCGGCGTAACGTTCTTCAAAAGTTTTGAAGTGCTGTTGGACCAGCAAGGTTGTTGGAACAAGAACGGCTACCTGCTTGGCATCTTGCACAGCTTTAAATGCGGCTCGGATCGCAATCTCGGTTTTTCCATAACCCACGTCGCCGCAGACCACCCGATCCATTGGGTATGAGCGCTCCATATCCCGCTTTACTTCTTCAATAGTCGACTGCTGGTCAATTGTTTCGACATACCTAAAGGCGTTTTCAAGCTCTCGCTGCCAAGGTGTATCTGGTGAGAAGGCAAAGCCAGGTGCGCTCATGCGAGCGGCGTAGAGCTGAATGAGTTCGCCTGCAATCTGCTTAACGGCTTTGCGAGCTCTGCGCTTTGCGTTCTGCCAATCCGCGCCACCGATTCGGTGCACAGCTGGAGCCTCACCACCGACGTATCTCGTTACTTGTTCCAAGGTATCGGTCGGAACAAACAAGCGATCGCCCGGTTGGCCGCGCTTGGATGCCGCATACTCAATCACCATATATTCGCGTGAAACTCCACCAACAGTTCGTTGAACCAATTCGATATAGCGGCCAACACCGTGCTGCTCATGCACAACATAATCTCCGGGCTTGAGCTCTAGCGGATCAATCGCCTTCTTGCGGCGCGAAGGCATCCGGGCCTGATCTTTATTAGACGAACGAACACCCGTAACATCTTTTTCAGTGATGAATACCGTTTTGTAGCGTTCTGCAATGAAACCATGTTCGATCGGTGTTGCAAGGACATAGATAGCATCGCGAGTAAGGCCAGATGAAATATTTTTTAGCAACCGGACTGGCAAGTCCGCGGCGGTAAAGAGCTTTGCATAGCGTTCGACGATCCCTTTACCTGCTGCACTAAAAATTACGAGATCACCAGCGGCGAGCCAAGCCGACAAGTCTTTGGTTAGCTCATCGAACGCGCTTCGATATTCGGTGACTGGCGCAAAGATCGCATCGCTCTCATGTGAACCTTCATCACTCGCGTATGGATCGATCGAACGCCACGAGAGCGCCTTCGCTTTGATTTCTGGCAAGGTGAAATAACCGCCACCAGCGAGCGCAACGCTCAGTTCCGGCCCACGTATATCTATCGGAGCCCCGGCCCCCATGGCAGCACTTGACCATGATGCCTCGAGAAATTCTTTATTTGTTTCGACGAGATCAAGCGCACGTGAAGCCAGGCGCGGTTCATCAAGAACAACTACTTCATAATTCTTAGGTAGGAGCTCGACGATTCCGGTGAGCTCACCTGCGAGTAATCCCAGCAATGACTCCATGCCATCGACATAACTTCCCGCAATTATTTTTTCCAACATCTGAGCAAGTTGTGGATATTGCGGAAGGAGTTCTTCGGCGCGCTTTTTTACCTGCTGTGTAATCAATAGTACTAGCCATGGGTAGATCGCGATCTCGCCAACCACCGGCGCATAGGTTCGTTGGTCTGCAACCGTGAACCACGCCAGCTCTTCAATCTCGTCACCGAAGAAATCCACGCGGATTGGGTGATCGTGGTCTGGTAGAAAAAGGTCGAGGATGCCACCGCGGACCGCAAAGTCGCCACGCTTTTCTACCAGGTCGGTCCGGTTATAACCGAGTCCGGTCAGCAACGAAATAAGTTCTGAAAGTTCAATCTCACTGCCGATTGATAAAGAGGTAGGAGTGAAGTCAGCAATGGTTCGTGAGATTGGCTGAATCAGCGCCCGCACTGATGTGACCACAACTCGGTACTTCTCAAGGTTGCCCAATACCCGCACTCGGGCGGCAACGGTGTCGCTCTTAGGGCTGAGTTTCTCGTGCGGCAAGGTTTCCCATGGCGCGAACTCAACGACCTGATCATCACCGAGGTAAGTGCGCAGTTCATCGACATACTCACCGGCTTGGCGAGAGGATGAGGCCACAACCAACAACGGAGCAGCGAGCGCACCCTTGGCGAGATAGATCCCCGTTGCGTATCTGCCGGCGGTAATTCGATCTGAGTTCGCCTCTATCTCAATGTGTGAGAAAGCATCGATCAATCTGCTCAAGACGCCTCCCATCACACGGAAAAAGCCCCCGTTCCCAAAAGGGAGGGGGTAACGATGGAATTCTAGTGCCTCTCCACCTACTCGCCAGAGGTGGCAGGATTAGCCCATGACAACTGCGGAATCTGGCGCCACCTTAGCTCGAGACGATCAGGAATTACGCAGCGATGTGCGCTTTCTTGGTGAACTCCTCGGCCAGAGCCTTGTCAGACAAGAAGGAGCCGAACTATTAGAACTCGTTGAGCGAGTTCGCAAAGCGGTGCGCGAAGGCGGCGGTGAAGATATTCTCGCTGGTCTTAGCGTTGAAGATAGCGTGCAACTCGTTCGTGCATTTAGTACCTATTTCTATCTTGCAAATGTGGCCGAGCAAGTACACCGCGGTCGAGTCTTAGACGAGCAACGTGAATCAAGCGGTTCTTGGATTGCACGCGCGGTTGATCGAATTTTAGAAGCGCAGAAAACCCATGGCGATTTCTCGCAAGCAGATTTACAAGAGTGGCTCAATGACTTTTCAGTACGTCCAGTGTTCACAGCGCACCCAACAGAAGCGGCCAGACGTTCTGTGCTTGGAAAGCTAGCAACAATTGCAGATCTGCTTGATGCGAAGAAGGATTCGATTCGCACTCGCAGGCTCGCCGAAACGGTAGATCTCTTGTGGCAGACCGATGAGCTTCGTTTGGGTAGGCCAGAACCTCTTGATGAAGCGGTTAACGCGCTCTATTACTTAGATGATCTCTTTGCGATGACAATCCCAGAAGTTCTCGACGAGTTTGCCCGTGAACTCACGCGTGCCGGCGTCACTATTTCACCTCATGCTCGTCCACTCTCTTTTGGTACCTGGATCGGTGGCGATCGCGACGGCAACCCAAACATCACCGCCGAAGTCACTAAGCAAGCGATCACCCTTCAAATTGGTCACTTTATTCGCGCCATGCTTGCTGCTCTCGATGAATTGCGCCAAGCGCTCTCAGTTTCGACTCGTATCGCTGGTGCATCTGCAGAACTCGAAGCATCGGTAAAGAAGGATCTAGAACTTATTCCAGAAATTGAGGATCGCTTTAAGCGTCTGAATGTAGAAGAGCCATATCGTCTAAAAGCGACTGCTATTCGCCACCGCCTCATTCTTACTCAACGTAGACATGCTGCTGGTGCACCACACGTAGCAGGACGCGATTACGACAATACCGCTGAAATCCTGGCCGACTTGGCTTTGATGTATGACTCATTAATTGCGCATAAAGGCGAGCTCATAGCGCATGGCCAACTCGAACGCGTGATTCGCACTGTCTCAAGCTTTGGACTTACTCATGCGACGATGGATGTGCGCGAACACTCGGAAGCTCATCACCACGCGCTAGAACGATTAGCCTCCAACCCAGCTGCACTCGATGATCGAGCTCGCGCGACAGTCGATACTTTTGTTGCTATCAAAGAGTTAATTGAAAAATTTGGACCAGAAGTCATCGAGACTTACATCATCTCAATGACCAAGTCTCACCTTGATGTATTGGCTGCAGTGAAACTGGCAGAGCACGCTGGACTGATTTCCGGAACTCAGTCATTGATCGGTTTCGCACCACTTCTAGAAACAGTTGCTGAGCTACGTGCTGCGGACACAATTTTGGATTCGTTACTCTCTGACCCGCACTATCGCGCCATTGTTTCCTCTCGCGGTGATATTCAAGAGGTCATGCTTGGCTATTCGGACTCAAATAAAGATGCTGGTATTGCGACTTCGCAATGGGAGATCCATAAAGCCCAGCGGAAGTTACGCGACATTGCCATCAAGCACGGCGTAAAACTTCGACTATTCCATGGTCGCGGTGGTTCAGTCGGTCGCGGTGGTGGACCAACATACGATGCGCTGATTGCATTGCCATGGGGCTCTATCGATGGTCAAGTAAAGATGACCGAACAAGGCGAAGTCATCAGCGATAAATATGGTCTGCCAGCACTTGCAAAAGAGAATGTCGAACTCACCTTGGCAGCAGCGCTTGAAGCTACTGTCCTTAATCGCGCACCCCGTCAGTCACCAGAGAGTTTGGCGGCGTGGTCATCGTGCATGGACTTAGTGAGCGACAATTCTTTTGCTGCTTATCGCACTCTCATTGATCATCCAGATCTTCCTTCGTACTTCTATGCCTCTACTCCAGTAGAGCAGCTAGGCGATATGTTCCTTGGTTCGCGCCCATCTCGTCGCCCTGATGCTGCGGGCGGACTCAGCAGCTTGCGCGCTATCCCATGGGTATTTGGTTGGACTCAATCACGACAAATTGTTCCGGGTTGGTTTGGAGTTGGCTCAGGTTTGAAGGCAGCTCGTGAGGCCGGCAAGAGCGCGGTTCTCTCAGAGATGTTGAGCCAGTGGCACTTCTTCCGCACCTTTATCTCCAACGTCGAGATGACAATGGCTAAGACAGATTTAGTGATGGCACGTAAGTATGTGGGCAAACTCGTTGATCCATCGCTCCATCACTTCCTTGATCAGATCGAAGCAGAATTTGAACTCACCAAAGCGGAGCTCCTTCTGCTTACCAATAAGAAGGAAATTCTCGGCGATCAACCAATTCTTGCTCGCACGCTGACTATTCGCGATGCTTATTTGGCACCGCTTCACCTCTTGCAGATCTCATTGCTTGAGCGAGTCCGCGCCGGGGAGAGCGATCCAACTATTCGCCGGGCACTGCTACTAACAATTAACGGAGTGGCTGCGGGTCTTAGAAATACTGGATGACGTGTGCACCCGCGCTTGGTAGCGAGGTGAAAAAGCGCGGTGCCGTAAATCCTGACTTCTTAAAGGCTTCAGCAATTGCGGTTTCGGTCTGAGCAATCTCCGAACTTTTGATTAACGCAATCGCACTGCCACCAAATCCGCCACCGACCATACGGGCGCCAACTGCCCCAACCGCTAGCGCGGTATCAACGGCACAATCTAATTCTGGGCATGAGACGGTGTAATCATCGCGAAGTGAACGGTGAGAGGCGTTGAGGAGTTCTCCCACGCGTGCGAAATCTTTTGCCTTAAGCGCAGCAACGGTATCGAGCACTCGTTGCATCTCCGTCACCGCGTGATAGCCACGAATATAAGTCTTATCGTCAAGCTCGCTCTTTCTCGCTTGATAATCGGAGATGGAAATATCTCGGAGCGAAGTAATTCCGAGAGTTGCTACTGCTAGCTCACAGGAGGCACGACGTTCGGCGTATCCGCCATCAACCAGAGCATGGTGCGCCTGAGTGTCGATGATCAACAACTCTAAGCCAGCGCTGGCAATATAAAAAGGAATATTCTGAGTAGAGAGATCGCGGCAATCCAACAACAGCGCGAATCCCTCTTCTGCCATGAGCGAGACTGATTGATCCATGATGCCACATGGCACTCCAACAAAATCATTTTCGGCTTTCTGAGTTGCCCGAGCTAGCTCCTTCACATCTTTATTAAGAGCAAAGAGCGCATTCACGCCAACCGCCACCGAACATTCCAGTGCAGCGCTGCTCGATAATCCGGCTCCGAGCGGAACCGCACCATCCACCAAAATATCTACACCGCGTGTGATACCAAGTGACCAGAGAACTCCTAATACATAGCTAGCCCAATGATCAGCCCCACCAGGTTTAAGAGCAGTGAGTGAACTTTCGACTACCTCGCCGCTCTTTTGCATTGAAGCCACACGAATGGTTTCATCGGCACGCTTTGCGATTGCAACGGTCGTGACATCTTTAATGGCGAAAGGTAGAACAAAGCCATCGCTGTAATCGATATGTTCACCGATCAGATTGACGCGACCAGGTGCTTGGGCAATCAGATCAGGATTTCCGCCAAAGATGGCTGAAAATTCCTGCGCTAACTTTTCGCTCATTGGTAGGTAATCATCCATGAGTAGGAATGCAGACCTGGTTTTACCAAATACTGTGGCAACGTATCTGGTCCGCACGAAGCGGTTCCCACGCCGCGATGCACTGCATCCAGAGTAACCGTTATGAAATCACCCTGAGACAACTCGACATCGTGCGTCGCATTGGTGAGTTCGTGGGCACTAAATGGATTGACACTGACTTGGCGCGGTTGATCCAGAGCGATTCGAATGGTGTGACCATTTTTATCAGCCAAAGCAAACCAGCGCACTCCTGCATGGCCGCCATTTTCCTGCGGGCGGACATAAGGAACGTACTGCGCAAATACTTCGGATGAGTATCGACCGACCGGTGCGATCTTTCGATCTGGATACGTTTCTTGTGGGCCGGTTCCAAAGTATTCAAGCTTGTTATAGCTCTTATCTAATTGGAAGGTTGTTCCCACTCGAGCAACGTCGCTGAGAACTGGAGGCAAGGTGACACTTTCATCGACCTTAATACCATCTGCAATTCGTGTGAGGGTCTGCTTGTGTTTGATCTCGATACCAGTTGCAGTGCGGTAAAGAGATTGAACAACAACGCTCTGACCAACAGTCGCGATCTTCACATTGGTGCGTTCTAAGTGGTCGATACCCCACTCTTTCCATTGGGTATAGATATGACCAATTCGATCATTGTCTGTGGGCGCACGGAAGAGCGTGAGCTTTGGATTCAAAGTCCCGAACGGAAGATGGATTGAGCCATCTTCATAGAGTGAACTCTGCAGGTATTCATGTGGCAGAGTCTTCTGTTTTGGAGCTGCCTTGGAACGAAGTGGGAACTGAGCCCAACCAACTTCACTGTTTTCTGGCGCCCATGGCGTTTCGCTCTTCTTCATTACAGAGAATGTGATCAGACGTTCGCCGGGAGTAGCTGGCGCTGCCAATTGTTTTGCGGTGAGTTTGAAGGTGCCAGTCGCCCGCGGGGCCAATTTCGCTAGCTTCACTTTTCCGAAATCAACGAGCTCGCCATCAATGCTGATATTCCAGGTGACTTCGTAATCGCTGGAATCGGTAAAGAAGTTCTTATTGAAAACCGCAAATGTTCCGGTCTGCAAACTCTTCGCTGTTATTTCTAGCGGGGCAGCAATCGCTTTGAACTCCAGCATCGCTGGCTTCGGTGTGCGATCTGGGAAGACCATGCCGTCGCAACAGAAGTTGCCATCGTGCTTATGCTCACCGAAATCTCCGCCGTAGGCTGAGCGGGTAGTTCCATCCGGCAAACGCTGTTCAATGCCGTGATCCCAGAACTCCCAAATGAATCCGCCTTGCAAACCAGGAAGCGTGTGGATCGCTTGCCAATATTCGGCCAACGTTCCGTTGCTATTACCCATTGCGTGCGAGTACTCGCACATGATCAATGGTCGATCTCCTACTTTAGATTTGGCGTACGAAGTAATTGCAGCAATAGATGGATACATCGGACAGACCACATCCGTCAGCGCGTGATTAACGGTCCAGTTAGGTCTGATCGCGCCCTCGTAGTGGAGCGGGCGAGATGGATCGAAGCTTCGTACATACGCTGCGGCCGCTTGATGATTAAGGCCTGCGCCGGATTCATTGCCGAGTGACCAGAAGATGACAGCTGGATGGTGAATATCGCGTTGGACCATGCGTGCAACACGATCTACCCATGGTGTGAGATAGCGCTGGTCGTTGCAGAGTGAATCCTGGAATGCGTGCGACTCAATATTCGCTTCACCCACAACATAGAACCCAAGTTCATCGGCAAGATCGAGGAGCGCTGGATCATTCGGGTAATGCGAGGTACGAATTGCATTGAAGTTAAACTTTTTGAGCTCGAGCAAATCCGCTTTCATATCCGCATAGCTCAATACACGACCAGTCTTACGGTTAAAGTCGTGGCGATTCATGCCATAGATAATGATCCGCTTACCGTTAACGAGTAAATCACGACCGACGATGGCGATCGAACGGAAGCCAACTTTCTGCGTGAAGCTTTCAACGACAACCCCGTCAGCGTTTTTGAGTTCAGCTTTGAGCCAATAGAGATGTGGGGTTTCGGCAGACCAAGCTTTTACATGTGGGAATTCCATCGAAATGTTAACTAAACCAGGCGTCGGTGGCTCTACCTGCTCCATTATTTTGGTGACGCTGGCTGGGACTTTTCCATCCCAATATTCGCCGTGGAAGAAATCCGCAGAAATCTTTCGCAGCTCCGGGATGATCTCGGTCCAGTTGGGACGTTCGACTGTCTGCACCTTAACTTCTGCGCTCTTTGGTTTTGCCAAACCTTCAAGAGTCACCACCAGGGAGTAACCATTAAATGACTCGCCCCCGCTAGCTGCAATGAATGCGCGTAAGTCGAGAGTACCGGTCTTGCCATCGGCTTTGAGACCAAGCGTTGGATAAAAACGAGCTATATGCACCTTAGGTGTTGCAAAGATTTTTACGCTGCGAGTGATGCCACCGTGCCACCATTGATCTTGGTCCTCGATATAGGTCGCGTCAGACCATTTCACTACTTTGATTTGAACACGGTTTTTTCCTGGCTTGATGTACGAACTAATGTCGAAATCTGCAGCAAGGCGTGAATCTTTCGCCATTCCTACTTCTACGCCATTGATTGTGAGAATCGCACACGATTCAAAGCCGCCGATCTGAAAAACAACGCGCTTATTCATCCAACTATCTATGACAGTGAAATCTCTTTCATAAATTCCCGTTGGATTTTCAGCTGGAACAAATGGTGGCAGTTCGTCAAATGGCATCTGCACATTTGTATAGATTGGCTTATCGAAAAATACCTCTGAGGTAGGTTGCATAGTCCAGAGACCAGGGACTGGAATGGTCGCCCACTTTTTTCCGGGTTCATCATCCGGTGAGTGCAGTAATTGAAAATCCCATTG
>Ga0164297_10001847_pt1 | contig 21777 bp, 28 predicted proteins | sample GEODES058metaG_FD_113539 | JGI IMG/M metagenome (GOLD analysis project Ga0164297, IMG submission 113539) | Dystrophic lake water microbial communities from Trout Bog Lake, Wisconsin, USA - GEODES058 metaG | ecosystem: Environmental > Aquatic > Freshwater > Lake | place: USA: Trout Bog Lake... | reverse complement strand
CGCTGCCCGCGCGGCGCGCCACGTCAGCAGACCAATGTTTCGATTCCGGAAACGATGACGTTGCAGAAATTTCGCGAAATTTCGCGAAAGATTGAGATCTTTCGCGAAACTTCCTACTCCCTGAGTGGTACCATTGTACCCAACTCTTGCGGCAGCTCGCATGACGCATGACAGCACGTTCCGAGAGAGGCAGCGAGCTGACGGCGGAAGACCAGCGCCTGTTCGACTCTCTATCTGAGAACCGGCAGGCAAAAGCCCGCAGACTGCTCGTCGCTGTTAACGCTGAGGAAGACAAGCGCCAGCGCGCCGTGCTGAGACAGACGCTCAGCAAACGACTGCGCAAGTGGACTGCAGCCGCAGACAGCAGTGACGGAAGTCTGCCGGCGTCGCCGCACGCCGCTGCTGCTCCCAGCACACTGCCACTTTTGGCGCGCCCGCTCGGTCCCCGAAGTGGCGCTTCTTTGGTCATCAACGCCTCCGACCCGGACGAGCAGCTCCGACGAGCGCAGCGTGAGAGCCGATTTGCGGGTGAGGACGACGCTCTGGGCGTCGCCGGCGGGCCGCCTCTGCGCCTGGTGGGCTACGGCACCAGCACAGCGCTGGAGAAGCCTTTCCTGCGCCTTACTAGCGCACCGCATGCGAGCAGTGTCCGTCCGCCGGAAGTTCTGCGGCGCGCATTGGCTCACGTGAAGCAGAGGTGGAGGGCGCAGCCTGATTACGGCTGGGCGGGCGAGCAGCTGCAGAGTATACGTCAGGATTTGACGGTGCAGCACGTGAGAGACGCGCTCGCTGTGGACACATACGAGACGCATGCGCGCGTGGCTCTAGAGATGGGCGACATGCCGCAGTTCACGCAATGCCTGTCAGTACTGCGCTCCCTGCATGCCGCCTGCCCCGGGGCTGGCTCGCCTCCTGAGTTCTCCGCCTACCGCCTGCTCTTTGCGGCGGCTGTCGGCACCGATGCCTTGGCCGCGGAGCTGCGGCGACTGAGCGATGACGAGCTGCGCCACCAATGGGTGAGGCATGCCATGGCCGCAGCAGCTGCAATGCATCGGGGTGATGCCGCCACATTCGTGCACATGTTCGACAATGCGCCTCGCATGAGTCCCTACCTGATGGACGCACTGCTGCCGAGGGTGCGGGCAAAAGGCCTGGTCGCGGCACTGACCGCCTATCGACCAGGCTGTCCGCTCAGCTGCCTTGCTCGCCAGCTCGGCTTCACAGACGTCGGGCAGCAGCAAGCGCTTCTAGACTGGGCCTTAGCCACAGGCGCTGCGCGCGTGCCCTCTGCAGATGGGGAGGTATCGCTGACCTCAGCTTCAAGGGTGAGAACGCCACAAGGGACACCAGCTGTCGCCAAACGCAGAGACAACGCAAAGCGCCGACGCACGACATGACACACGCACGATTGTGCGGGGAATGGGGTAATCGTACAAAGGCGACGAATCGTCGTTTGGGTTTGCGCCTCTGCGCCTGTTTGTTCTGTGTTGTGTTCTTCCTTCTGCCAGCGCCCCAGGCTGGCCATCCAGGGGCTTGGATCCCGCGACCCTGGCCCATACAATACCGCTGAGCCCAGGCAGAGCAGAGCGCTTGCGGCGGCGGGGCGCCGCCAAAGGCCTGACGGCCGATGCTGGTGGAGCAGCGTGCAAGCGCCTCACTGCCCCTCTATGCGTCCTCGCCCAGCCCCTCCGGTGATGCCATACGTGCAACCTCGTAGAACTTGGGGTTGCAGTACTTCTTGTGCACCGCCGTCAGCGATGCCGTGGCTGCCTTGCGCTGGATCTTGATCAGTGCGTGTGCGCATGGCAGCAGGTCAGCCTCGGTGTAGCGGCTGCACAGGGAAGGTGGAGAAGGTGTCAGCGCACTGTACAGGTGCGCAAGACATGATGATGATGCGTACCTGTGGCGTGCCAGGGCATAGGTCCACCCATCGGGCGAGCCCTGTTGCGTGTCGCGCATGACGCGGATGGCGCAGTACAGCGCCGCTGCTGCAATCATGCTGCCCTTGAAGTGCAGCAGGCTGTACTCCGGCAGTGCAAGCTCCATGTAGTATTGCGCCAGGTGGGACAGCGGCTTGTCGCCATTTGCAGCCTTGGTGAGGCGCGTGAGGAACTGGAACGGCGTGGGCACCGTCAAGTGGAAGCCAAGCGTGTTGAGCATGCCCTTCTCGCAGTCCAGGATCTGGTCACGCGTGTACGCCTTGTCGCTGATGTAGACAAAGTCACGAACCTCTGGAGCCCAGATCTCCTCGTACTTGCTCGCCAGCAGCATGGCGGTCACACCCACCAGCTGCAGGTTTCTGCGCGTCACGGGCATGACTGCCAGGTAGCGGTCGATGAGGTTGACGGTCAAGAAGAGGGTCTCAGGCATCAGCTTGAACTTGAGGTGCACCTCCACCAGCCAGTCCACCAGGATGGCGCGCATCTTGTCGTTGATGTCCGCCTGGTTGGCCATGTACGTGGGGCCCACGCTGGTGGCGCCCTCCACGCGGTAGTAGTAGTTGTAAATGCTGTTCACGTACTGCACAAGCACCAGAGAAGCGATGGATGTGATGCGTCAGCAACAGCAAGTGAGCACCACATCCATCCACGGTGCGGCAACGCACCTCGCACACAGCCAGCGGGTTGTCCTTGTCCTCCTTGTCGATGTCGGGGAAGTCCTCCTCAGCCTGGGCAATGAGAAGCACAGGACATGCACCAAGTCAGCCCCATGTGCTCAGCATCCAAAGCACGCAGGCACGCCGCGTAGCACACGAAGCTCAAGAGTGGGCGCGGACGCACCGATGAGCGCTTCTGCAGGAGTGTGGACAGGCTGCGCGAGCCATCCAACTGGGCGCGCTGGGACAACGCGTTCGCGACCGCACTGCTGTCTGACGCGCGCGTCGAGGAGCGCGTGTTGACAGCGCCGCTGCGCGACCGCAGACCAGCCTGGAGAGGAGAGGCGCGGGGGGAGGGGGGTGCACAGGGCGTGAGTTGCACAGCGTCGGTGGTGGGCGGTGCCAACGTTCAGTGAAGAAATTGTGCCAGCAGCGCGCGTGTGTGCCTCTGAAGGTCAGCAAACAGCGTAGACATGGCGCACTGCCCGCGTGTGAGGCGGAGGTGCGCGTCCAGGCGCGTGCAAGTGGCGTTCGGCACTGCAACGAGCTCCGACAGGCCGTCGTCGGGCGACCAGGGGCCTCGGACGCACCTCACGCAGGGCGCCCGCCTCACCAGGCTTGCTGTTGTGTGCGCCGGAGGTGTGGCGAGTCAGCCCGGGGTTGGAGTGAGGCGCTCCCGCCTGTGTCGCAGACACAAAGACCCGTTCCAGCTGTCGGGCCCTCTTCCGAGGCCCGACTGCCGTCGCCCCGGGCCCCGGCGCGGCAGTGTCCACGCACCTCGGGTCACCGCCGGCGAACTTCTCCACGGCGCGGCTGGCGACGTTGCTCACGAAGTTGCCAATCTCGCCCAGAGGTGCTCGGGAGCGACCCAGCAGCGGCTGCTTCGCGCCCACTGTGGGCCCCGACACGCGGAAAGGAGCGTCAGCGCACAAGACGCAGTGTCGGACGCGCAAAACTGGCGGCGCGTGCGGCGCAGGGGCCCTCGTCGCCGTGAACCGAGGCCTTGTGCTGGCTCACGCACCTCGGCCGTGATCAGCCACGTTCTCGTCATACACCGCCTGAGGGACGCGCAGGTGACGGCAGTGCGTATCGTGAGTGATAGCAACGGTCAGTCGCGCACAGCGGGCGCTCGGTGCGTGAGGACGAAGCCCAGGCACGCGGAGCCAGGGGGCACGCACTCTGAAGCCGGCCATGACTGTGAAGACTGCCGCGTGTCGTGCAAGCTGGGCACTCTGGAAGCAGTGGCCGCGTCCTACACCTACCGGAGGAGCGAGCGTCAAGACGAAGGCTGAAACGGGTTGCACACCTCGGTGACGTGGCAGCTGACACTGTAGCTATCCTCTCCCTGGCTCGCGTTTAGCACTGCTGCCCGCTGCTTCGCGTGCATCCGGCAATGTGCGCGCACACACAGCCCTGTCTGGATTCATCCCGCGGCACTGCACGCGCCGGCCGCCATCAAGCTGCTGAGCAGCGACTGCTCCATTGCGACGGAGACAGCCTGCTGTGCTGACTCCACACCCACTGGGAGCAGGACAGCCTGTTCTTTAGCGGCTGCTCACGCAGCTGTTGTTCCGTAGCGGGGGCAGTCTGGTGCAGTGGCCACGTTATCGTTGGAGGCTAGCCACGGCGCAGCTCTGTTCCCTGGACTGAGCACACACCCCTGGAACTCTGCCTCCATAGTGCTATCTACGTGAACGAGCCGTGCTCTCTGGCGGCAGTACAGTGAGGAGGCTCGTCCAGCACCTGCTTTCCCTGCACTGCCACCTCCAAGAAGGCGCTGGTGCACCGCCTGACGCACACGGCGATGCGCGTATTCCACGTGGATCATCGGGAATCAGGGTTGTATTTCCCCTCAGCCTGCGGTTTTGTTTGACCCATGCTGTGCTGGCCCAGAACTCGAGGCAAGCGCCAAGTCCTACCACTCTTCGCCGCCTCGGCGGCTCCTTCTCTGTGTAGACATGCTTCCAGATGCCATGGCGACTACGCCGCGTTCATCTCGGCGCGCCGACCTGGAGGCTGTGGTGGCCACAGCTGCCCCTTCGGAGATGCCGCTCTCTGTGTCCCCCAGCAACCGCACCTCGTGCGGGGCCAGCATCGCGTTCGACAGCGTCACGCTCGCCATTCAGGCGGCCAACACGCGCGGCGATGGGCCGGCCGAGCGACTGCTGCTGCAGGATGTCACCGGAGTGGTGCCTTCAGGGGAGATGTGCGCGCTGATGGGCAGCAGTGGCGCAGGCAAGACCACGATGCTGGACGTAGCCAGTCGACGGCGCAACCAGGGCCGCCTCAGCGGTGATGTCCTCTTCGACGGCAGCGAGGTGTCAATGCTCGCACTCAAGAAAATGACGGCATACGTGCAGCAGGATGATGCGCTGTTCGCGTGGTGCAGCATCGAGGAGACGCTGGCTTTCGCCGCGTGCATGAAGCTCCGGGGCGCATCTCCAGAGGAGCGGCGGGCGGTAGTCGAGTGGGCCATCTCGCAGATGAGCCTCCAGGTGGCACGGCACACGCTGGTTGGCAACCGACTTGTTCGTGGATGCAGTGGAGGCGAGCGTAAGCGCACCTCCGTGGCTGCGGGCTTGCTCAGCAAGCCGAGGGTGCTCTTCTGTGATGAGCCTACAAGCGGCTTGGACCACACAACGGCTACCGGGGTGATGCAATCTCTTCGTGGCCTCGGTAAACAGGGGTGCACTCTTCTCGTAACCATCCATCAGCCTGGGCCTGGAGTCTTCTCGCTCTTCGACGGTCTTATCTTGTTGCACCGCGGCAAAGTCACCTACTTTGGCGCCGCCGGTGATGCCCCGTGCAAGTTCTTGGAACAGCAAGGCTTCCCATACCGCCCCGGCTGGAACATCGCAGAGTACTTGCTGGACACCATCGGCAGCGGCGCAGACGGCTTTGGGGAGAGCGTGCTCATCACTGCGGCTGCAGGCAGTGAGCGTTACGACTTCGCAGCTGCATGGGCGCGATCATCTCTGCGAGCAGCGCAAGTAGATGCAGTGGCGGCAGAGCGCGTCGGTGCCGCTGGTGTGTCTGCGCCAGCGGTGAGTAGCAGGGAGCTATACGCAAATTCATCGCTGCGTGAGGTTGCACTGCTTGTGCGCTGGCGCGGAGTGGCTCGCTACCCCACTATCCTGTACATATTCAGCCGCGTGCTGCTGTTCGCGTTCATGGGCGCACTGTTCGCATCGTTCTTCTACAACCAAGATCTGAGCGCGTCTGGCATCGCTGCCATGTGCAGCATCATCTATTTGACCACCACCACGCCCAGCTACCTGGGCTCCGTCTTCGTGCAGGACCTAATCAGCGAGCGGGAGGTGTACACGCGTGAATTCGCTGACTCGTACTATCGCGTTGGCTCGTACGTTGTGGCCAAGATTGTGAGCGACATCCCGCCTGCAGCTGTTTCCGCCCTGGTCTACACCTGCATACTGTATCCCAGCGTCAAGCTGCGCATGGACGCCCACTCGTTTCTGTTCTTCGCGCTGTGCTCGTTCGTCAACTTGATGACTGCGATGCTGGTGGGCTTCTGCCTGTCCAGCGTTCTGCCCGGAGAGGTGGCGCCCATGGTGCTCCTGCCATGCTTCGCGACGCTGCACACGCTCGTGGCGGGCTTCCTCATCACGAGGCAGACCATTCCCACTATCTGGCGATGGCTGTACACGATCAGCTACAAGCAGTGGCTCTGGTCCGCACTGATGGTGAACGAGTTCAAAGACATAGAGTTCACCACCTTCTGCCACGGTCACAACACCACGCTGCAAGCCATCGCGGGCATGCTGCCCCGTGGGGTGATCAATGCCACCGACGCGCAGCTGAACCTGCTGTCGTTGATCACTCACGACACCACCTGCGTGCCAGTGGCTGGCAACACCCTGCTGGCCGCATTCTCGCTTGACACGCGAAGCAAATGGGCATCCCTTGGCTACGCTGCGCTCACATTCCCATGCCTTTGCACTGCCTTCTACTTGGGAGTGCGCTTCGTGAAGCATGAGCGGCGCTGATGCACAGGGAACGTCCAGCGCTATCGATGAAGAAGACCAGAACGCGGGATCCTGCGCATTGCTTGCCAAGCAACTTGTGGAGATGCTAATGATGACGTGTGCCACTCGTGGCGCAGTCCGCATGCTGTGTATCGCCCAGAAATCTCAAAACTGTCGAGCCATGATGCGCCGCGCGTGGCAGGCGGGCGCGGGGGCAGTGCAGAAGCACGTGCCCAGGAAGTAGTACGTCTTTCGCGTGCAAGCCTTTGTCTGCTCCATAATGCTGAGGCAGCCTATGCGCAGGTTGCCCTTACTTTCGCGTGCGCGCGACGCTTGAGAGGCGTCGGCAAGGACTGGGCCGCGCAGCTTGCAGTCGGTGCGGTCCACATTGCACAACTCGCTGTCAACGCTCGCGCCTGCTCGCTGGTTCTGAGTACAACGTCCCGCCAGCAGACGTCCTTGCGCTCATGTGTGGACTCAAGCGCGCTATCATGCTGGACTACGTGGTGAGCAGTGGGACAGAGGCACTGGAGACGCTGCTCGCCTCTGTGTCGCGTCTTTTCGACGTGACTGACGCCTCCGTGGTGCGAGCTCACGGCACCTGCTTCCTAATACGAGCCTCTGGGAGCACGCTGTTCCGAGAAACCCCGGTGTTCGTGTGTCTTGACGGCGCTTCGCCTGCTGTTCTGCAACCCGAGGCATCGCAGCGCATGGCCAGCGCGTGTGGTACGAGCGTGATGCGCAGTCATTTAGCGTAAAACGAGCTTACCTGATGTCTGATTCCCTCGCTGCCGTCGCAGAGAGGGCTCTAGAAGATGTTCTGAATAGAACATCCATTGCCTCTGCAGCTGTGACGCCGCCAACGCTGAACGGGTACTTGCTGGGCTACCCTGTGGTGTATGTCTTTGATGATCCCCATAGGTGCGCCGATGGAAGCATGTCATTCGCCATCAACGCAGGAGCTGAACGCAGGAGCACCATTATGTGACCAGGGCGCAAATGTGCCTCGCCGGCGCATCTTTGGATGTATACAGGCTCCATGGTACAGCGCAAGCGGTTGCACCTGCGCCTGTGCTGCTCTCGAGCTGTTCCGTGCCTAGAGATGCGATACCAGCGCCCGAACTGCAACGGTGCGCAGCATGCGCGCCCGCTGCGGTATGGTATTGATTACACGCATGTCGTCTGCATTTGATTGCACAGACGCGTCGATGAGTGGCATTCCGGCGTCAGCATTGCCGCGCGGTCCTCACCTGGCATCTGGTCAGAAATCACTCAGTCGTGCGAAGCGCAGAGCACGCACGCGATTGCGCTGTGAGCACATCTGCGTCATGCGCATATTTGGCAGCGGAGATGATTGCCACCTCTGTGTTTCCAGCTCTCCTTCGGCGAGCCCTTTTGCATCGCATGGCGAACATCGCAGACACTGACGGAGTTGCTGCTGTGCTGCGCTCGACCACTGTGGACGCCTTCCTGCAGGCTCGTAGCAGTCACGCGTCCAAAGCGGTGCGTGGCCATAGCCCAAGGGATTATCTTGGTGACTTGACGCGTACCTTACGTATCGCTTGTTGATTCCTCAGACGGAAGTGGTGGTCATTGAAACGACGTCCAGCGTGAGCGATGCAATGCTCCGCCTCGCCGACGCTCGCGTTCTCTCCGCACCGCTGGTGATGGGCGTCCTGCAGTCTGTCAATGACGGTCGCCGCTACCAAGTGCTCGCCTTCATCTCTGTCCGTGACGTTCTGCGCAGCTTCGTCGACCGCGCGCGCGAGGCGGCACCCCTGCGATGGCCTATGCTTCATCGAATGGCTGCACTCAGCGCCTTGGGCGCAGCGTTTGGCCAGGAGCAAATAATTAGCCTGCACGTCGTCGACGACGGCGACATGCTGTACTCAAATGCGACGCGCACCACGACACTTATGGAGCTCGTCCGCACCGGCTTCCTTCGCGGTCCCAGGCAGCACCCAGCTGTGCAACCGCGGCATCGCATCGGCGTCTTCAATTCGAGTGGATGCATAACTGACATCATCAGCCAGTCCGACATCGTTGCCTGGCTGCATGAGTTGGGCCCCAAGGCTCTGGGGCCCATCACACGTGCGACAGTGGCAGATCTCGGCCTGAGCAGTGGCCAGCGCGTGGTGACGGTTCCAGCGACGATGCCCACAGACCAGGCGCTGTCAGTTCTAGTCGCGCACAATGTGAGCGCGGTTGCAGTCCTAGATGCCGCCACAGGATTCTTGGTGGCTGCGCTGAGCGAGGCAGATTTTCGCGGGTGTCGTCCGCATGACTTCGGCAGCCTCGCGCTGCCCGTTGCGGAGTGGATGGCGCATACGAAAGGCGTGAGCATCGTCCACGACTCAATACAGCATACCCTTGCTGATCCCTGGGCTCGCGCCCTGTTTGACGCACGGGTTGCGATTTCGCTGAGTGCTTCTGCGACGCTGTTCCAGGTGATGGAGACGCTTGTGCTGCATCGCATCCATCGAGTGTTCATTCTCGACACCGCGCCAAACGCACTGCTCAGCGTGATCTCGCATACGGATGTGCTGACGGCGCTTCTTCACCAGCACAAGCCGGAGACGCCTTAGCAATTGGACAGACAGACATGCGGACGTTAATCATGACGCACATGGCCATGACATGAGAGTCATGATGATGCAGGCGCCTCTGCCGTGACAGAGCTCCACAACCTGATGGTCCCGTCCTCCGAGCCGCTTGCAAAGGTGTCTCCCCCCGGGTGGATGCGCACGCAGTGCACCGGCCCGTGGTGTCCCTTGTTCACCTCTAGCTCAGCCCCCGTGCGCAGGTCGCACAGCCTCGGCCACATGTCGGCGCCACCCGTCACGAGTCGCCCTTTGCTAGGACACACGTCGGCGCTGAACACGGCCGCCTCCTGGGTGAATGTGGCCACCGGCGCGAAGCTGGCGGCGTTCCAAAGATGCACCTGCTTGCCCGCCGCGCAGCACAGAAGGCCGCCAGAGACGTGGACATCCGTCACTGGCTCTGCAGTCTCCAGCGTGTGCACCCACGCCCGAGATCGAAAATCCCAGACACGCACACCCGGTGCGTCGTTGCAAGCAACCAGCAGGAGGGTGTCGTCTGCGTGCCAGCGAGCACACCTGATCGGCTGCTTCGCCTTGTCTCCCCACCCGTCCCAGCACACAGGCTCCACGTCTGGCGCCATGAGGTCATACACGCGCAACAGGTTCTCATGCCCCCCGGTCAGCAAGCGCCTGCTATCCTGTTGAAGCAGCACCGCGCCCAGGCGGGTTGTTAGTGCACGACACACGCGTGCGGCCCCAAATAGTTGCTGCGCCGGCGATACAGCCCCTGCATTCGTGTGCCGTAGCACCAGCCGCACCTGGCTGAAGGCAACTGTGCGCACGATGTGCTTGTGCGCGAAGTTGAACACCTCCTCGCCCGACACGGCATCCCACACCCGAGCTGAGAAGTCGGCTGACGCCGTCGCCGCGTGTGTGGCGGGCGTGTTCAGGCACGCGCTCCACACAGCCCCCTTGTGGCCCTCGAATGTGCCGATCCAGTCGCCCGTCTCGCCGTTGCGGAGCATCGGCTTGCCATCTGCACACATCCAGCACCAAGTTAGCGGGACAGGCCGCAGTCGTTGCACACACAGGTGCGTCCACAGACGCCACTGATTAACTGACGCTGGTGGAGCGACCCTCGGCTCGCTCGTCGCGCACCTTTGCTCGCGGAGACCAGGAACACGCCATCCTCTGTCTGCTGGCTGTACGCAATCTCCACAATCGGGCGGCTGTGCCCGTGACAAACGAGCGGGCTCGCAGATGCCATTGAGGCAGCGGTGGTTACCACGTGCGGCGACCCGGCGGTGATGGACAACGCGAGCGTGCTTCAACGCAAGTATTGCGCGCTCCTCTCTACTCCTCTCACACCGTGAATCGAGTGCCGCCACCGGACGCGAAGCTGTGCTTGCAGCCCAGCCTGCTTTCACCACTTGATGGCGTCAACAGTCAACGCGAGGATAGCACCAGGCAAATCCTGCCGCGACGTCATCGCTCGGGCCCCGAGCCTCGGGGAAACGCCCGGGCTTCGTCTCCCTCGCGGGGTCCATCGCGCGTAATCGCGCTCTGCGACTGCATCTGCGACTGCATCTGCACGCTTGTCGTTGCGCGCCTGCGGAGCTTGGCTGCCAGTGCTCGCACCAACTCTTGAAGTTGGGCCTCGAGCGCTGCAGCCTTCCTTTTGCGCCAGACCATGTCTCGCTTCGGCGGCACCTTCGCCAAGCCTGAGAATGCGCTCAAGCGTGCGGTGCGTCCTCCTGTGCGCTAAGGCTGTGCGGACCCCGGCAGCCGCGTCGATCCAGGCTGCAAGTTGAGAGTTGGACTCATACCACTGTCCACGCTACAGGAGGAGCTCATCAACGTAGGCCAAAAGAACGCGGCGCTGCAGGCCTTATACGACGTCATAACCAGCAAGGCACGGAGCGAGCGGGCGCGAGTCGGCCGCTACTTTTCTTTAGGGATGGCAGCTGACGGGCCGGCCAACCGGCGGGAGGGCGTTGCACTGTCGCCTCGGCGGTACAAACTGGGTGGTCGACACAAATGACGCACGTCCTGCAGCTCGATCCAAGCCGCAGCAGTGCCGAGCCTGCGCCGCCGCCGTCCTGTTTCTGTCAACCTGCCACTGCCTGCTTCCCGCGCCCCTCCGCAAGCAAACTGACACGCGTATGCTCGTCCCGTGCAGCGCCACCGAACATGGACGAAGACGAGCGAGAAGATCATGCTCAAATTTGTAGAGTGAGTGCGAGACCAGGCCTGGCGGGAGGCAGACGCCATGGCCTGCTGTTGCTCTTTGCGGCTGCTTGCAAGCTGTCTGTCTCTTTCCAGCGCCCTAATCTTCTCGCTGACTCGCTTCGTCACGTAGGCTGTGCGTGGACATGAAGAAGGGCCGCGTCGCAAAGGAGGGCCTCCTGCAGTACCGCAACGCTTGCCAGCAGGTGAACGTGGCGTCGCTGGAGGAGGTGATCAAGCACTTCCTCAAGCTCGCCACCGACCGCGCCGAGGCTGCCCAGACTGCGTCTGCAAGCACAGCGGGCCTGCAGGTTGTGGATGACCTCGAGGCCGACATGTCTCCCGAGGACCTCATGCTCGCCTACGTCAGCGCCGAGAAGGGCCGCGACCGCGCAGACAGAGAGCTTGTCACGCCCTGGTTCAAATTCCTGTGGGAGTCCTACCGGAGCGTGCTCGAGATTCTGCGCAACAACAGCAAGCTCGAGTCGCTTTACGCCATGACTGCGCACCGCGCGTTCGGCTTCTGCCTGCAGTACAAGCGCACCACGGAGTTCCGGCGCCTGTGCGAGATGCTGCGCAACCATTTGGCGAACCTGATCAAGTACCGCGATGCGCGTGACCGGCCCGACCTGACCCAGGCGGAGAGCTTGCAGCTGTACCTGGACACCCGGTTCGAGCAGCTTAAAACGGCCACTGAGCTGGGGCTGTGGCAGGAGGCGTTCCGGAGCGTGGAGGACTTGCACGGCCTCATGGCTGTGGTCAAGCACAAGCCCAAGCCCGCGCAGCAGGCCGTGTACTACGCCCAGCTCGCGCGCGTGTTTGCTGTCTCCGAGGGCTGCGCCGTGTACCACGCAGCGGCGCTCTGGCGGCTCACCTCCCTGGCGCGTGCGTACAACAAGAACCTCACCCCCGAAGACGGGCGCCATCTCGCAAGCGCCTGCGTCCTCTCCGCCCTCGCGGTGCCGCCCTACGAGCCCCACGCCCGTGCAGGGGTGGCCCACGCGGAGGTTGAGGCGGACAAGGAGCGCACGAGCCGCATGGCGTCGCTCCTTGGCTTTGGTGGACCCCTGGACGCAGGGCATCAGAGCAAGGCTGCCGGCCTGGGTGGTGTCGAGCTGCTCTCCCGGGCAGGTGTGCTTGCAGAGCTGCGCGCAAAGGGCGTGCTCGCGCTGGCGCACCCCGAGGTGAAGGCCCTCCACGATTTGCTGGAGCAGGAGCAGCACCACGCGCTGGACCTGTGCTCGCGCGCCTCCAGCCTCCTCGACGGAGTCGCTGCAGTGCCGGTCACCCTGTCACCCGCCGCACCGCTGTCGCCCAGCAGCAGCAGCACGGCCACCGGCTTGTTGGGCGACTATCGCCCCGCCCTGGAGCGGCTGGCGAGCCTGCGAGCGCTGCACCAGCTGGGCAGCCTGTATGCGTGCATGCGCATGGATGCCCTCGCTTCGGCGGTGCCATTCACGAGCTGGGCGCACACGGAGCGCCTGCTGCTGGACGCCTGCAAACACGGCTTCCTAGCGGTTCGTCTGGACCACCAGCAGCGATGCGTCCACTTCGGCGCGCCCCGCCTGGAGGCGCCTGCTGTGCGTGACGCGCTGTCGATGCTGACGCAGCGCCTCGCGGCCGCGGCGCCGGCCATCGTGGCCGCTGGCTGCGGCCTGCCCGCTGGCCTGCCTGTGCCGCAGCCCCAGATCGACGTCTCGCGCGTCCTCGCCGCCGTCCGCCAGGAGCACGCCTCCGCGCTGGCGCGCAAGCAGCAGATCGAGAAGCGGAAGGAGGAGATGGAGCAGGCGCTGCAGGAGAGAGAGCGACAGGAAGAGCACAGGCGAGCAACCGCCGCCCGCGCCGCGGAGGAGGCTGAGCGCAAGCGTCTGGAGGAGGAGCGCCGTCATCGTGAGGAGGCTCGCATCCGTGCAGACATCGAGGAGAAGGAGCTTGAGGAGGCGCGGCAGCTGCTTGCGGAGCAGGAGCGCCGTGCAAAGGAGAAGGCTGCTAAGGCCGGGCACACAGGCCACCCTGCTGCGGGTAAGTCTGCGTCCCAGGCCACGTCTTTCGCGTCACTGGTGGCTGCTGGCGGCGACGGGCGGCTGGACAAGCGCGTGATTATGGAGACGGCGCTGCAGGAGCAGATACGGGAGCGCCAGGATTTGGAGAAGAAGCTCGCGCGGCTTGCACGCAGCATGGACCACCTGGAGCGCGCTCGCCGCGAGGAGGAGCGCCCGCTGCAAGAGGCGTGGTATAAGCAGCAGGCGGAGGCGGATGCGCAGTACGCGGCAGAGCAGCAGGCTGCAGCTGCGGACCAGCACAAGGCGCAGTGGGCGACGGACCTGCAGGAGAAGCGCCGCCTCGCAGGCGCCGCACCAGACAGACTCGCGTTCGTGCAGCGCATCGACAACAGACGCGCTGCTGCAGCCGCAGCCGCAGCAGCTGCCCGGCAGGAGCGCATGGTCGAGTTGCTTGCTCAGCGCCAGCAGGAGGCGGAGGCCGCGCGCCGCCGCGAGCTCCTCCGCTCCCTGCGCGCCGCTGATGCAGAGCGGCGCAAAGAGGCCGAGGAGAAGGCGCGTGCAGAGCGGGCAGCTGCAGACGCTGCCCACCGTGAGGCTGAACGCGAGGAGGCTGCTCAGCGGCGGCAGCAACAGGACCGCGAGCCGGTGCCAGCGCCGCCAGCCACATCTGGGGCGCGTTGGGAGCGGGGGGCATCGGGGGCTGCGCCGCCGCCGTCGTCGTTTGCGGCATCGCGCGGGAGTGACAAATGGGGTGGCAGCAGCAGCGGAGGGCCTGGGGGAGGGGATCGCTATGCGCCACCCGTGCGCATGGGCGCCTCAGCCAGCGTCGGAAGTGGCCCACCGCCGCCATCGGCGCGAAGCGGAGACCGCTGGGGGTCGGGTGCTCCACAGCCGCCATCAGCTGCCGGTAGCAGCGGCCGTCCCTCTGAGCGGCCACCTCCCAGTGGAGGCGGGGGCCGCTACGATAGCTCCTGGGGACGCAAGTGAAATGTGATGTGTGGCAATCAAACTTGTAGTGCACACGGACGCATAAGACGCCGCGCGAACTCGCGCCGTTCTCACTCTTTGAAAAGGGCCTGGTGAGATGCAATTACAGCAGTATGGTCACACACACGCGTGTGTGGCCGCATTGTGCGTATGCGTGCGGTGTGCTGCAGCGTGCAGGAGGGCAATGTTCCCTCCAATGCTGCGCTCCCGGAAAATAATCGCGTACAGCGCTCCAGGGGGGAAGGGTGAGCGAAACAGCAGCAGCCCAGCAGACAAGGGGGCGGATGCGGCGCGCAGGGGATCAGAGCGATGTCGCCAGCGCCAGCAGGGCGGCCCCCTCTTCCTGGCCGGGCTCCTCCATCTTGACAACGCGCACAAATTGCCCACGATTGCGCGGTCGCGCCTCCGCCAGCTGCTTGCGGCTGTTGTACCGGATCTTCTTCACGAAGCACCTGTTTGCACGCTTCTCCTTGAACTTCTTTAGCGCAGCCGCGCGGCGGGCCTTCATGGCCGCATCGCTGAGCGCGCCACCGTAGCCGTTGGAGCAGCCGCCGGCGTCGTCGCTGCCGCTGCCATCCCGGATGGGGAGACACGCCTCAGCACTGCCATCACGTGCAGCAGCCCCGCTTGCGTCGAGGCCGCCAGCGCTCAGCCGCGCGCTTTGGCGCAGCCCATAAGCGGAGACGACAGCTCCAAGCGCAGGCGGTACAGCCTTGCTCCCAGGCATCTGCTGAGGCATTGCCGATGGCGGTTGTTGGGCAGTGACTGCTGCGGCTGCGGCGACATCAGGCGGGAACATGTGCGCGAAAGCGGTGGCAGGCATCACAAACGGCATGCCGTAGGGGGCGGTAGCAGCTGCGGCCGCGCCAGCGGCGGGGGCTGCGCCCTTGGCTGGTGCCCTGGGCAGCATACTTGCGCCGGCGACAGCCATGCTTGCTGCGGCTGCTGCAGCTGCGAGCATGGGGTCCTGGGGCCACGGCCGAGAGCTGGGCTCCGGCATGACTGCGGTGCGGCGCCCGGGGCTGGCGTACGCCTGTGGGGAGTTGGTTTTGGGCGTCTCAGCGCGTGCTGTGGCGCCGTGTTTCACGTGCCAGAATGACTGAACAGAATGCCACAGACGGGCAAGGCGAGTGACGCACCAGGAAGGCGCTTGCAGCGTGCTCTCCCACCGGCAACGCAGTGGTGGCGCCACCTACAGGACCGCCCCCGCCGTCCGCCTTGAACAGCGGCCCCTCAAGCCCGGCGGGGAGGGTGCGCGTGACAGCCTGGAAGAGAGCAGGCCGGAGGAGGCGCGTCAGGGCGCGCGCCGTGGAGGCACGATATTTAGGGCGATATTTACGCCAACCACCGCCGCAGTGCTGCTGGGCACACCGCGCCACCGTCTCTCGCTGCCACAGCCCCCGCGCCGTAGAGCGGCTCGACACACAAAAGACGCACCGGCCGGGCGGGCTGGTCGGGCTCCCGGGGCGCTGCGGCCAGCGGCTGCGGCGCTGGAGGCTGCGCGCCGGGGACATCGGCGCCGCCCCCACGCTGCTGCTCCGCGTCGTAGCTCCCCTGTCCGCTCCCCTCTCCACTGCTCTCGTCGCTACCCGGCGCCACGGCTGCGCGGCGGGAGCGCAGCTGCGTGCCGGCGGGCTGCGCGCCGCCGGTGAGCATCTGCGTGAAACACAGGGGAGACTGTCGTCAGCAGGCCCGTCCACGGCCGCGGGGGCTGTAACAGACGCACCACGCGTCGCCAGACGTGAGCCCACATGGTGCTCAGCTCGTTGCGGCGCAGTGGCTTGACGAGATAGTCCACGGCGCCCGCGTGCAGGGCGTCGGCCACTTGTGCCTTGTCACCCCGACTGCTCACCACTGCGGGCACGGGGCGCGCCAAGTTGTGCGGCGGCGGGTCAGTGGTGGGCGGACGGTAAGCCGGGAGGCGAAGCTGCGGCAGTGCAGGCACACAGCGCCGCCCGCGGGCCGGTTTCGGCGGGAGACGCACCAACCACCGGGATGTGGCGCAACGGCGCCGACTTGGCCAGCCGAGACAGCAGCTTGACGGCGTCGCAGCTCGGCGGCTCGTGCTCCTTCAGAATGAGGTCCACGCCCGGGCCGCCGGGCCCGCGGAGCAGCTGCAGAGCCTCCACATCACTGGCCACACTACTCACGCGATAGCTCGCGCGCAGCACGTCAGACACAGCCTCGCCGCTCACGTCGTCGCGGCCCAGGTTGCCAATAAGCAGCACGTGCACGTTGCTCGGGTCCATCGCCTTCAGGCGAGACGCGTCGGGCACTTGCAGCACTGCAGCGTCAGCGCCCGCAACTGCCACTGCGCCCACGCCCGCGTCCGGCGAGCGCCGAGTGCTGCGCCTCGGCGCAGCGGACGTGCCGCCGGCCTCGGCCAGCATAGCTGCTGCGCGATGGGAAATCGCAGCCGCCACAAGCGCCCCTGCGAAGGCGGCAGTTGTACCTGGGAAGATGACGTGTTTGACGGCTAGCGCTCTACAAAGACAATCAGGCAGCGCCAAGTGAAGCTCATTGGATACTGCAGGCTGGGAGAGCGCTTATAAGAAGGAGCCATCTGGAGGGCGGGAGGAGGGCTGTCAGGCCATCGATGGCAGTGCCGCACCCCCCGTCAAAGCCATGGCTGCAGCGTCCATGACCTCTCTTTCCCGGCGTGGAGCAGCTGCTGAGGAGGCGTTTTACAAGCAGGAGCAGGAGCTGCGCGTGCTGTCCTTGAGGAAGGCGCTTGAGGCGACGCCTTCGGGGCGCCTCCGCCTGGCCGCCTGCGAAGCGAGCGCGCCGCCGCCTCGGGCGGACAGCATGCTGCCTGCCATCGCGCGTCAGTACCTTCGTCTGGACACACCGCAACTGGTGCGTCAGAAACGGCGCTCCGCCGGCGGTGCAGGCACTGCTCCTGGGCACCACCCGGTTGACGCAGGTCACCCGCCTTGACCTAAGCACGGCTCCGTTCCTCGACTGCGCAGGTGGAGAAGGTGAAGCTGACTACAGGCAACGGGTTCAGGAACGCTGGCCATATTATAGCGGGTGCGCGCTGCGCTGTCCCCAACACTGGCTGACGGACGGCCACCAACAGGCTGCCTCGTGGCCGCACCGCCTGACGCGCTTTATGCGGCTCTTTCTTCGCAGGCGTCTGCACCGGCAGTCCACTGTTTGTGCGCGACACGAGTCTAGGCGGCAGCCTCAGCACGCGAGGCTCCAAGTGCGTGCTGCGGTGCCCTTGAGTTGCGGCAGAGACGAGACAGGCACTGCCAAGTGCACACAACCCCCGCCTAACGCTGGTTTACGAACGCACGCAGATGGGTGGCTGCGTCAACCACAGTGGAGGGCGTGTCCCTGTTCGATATCAAGGGCGCCGTGAAGCTGATGGAGGGCAGTCAGTCACCCCTGCCCAAGCAGGTGGTTCTCCCGCAGCACCAGTCGGCGGTGCTGAGGCTCGGCTCGCTGAACCTCAAGCTGCTGCCCGACCTCACACGTGCGCGTCGTTGCCGAATGCACATCGCCCGCACTTCTCTCTGACGACTCCGTCTGTTGATCCTGCAGCCAACCGCGCCTTGCTGTGGGGCACCGTCCTCGCAGTCTGGTCCGTGGCGGGTGTCACTCTCAAGTCGGCGCGCTCTCTGGGCATCCACTCGGTAAGCCCCTTGTTCCAAACGATGTGATGCGCCGTGCACTTCACTGACATTCCCCACAACATCAGGTTGAGGACGTGCGCATGAAGTGCGCCGACGCATTGGAGCCGATGGCCCTGCGCTTAGATAGCCTGCTGCTGCCCTTCCGTGAGAAGGTGCGACGCAGGAGCTCTTCTCCCAACGATTAGGAGCTTGTGCATGGCTCTAACGCATGACTTTCCTATGCGTTCCAGCTCGCAATCAGCAAGAGTGGGCTGAAGGACAGCGAGCTGACGCAGCGTCTACGCGCCACGATGCGTTGAAGTGACGCACCGCTAAGCTTGTATGTAAGATTGTACCATGTTCATTCGATCGCACCAATGCCGGCAATCAGAAGGCAGTCTGCATCATTGAGCAGGGCCAAAAAGGCACCAGAGCTCTGCCGCCAGCATCTGCCAGATGCGCAACAGGACGGACAGAGTGAACTGCACAGCTTTGGGCGCCCACCGCCTTGTTTCCACCGTGTCCAGCGTCAAGCACAGCACTGCGTCACATGCAAGTAGCGGCAGAATGACAAGCAGACGCAAAACATCTGTCCAGCGTCGCAAAGACCCAACGCCCCGGGCTGCCGGGCGAGGACTGCGTACCCCAACTAGTGGACTCCCCACCAACGGGCTGGCCAGTGCCGCGAGGCGTGCTCCAAAGAGCGTGCACGAGCCCTCATTGCGTGGCTCCCGCGACTTGCCCTCTGCGCTGTTGTTTGAAGTGCTGGCAGCAGGCTGCCTTGCGGCGGCTTCGGCTTCTGTGCTGGCGTCTGCGCCGCCCAGGAAGCGGCCTGCAAGCGCGGGCCGGGCACCGACGGGAGAGAGCGTCCAGAGCGAGGAGGTGAAGACGGCAAGCGGACTCATTTTCGCCGACTTGGCGCCTCTCGGCGGCGTGATTGATTCCATCAGCAGCACCATGGCTGCACTGCCCTTTGTGAGACGCGGATCAGCAGAACAGCGTCAGCGCACAATCGGTCCGTATGCGACAAGAGGTCTGACGGAGAGCGCCTTGTGTTTCTTGCCACGTCAGGCGCGCTGCTTCATAGGGGAAGGCGTCGGGGATCTCGTGAGGCTAAGGGACTGCATGTAGGTGTCGCTCATCTGCTGCGCTTATCGGCTAGTGTTCCTGCCAGGCAGTGCGTGACAATTACAGGGCAGCCACCACGGCAGACGTGAACCGCCGCCACGCTGCGATGAATCTGGGCAAGCGGTACGCTGTGGAGCGTCGTGCAAGTCGCTCGCTGTTCAGCCTTGTTGCCTGCGGCGGGTCGTTGACAGCTTGTTTTTGCGTCGACGTGCAGGGACCGTACTCGCGGCGCCTTGTTTGGCAACGTGGAGGCGGAGGACATGTCGCACTATGACCCAGAGAAGCTGGAGCGCGCAAACGACGCGGAGATCGACACCCTGGGCGAGCGAGCGAAGCACCTGAAGCAGGTGGGCTGCCAGAGTGCGTGCTTCCACGTTTCCAGCTGTGAGACTGAGAGTCGCTGGTTGCATAGGTGACGCTCAACATTCAAGGCGAGGTGGACTCGCACCTGCGCCTGCTGGACCAGCTGGTGCGCGTCTCTTTCTGTACACAGCCTCAGCCGCAACAAGCAGCTCACTGCCGCACGTACGCAGGGCTCTGACATGGACCACACGCGGGACAGCGTCGGCGGTACCATGGACCGCTTCCGGAAGGTTATGGACGTGAAGAGCAACAGGTCGCTAGCCTACGTTGTCGGGTCCGTCATTGTCATGTTCATGCTTCTGCGACTCATCTTGTGAGAGCGCTGTCTTGTATACGATTAAATAAAACATACCCAAGTCACCGAAGCGCCTGCCGCAGCAGAAGCATGTGCAGCAGCGCGACATAGGCAGCGAGAGAGACAGTCGTCATGCGAGATGCCCCTGCGTTGCTCCGCTGCGACGGCACTGCGGCGACGCCCGTCTCAGCATCAGCGTGTCCCCGGCTGTGCGCCTTGCGGTCACCACCCAGACAGGCGAGTTGCTGCACTCGCTTGCGCACGCGAGCGCCAATGCTGTCCGCAGCAGGATGGTGCTGGACGCCGTCATCGCGCGCAACGGAGTGCGTGTGCAGATCATTGTCAGCTATTGCAGCCGCTGTGCGCGCCTGCATGAGGTCGCGTGAGGCAGCAGCCAACTGGTCTTCAAGCACTGAAGCGCGCTGCTTTAGCCGGTCCCGCTGGCGCTTGACAACATCTAGGAGCGAGGCATAACCGTCAGCCTCAGGCGCGGCATGCTGCGCGCCATTGGCGCTGCATGCCTGCAGGTCTGCCTCGAGGCGCTGCACAAGAGCCGCCAAGTTTGTGCTTTGTGAGAGTGCATCGTTCGCTCGCTTCCGCTCCGACTCCGCATCAGAGCGCGCTGCGGAGAGCTGTGTCTGCAGTGAAAAACATTGCTGCTCAGCTTCGGCAGCTCGCCGACGAGCACCCATGAGTGCGGCTGGCAGTGCAGCTTGGATCGCAGTATCGTCGGCATTGCAGGTCGGCACAGCTGCCAGAACCTCCGCTGCTTCAGCGGCGTGGACGCACGCTTGAAGTGCAGCGACAGATCTGCGCAATGCGTCGATTTCTGTTGCTTGAGGCCTGCGCTCGAGCTCATGGCGAAGCCTAGCTGCCGCACTGCGCTGCGCATTCGCCTCTGCACGCGATGCCGCTGCATCGGATACAGCATCAGCTGCCTCTCTGCGTGCTGCTGTGAGCTCCGCGACAAGTCTCGTGGCTGCCCGCTCCTTGACAGCCAAAGCGGAGGTGAGCTCCGCGTTACGTTCCACCAACACGTGCTCTTGGCTGGTGCTTTGCCCAGATTGAGTCACTGTGCTGCGAGCTCGAGCAGCCTCCGCTTCAGCCTCACGCGTGCGCTTCTGGGCTTTGTCCAGCTCGGCACTGAGGTCCTCCAGCTCCCGGCTATGACTTGTCTGTAAGCTCGCCAGCTGCTCCGCCGCAGTGAAGGCTCTCCGCTCAGCAATGTCGCGAGCGCCACGTTCATTATTCAGCGCATTCTGCAGCGCTAAGAGCTGCGACTGCAGAGCATCTCTCTCTGCGAGAGTGTCTGCGTGACTACTGCGCACGTCCGCCTGCTCGCGGAGAGCAGTCTTCAAGGTATCCAGCTCAGATTGCAGCGCTGACGCGGTGCGTGCTGACCGAGCGGCCTCGTCGAGTAAGGTGGCCAGCGCCGTGGCAGGATCTGGCAGGTCACTCAACGCTGCCAGCTCCTGTGGTGCTGCAGCCAGGCGCTGGCGCTCTGCATTCCAGTTGACCCTTTGCCAGGCTTGAGCAACGCGTCGCGCGTCAAGCAGAGAGGCAGCGTCTACTGTGCTGCTTTGCTGTGGCACGTCGGTGGACAGCAGCTCCGCCTCGATACTGCTCAGCGCTGCATCCAGAAACTGCGACGGACCCGCCAGCAGGTTCTCCATCGGGGCGGGTGCGGAGAAGAGCCTGCCTCACACCTCCGCTAGCCAGTGCGCGGGCAGCCACACTGCTGGAGGGGACGCCCTTCAGCAGGCGGAAAACTGTCCCCTAGCGCGTTGACGGGATTGCTTGCACTGGGCATACGAGGGGCGCGTTAAAAGGCACTGGCTTGCCACGTCCAAGAGAGGTGTCACCTTCCCGGTACTCTACCCCGCTCAACTTGTCCGAGGTCCACCACAGAGTTGGAAGTTCTGCGGGCATGCGGGCCTTCTACAATCATCCGATGGTAACAGGGCGTCATGTACAGCAGAACAGTGCTTAAAAGCTGATCTTGGCGTGGGGAAATGCGTCCGCGGCGTGAAGATGAAGGT
>Ga0164297_10001845_pt1 | contig 21777 bp, 22 predicted proteins | sample GEODES058metaG_FD_113539 | JGI IMG/M metagenome (GOLD analysis project Ga0164297, IMG submission 113539) | Dystrophic lake water microbial communities from Trout Bog Lake, Wisconsin, USA - GEODES058 metaG | ecosystem: Environmental > Aquatic > Freshwater > Lake | place: USA: Trout Bog Lake... | reverse complement strand
TCCCCCGCCACAACCACACATCGCTCCACTGCTCGGCAGGCGGCGATATTGGCATTGAGCGCCTTCAGCGCTTCGCTTTCACGCTCGTAAAAGACGGCGGCACGGGCGCCTCGCGACAGCGCCTCCAGCCCCATTGCGCCGGTGCCGGCAAATGCATCCAGCACGACCGCATCCTCGATCACCGAGCGCCCGCCGCCTAGCGGGTCCATCCACGGCGCATGCATTAGCATGTCGAACAATGCCTGTCGGACGCGATCCGCCGTTGGCCGCGTCGCGGGGCCGGCCGGCGCCCGTAGCTGGCGCCCCCGCCAGGCCCCGGCAACGATCCGCATCCTAGCGCTGCCGCCGCACCGTCAGGGCATCGGCAGCATCCGACGGCAGTTGCTCCCGCAAGACGCGGGCGGGAATTTCCTCGACACCGCCACGCTCCAACGTGCCGAGTTGGAACGGGCCGTAGGCAATGCGGATCAGGCGGGAGACCGATAGGCCCAGATGCGCCATCACCCGGCGGATTTCGCGGTTGCGTCCTTCCCGCAGGCTGACGGTCAGCCAGGTATTGTCGCCTTTGCGCGCGTCGACATCGACCTCGATCGCACCATAGCGCACCCCCTCGACGGTGATGCCCTTGGAGAGTGCTTTCAGCGCCGCAACGTCGGGAAAGCCGAAGACGCGGACACGGTAGCGCCGCAGCCAGCCGTTGGACGGTAGTCCCAGGCGACGCGCCAGGCTGCCGTCATTCGTCAGCAGCAGCAGCCCTTCGCTGGTAAGATCCAGGCGGCCGACGCTGACGACCCGCGGCAATTGCTGGCGCAATTTGTCGAAGACCGTGGGCCGGCCCTCGGGGTCCTTATGCGTTGTGACCAGCCCCTCGGGCTTGTGATAGCGCCAGACGCGTGTGCGATCCGGTTGGTCGATGACTTTGCCGTTGACCTGGACGATGTCGCCGGGCCCGACAAACGTGGCCGGATGCGATACGACTTGGCCATTCAGCTTGATCGCGCCGTCGGCCAGCAATCGTTCGGCATCGCGCCGGCTGGCGACGCCGGCGCGGCCGAGCCATTTGGCGATCCGATCGCCGCGCGTGGTGTTATCCGGTGCGGCGCCGGCGCCATCGGGGTCTGTTGTGTCGGTCATATCGCGCGGGCCGCGATGTCGCGCCGGCAGAAGCCTTCCGGCCACGCCACGGCATCGACACCGGCATAAGCGCGCGCCCGTGCCGTAGCGACGTCGGGTGCAACGGCGCAGACGGTCAACACCCGCCCACCCGAAGCCAGGATGGCACCATCCGACCCCGCCTGGGTGCCGGCATGAAACACCGACACGCTGGGCTGCGCCGCGGCACGGTCCAAACCACGGATAACCGAGCCTTTTTCGGGATTGTCGGGATAACCGCGCGCGGCCAGGACGACACCCACCGCGGCTGTGTCATGCAGGCGCAGGTCGAAATTCTTCAACTCACCATCACACGCTGCCTGCAACGCCGCCAGCAGATCGGATTTCATACGCAGCACCAGGATCTGGCATTCCGGATCGCCGAAGCGGACGTTGAATTCGATCAGCTTGACGCCGCTGTCCGTGACCATCAGGCCGGCGAACAAAATACCGCGAAACGGCATGCCACGATGGGCCATTTCCCGCAGCGCCGGCTGGATGATCTGCTCCATGCACGCTTGCTCGAGCGCTGGCGGAAAGCCGGGCACCGGAGAATACGCGCCCATGCCGCCGGTGTTGGGGCCCGTATCGCCATCGCCGACGCGCTTATGGTCCTGCGCCGACCCGATCAGCACCGCGGCTTCACCGTCGCACAGGGCAAACAAGGACACTTCCGGGCCAACCAGACATTCTTCGATCACCACCGAGGCACCGGATTCGCCGAAAACACGCTGATCCATCATCGCATCGACGGCGGCGATCGCTTCCTGTTCGGTCTGAGCGACGACAACGCCCTTCCCCGCAGCCAAGCCATCGGCCTTGACCACGATTGGCGCGCCGCGCCGGCGGATGAATTCCCGCGCTGCCTCGGCCTCATCGAAGCGCTCCCACAGAGCGGTGGGAATGCCGGCGGCGTCGGCGATTTCCTTGGTGAAAATCTTGCTGCCTTCCAGTTGCGCGGCGGCGCGAGTCGGGCCGCAGCAGGCGATGCCGGCGGCGTCCATCGCATCGGCCAGACCGGCGACCAACGGCGCTTCGGCCCCCGGCACAACCAGGTCGATGGCGTTATCCTGGGCGAATGCCACCAGGGTCTCGATCTCCAACGCGCCGATCGCCACACACTCCGCCACTGTGGCGATGCCGGGGTTGCCGGGCGCGCAAAAGAGCTTGGTCAGCAAGGGGCTGCCTGCCAGCGCCCAACATAGCGCATGCTCTCGCCCGCCTGATCCGATGACCAGAACTCTCATTCCATTCTCCCGCCCGGTTCCACGAAACGCTGGCTTAGCATAGTCTGACGCCATGGACGATCCACGCAGCGCGCAACCCTCCAACACGCCAGAATTCTCGGTTTCGGAGATTTCCACCGCGGTAAAACGCACGCTGGAAACGACCTTCGGCCGCGTGCGCGTGCGCGGTGAATTGACCGATGTGAAACGCTATCCCTCCGGCCATATCTACCTGTCGTTGAAGGACGAAGGGGCCAAGCTGGCCGGGGTTGTCTGGAAGGGCACGGTCGCTAGGCTGGGCATGGTTCCCGAGAACGGGACAGAGGTGATCGCGACCGGCAAGATCTCGGCCTACGCCGAACGCTCCAACTACCAATTTGTCATCGAGCGGATGGAATATGCCGGCATCGGCGCCCTGCTGGCGCGGATCGAGGCGATCCGCCTGCGCTTGGCCAATGAAGGCCTGTTCGACGCTGCCCGCAAAAAGCCGCTGCCTGGTCTGCCCGCGGTGATCGGCGTGGTCACCAGCGAAAAAGGCGCGGTGATCCAGGACATCCGAACCACCATCGAACGACGCTTTCCGCGGCGCATTCTGCTGTGGCCGGTGCCGGTGCAGGGCGAGAACGCCGCGCAGGCCATCGCCGCGGCCATCGCCGGCTTCGATGCGATGGCGCCCGGCGGCGAACCGCCGCGACCGGATGTGCTGATCGTCGGCCGCGGCGGCGGCAGCCTGGAAGATCTGATGCCATTCAATGAGGAGATCGTCCTGCGTGCCGCTGCCGCGTGCCGCATTCCCCTGATTTCGGCGGTCGGGCATGAAACGGACACGACGCTGATCGACTTCGTTTCCGACAAGCGGGCGCCAACCCCCACCGCGGCAGCGGAAATGGCGATACCGACACGGTCTGACCTGATCGCCAGCCTTGCCCAGACAAACTCCCGTTTGATCGGCGCGATGAACCGGATACGGCAAACGGCACGATTGCACCTTGCACAGGTCGAGCGCGGCATTCCCGACGTGCCATCCCTGCTGGGCCATGCGCGCCAACGCCTGGATGAATGGGCCGAACGGGCCGAACGCGCACTGCCCACCCTGGTTGGGCGGCGGCGCGCCGAACTGGTTGCGATCGAGCGGCGGCTGCCCGATCCACACCGCTTGATGGCCCGCGCGCGGGAAGCGATGCGCGACCAGGCGATGCGTCTGCGCCTAGCCGCGCCTGGCTTGGCGGCGGCGCGCCGCAGCAGCCTTGATACGCTTTCCAACCGGCTAAACGGTGCCGCGCAGCGGGCAGTGACGCTGTATCGCGGCAAGGCGGATCGCATCCTGGCGCGGATGTCGGATGCACCCCTGCGTGCGACGCTGCGCGAAGCGCGGGCGCATCTTGCGGGCTTGGCGCCTCGGCTAGAGGCCGCATCTCCGATGGCATTACTCCAGCGCGGCTATGTGCTGGTCACCACGCCGACCGGCCAACCGGTGACGGCGGCTGCCCAGGTCAAGCTGGCCGATGCCCTGCGGCTGCGCTTTGGTGATGGTGAGATCGGCGCTGTGGTGACGGACGGCGCCGGCAGCGACGCCGCCCCCCGGATCGCGCGGCCGAAAGAGCGGCCATCGCGGGGCACCGGGTTGCCCAACCAAGAGGCGCTGGATCTTTAGCGCTCGCTCGACCGCATTATTTCAGTTCGTTGCCGTCGGCCCGCCAGACTTGCCGGCGATGCTTGGCATGATCGCGTCAGCGCGGTCGAAGGCGGCACGGATCCGGTCCAGGCGACTGCCTATAACATCGCGCTCCCCGGTGTGGGTCAGGACGTAGAATTCCTCGTCACGGATCGCCTGCACCACACGCTGGCCGACCAGCAAAGGATCCAAGGCCGCTTCGGCGAAACCGGTCTTCATCGCTTCCTGAGATGGGCGGCGATAGGCGCCGCCGAAGCGCTCCGGCCGGGTCGCCGCGGAATCGAAGATCGCCGTATTCACACCACCCGGGCACAACACCGAGACGCCGATGCCAGCGTCTTTGGTTTCTTGCTCCAGCGCTTCGGACAAGGCCAGGACGGCGTATTTGGTCATGGCGTAAGCGCCCTGGTCCTTGCCCTCCCGCACGAAGAGGCTGGAGACGGAGCCGGTATTGACCACATGCCCGCCCTGCCCGTGCGCACGGATCATCGGCACGAAAGTGCGGATGCCGTTGATCACACCCTGGATGTTCACCCCCATCACCCAGGCCCATTCCTCCAGGCTCACCTGCTCGATCGGCGTGCCATGCATGGCCACGCCGGCATTATTCACCGCGATATGCAACGACCCGAATGCATCCCGCACCGCCTGACCGGCCGCGTCGACAGAGGCCGGATCGGAGACATCAACCGTCACCGCCTCGGCCCGCACACCGAGGGCGGCGACCGTCTGGCGCGCGGCTTCCAGCGGTTGCGGCCGCAGGTCGGCGAGCATGATATTCACGCCCGCCCCGGCAAGGGCTCGCGCGATACCAAGGCCGATGCCGGAGGCCGCACCGGTTACGATGGCATTCTTGCCTTGGAGATCTCGCATCGCCGCTATGACCGCCTATTCGGCGGCCATCTCCTCGAACGTTTCGACCGCGGTCAGCAGGGCTTCGCGCACCAGCGGCGCGCCGACATAGCCAGCCAAATGCAGCAGGGCTTCGGACAATTCATCCTCGGACCAGCCTTGGTTGCGGGCGAAGCGCAGATGCAGTTTCAACTCCGGCGTCCGCCCGGTGGCGGCATCGGAAACCACGGTGATCATCGCACGGGTCTTCAGATCCAGACCGGGCCGGGTCCACAGCGAGCCAAACACGCATTCTTGCGTATATTGGGCGAATTTCTCCATGATTGCGTTCTTGTAGACGGTGGTGTCCACCTTGTCGGCATAGGCATCGCCCATCAGTTTGCGGCGCACTGCCCGCCCTTGGGCGCGACGATCGTCAGCCATTCCGTTCCCCCTGTGTTGCTTAGGGAACGGAGTGTTCACCATCCTGGCGTATCTGGCTAGAGCCAGCCACCGCTTCGAGCGGCGACCGCTCGGCCCTGCCTTCGCTGCGCGGCCGGCAATCCCGGCCTCGCGCGCTAGCCAGCCCTCAAGCCACCCTGTTTTTCGATGAACGCGGCAATCTCGGCCACGCCTTTGCCGGCGCGGACATTGGCAAAGACAAACGGCCGGTCGCCGCGCATCTTCTTCGCATCGCGGTCCATCACCTCAAGGCTTGCGCCAACATGCGGGGCAAGGTCGATCTTGTTGATCACCAGCAAATCGCTGCGCATGATCCCTGGCCCGCCTTTACGCGGGATCTTGTCGCCGGCCGACACGTCGATGACGTAGATCGTCAGATCGGCCAATTCCGGGCTGAACGTCGCCGCCAGATTGTCACCGCCCGATTCGATCAGCACCAGATCCAGATTGGGGAATCGTTTTCGCAGATCGGCCACGCCCGCCAGGTTGATCGACGCATCCTCGCGGATCGCCGTATGCGGGCAGCCGCCGGTTTCGATTCCCATGATCCGTTCCACCGGCAACGATCCGGCGCGCGTCAGGAACTCGGCATCTTCCTTGGTGTAGATGTCGTTGGTGATCGCGGCGATGTCGTATTTATCTCGAAACGTCTTGCACAGCGCATCCATCAGCGCCGTCTTGCCGGTGCCGACCGGGCCGCCGACGCCGACACGCAGCGGACCATTGGGGGAGTTTGTCATGAGCGGAACAACCTTGTGTATTGGGTTTCATGCCGCATCGCTGCGATATCGGAACGGAAAGCGCTGCCGCCAAGATCATCCAGCGACAGCGATCTGGTTTCTTCCGCAACCGCCAGGATGACGGGCTCCAGCGCGGCCAGTGCCTGCAGCCCTGTCGTCTGCCCCAACGGCACAAGCCGCACGGCGGCGGAGATCATGTTCGCGGCGAAGGCTTGCAGGTAGGCCAGTGCTGCATCGTCCTCGGGCACGGCGGACTGGCCGGCGGCGGCTCCAATTGCGACGGCATAGGGCATGTCATCCGGCCCCGGCACCGCCTGCCAAGCGGCGGCGGCCAGCACGAAGGCGCGTCCCTGGTTCAGCGTTTCATCGCGCCGTTCACGCGCCGCGACACAGGCAAGGCCGATTTCCGCGATCGCCGCCAAGTCCGCGGGCTGGCACCAGGCACGATGCGCGGCACGCAGCAAAATCGCGTCCGTGCGCCCCGATCCGTGCGCCAGAATGCCGGCCAGCCACGCTTGCAGCGTGGGGCCGTCCCGCACATCGCCCGCTTCCACCGCCCATTCCAGCCCATGCGAATAGGCAAAGCCGCCAACGGGGAATGCCGGCGACAGCCACGCCAGCAGATGCAGCAAGGATCGGCGCTCAGTGATGGTGGTGGTGGTCGTCATCGTCATCATGATGGTGGTGATGAGAATGCCCGCCGCCAGCATAGGCCCCGGCCTCGGGGTCGAACGGCGCGTCCAGGGTTTCGACGTGCCCACCCAGCAATTCCACCATCTCACCGATCACGTGATCGGCGCGAATGCGGATCCGGTCACCGATCAGTTGCACCGGCAGATGGCGATTGCCCAGGTGCCACGCGATACGGACCAGCTCACCGTCGTCATGGGCGTGGATCTCCATGCACGGTTCCGGGCGGGCGCGGACGCGGACGAAACCATCGGGCAGTTCCAAGGCGTCGCCCTCGGTCAATCGCACCGCCTGGGGCTGATCGATCAGCACTTCGCGCCCGGACTGCGTCGTCAGCAGAATGCGGCGGCGGAACCGGCGATCATAGTCGATCAGCACCTGATCGACTTCCCGCGCCGTATCCCAGGCCCCGGCTTTGAGAACGTGAAGGACGCGCATCAGAACAGGAAATAGCGCTGCGCCATAGGCAGCACCGTCGCCGGTTCACAGGTCAGCAACACGCCATCGGCCCGCACCTCATAGGTTTCGGGATCGACCTCCAGCACCGGCGTGGCGTCGTTGTTGATCATCGACTTCTTGCTGATGCCGCCACGCGTGTTCGACACCGCCGAAAGCATGCGTTGCAGCCCAAGCGCTTTGCCGATCTCGGCCTCCATCGCGGCACCGGACACGAACGTGATGCACGACGCCGCCAACGCCCGGCCGAAGGCACCGAACATCGGGCGGTAATGCACCGGCTGCGGCGTGGGGATAGAGGCATTCGGATCGCCCATCGGCGCACAGGCGATCGAGCCCCCCTTGATCACCAGATCGGGTTTGACGCCGAAAAACGCCGGCGACCACAGCACCAGATCCGCCAGCTTGCCGACGGCAATAGAGCCGACTTCGTGCGCGAAACCATGCGCGATCGCCGGGTTGATGGTGTATTTCGCGATGTAGCGCTTGACTCGCACGTTGTCGTTTCGCGCGGACTCGCCCGGCAGACCGCCACGCTGGGTTTTCATCTTATGCGCGGTCTGCCAGGTGCGAATAATCACCTCACCCACGCGCCCCATCGCCTGACTGTCCGACGACATCATCGAGAGCGCGCCCAGATCATGCAGAATGTCCTCGGCCGCGATGGTTTCCTTGCGAATGCGGCTTTCGGCGAAGGCGACGTCTTCGGGGATGGAACTGTCGAGGTGATGACAGACCATCAGCATGTCCAAATGCTCATCCAGCGTGTTCGCCGTGTATGGTCGTGTCGGGTTGGTGGAACTTGGCAGCACGTTCGCCAGACCTGCCACCTTGATGATGTCCGGCGCATGACCGCCACCGGCACCTTCGGTGTGGAAGGCGTGGATGGTGCGGCCCTTGAAGGCGGCGATCGTGTCCTCGACGAAACCGGATTCGTTCAGCGTGTCGGTGTGGATCATAACCTGCACGTCGAACCGGTCCGCGACCGACAGGCAGTTATCGATCGCTGCGGGGGTCGTCCCCCAGTCTTCATGCAGTTTCAGACACGAGGCGCCGGCCCGCACCATCTCTTCCAACGAGGCCGGGCGAGAGGCATTGCCCTTGCCGGCAAATGCCAGATTGACCGGCAACCCCTCGGCGGCTTGCAGCATGCGCGCCAGATGCCAAGGTCCAGGCGTGCACGTGGTCGCCGCCGTGCCTGTTGCCGGGCCAGTGCCGCCGCCAACCATGGTTGTGACACCGGAGGCAATCGCATCGTCGACCTGCTGCGGACAGATGAAATGAATGTGCGAGTCGATACCGCCAGCCGTCAGGATCTTGCCTTCACCGGCGATAACCTCGGTGCCGGGTCCGACGATGATATCGACGCCGGGCTGCACGTCCGGATTACCCGCCTTACCGATCTTGGCGATGCGGCCATTGGTGATGGCAACGTCGGCTTTCACGATGCCCCAGTGATCGATGATCAGCGCGTTGGTAATCACGGTATCCACCGCGCCCTCGGCCTGCGACGCCTGGGACTGACCCATCCCATCGCGGATAACCTTGCCGCCGCCAAATTTCACTTCTTCGCCGTAGATCGTCAGGTCCTTCTCGACCTCGATGATCAGATCGGTATCGGCCAAACGGACGCGATCGCCGGTGGTCGGGCCGAACATGTCCGCATAGGCGGCGCGGGTTATGCGGGCCATCAGAGTGCTCCCATCACAAGGCCGCGGAAACCGTAGACCGTGCGCGTGCCGCGGAATGGCACCAGCGTTACCTCCCGCGTTTGGCCAGGCTCGAAGCGGACAGCCGTGCCAGCGGCGATGTCCAGACGCTGGCCGTGTGCTGCTTGGCGATCAAAGGACAGTGCCGCATTCGTTTCGGCGAAATGGTAGTGGCTGCCGACCTGGATTGGTCGGTCGCCGGTGTTGGCGACCGTCAGCACGGTGCGCGCCAAGCCGGCATTCAATTCGATATCGCCGGCCTCGGCCAGGATTTCACCGGGGATCATGCAGTTTTCCTGTCGGTCTCGGGTTTACGCGGGACGCGGTAAGCCTATGCCAGCCGAACGCCGGAGTCACCAGCGCCTGTCAACCTGATGTCGCCCCATGCACGGAATGCCCCTATCTGCCGGTCCTCATGCACGCGGCCACCTCCCGGTCGCCACCTGCCCGTCGCCACCGGCCAGTCGTCACCTGCCAGTCGTCACCCGCCAGTCGTCACCGGCTTATGACCCGCCCCTGCCGAGCGCAGCGCCGTTGAAGGGCGACTGGACGGCGGCGGGAAAACGATCCTCAATAGCCGGCGAAAGCGCGGCTGCGGGAGGGCCGATCATCACATTGCGATGCAACGGCGGCAATCTTCAGGCCGGCGCCGCACGGGCTACCGACAATTCGCTTGGCGCGCATCGATCGGCGGTGCGGCCAGTGGCGTTTCCGCATGACGCGGCCTGCGGTCCAACCGGGCCGCGAGCCGTGTGTGATAAAAACTGAACGGACAAGATCATGGGTATTCGCATCCACAACCTCTACGCCGATGAGCAGGGTGAGTCGCACTGGCGCGATATCGAGATCGACTGGGCGCAGGAAGGGCCTGAAGGCAAAACCTCGGTCCGCTTCCCTGCCGATGGCATCATCTTCCGGCAAACCCAGGCGGAGCACGACCGCCCGTGGCATCCGGCGCCGCGCCGGCAATACATCATCAACCTCGATGCCGACGTGGAACTGACTGCCAGCGATGGCGAAAGCCGGGTGATCGGTGCGGGTGAAATCATCCTGGTCGAGGACACGACCGGACGTGGTCACCTGTCGAAATCGGTCAACCGGCAGATGCGACACTCCATCTTCATCCCTCTCGCATAGGAACGAGACCATGCGCATTCACAACATCTACGTCGACGACGCGGGCGAAACCCATTGGCGCGATATCGAGGTGCAATGGGTCGAAGAGCGTAACGGCAGCAAACTATCCGCCCGCCTGCCGGCAACCGGTGTGATCTTCCGTGAAACCGCCGGCAGCTATGACCTGGATTGGCATCCCGCGCCGCGGCGGCAATACATCATCAACCTGGATGCCGGCGTAAAGATCACCGCCAGCGATGGCGAATCGCGGGAAATCGGCGCCGGTGAGGTGATCTTGGTGGAAGACATCAGCGGCAAAGGCCACCTGTCGCAGTCGATCGGCGGCAAGATGCGCCATTCGGTCTTCGTGCCGATCGACTAACCCCGGCCTTGCCGAACAGAAAACGGCGCCGCCGGGGTTGTCGGATACAGACCCCTAGGCCTTGATGAACCGGTCAATGCGGCGATGGCGGAACAGCCAGCGCCCATCCCGCTTCTCCACCTGATCATAATAGCCACCACCGGAGCCGATCACCGGCCCCGCCTCACCGTTCTGGAACAGCAACCAGTTGGACCGCACGCTGGCGCGGTCCCCCGCCAGATCGATGACGATATTGGTTGTCAGATGCACCCGCCGCGGCCGGTTCGGCGCACTGATAGACCGCGCCTGCGCCGCGATTCCCGCCCTGCCGGTCCCGGTTCCGAACGCGGTTTCCCAAACCCCGTCCTCGGTGAACATCGCCGCCATGTCGTCGAACCGTTCCTCATCCAGCGCAAAGCAGTAGCGGGCGAGCAATTCGCGGATCTCATCTTTTTCGCTCATTTTGTTTCCTCCTTGCCGTCTGCGTGCAATCGTGCCGACAATCCCACGCCCGAGGCAATGGCACAGGAGACAGCCGACGATGGACGTGACCGCCAACGACCACCTAGTCCATGACGAGGCGGCGCTGGACGCCATTTACGGGGAGAAGAACCCGGCTTCGCTGGCCAAGGAAATCGCGTTCATCCACCCGCATTACCGCGCCCTGATCGAAGCCAGCCCGTTCATGATCTTGGCCACCGCCGGGCCCGAGGGGCTCGATTGCTCCCCGCGCGGCGATCCGGTGGGTCAGTTCATTCAGGTGCTGGACGAAAAAACCGTGCTGATCCCGGACCGGCGTGGCAACAACCGCATCGACAGCCTGCGCAATATCGTCCGCGATGGTCGTGTTGCATTGCTATTCCTGATCCCCGGCGTGGGCGAGACGCTGCGCGTGAACGGGCGCGCGACGATCTCCACCGAACCGGCGTTGCTGGAGCGCTTCCCGATCAACGGCACCCTGCCCAAGACCGTGATCGTGGTGAAAGCCGAACGGGTCTACTTCCAGTGCCCCAAAGCCCTGGTCCGGTCCGAATTATGGAACCCGGCGAAGCAGATCGATCGCAAATCCCTGCCATCGACCGGCACGATCCTGGCGTCGATCACGCAAGGCATGGCCGGTGGCGACGAATACGACAAAGCCTATCCGGAGCGCCTGAAGGCGACCATCTATTGATGGCGTTCTGCGGAGAGCGTCGCGATGTCGTCCGCTTGGTCGTGCGTGGGCTGAAAAAGGCCGAATCGACGCCGTCCGGCTGTGTGTTTATCGTTTCCGTTCCTTTTGCATGACCCGAGGCCCCAATGTCCAAGCCCGCCTTGCTGATCACCAGACGTCTGCCGCAAGCGATTGAAGCGCAAGCTCAAACGAATTTCGACGCCAGCCTGACGGCATCGGATACGCCGATACCGGATCTGCTGCAGCGCGCTTTGGGCAAGGACGCCATATTGTGCTGTCCCGGTGACAAGTTGGATGCCGCCACCATCGCCGCCCTGCCTGACCGGGTGAAAGTCATCGGCACGTTCAGCGTCGGCTATGACCACATCGACGTGCCGGCCGCGCATGCCCGCGGCATCAGCGTTTGCAATACGCCGGATGTTCTGTCGGTCGCCACCGCCGAACTTGCCATGCTGCTGATGCTTACCGCCGCTCGGCGCGGTGGCGAAGGGGAGCGTCTGGTGCGCGCCGGAAAATGGGAAGGCTGGGCACCGACGCAGTTGCTGGGCAGCGGTGTTTCCGGTCGCAAACTGGGGATTTTTGGCCTGGGTCGTATCGGTCGTGCGCTCGCCACGATGGCGCGCGGCTTCGGGATGGAAATCCATTACCGCGACATGGTGCGCCTGCCGCCCGAATTGGAACTGGGCGCGATCTTCCACGACAATGACGACAGTTTTCTGCCGCAGTGCGAGGTTCTGTCCCTGCATGCCCCAGGCGGCGACGGGACCAAACATTGGCTCAACGCCGAGCGGATCGCCAAGATGCCGATGGGTGCGGTGCTGGTGAATGCGGCACGCGGCACTCTGGTGGATGATGCGGCACTGATCGCCGCCTTGAAATCGGGCCGTCTGTCGGCTGCGGGCCTGGATGTCTACAACAACGAACCACGGCTTCATCCCGGCTATCTGGACCTGGAGAATGTCGTGCTTTTTCCGCATCTGGGCAGCAATACCGCCGACACCCGCGATGCCATGGGCCGTTTGGTCCTAAGCGGCATCGAAACGCTTTTGACGGGCGGGACGCCGACGAACCTGGTGCGCTGAGCAATGCGCATCGCCATCGGCGGGTTTCTGCACGAAAGCCATTCCTTCGCCCCTCGCCCGACCACCTATGCCGATTTCCTGCAGCCAGGCGGGTTGCCGCCCTTCGCCGCCGGAGAAGAGCTGATCGGTGCGATGCGCCCGCGGTCCGTCCCCATCGCCGGCGCCATCGCGATTGCCGAGGCAAACGGCATCGATCTGGTGCCGCTGGCCTGGGGCTTCGCCAATCCGGCCGGTCCGGTCGAGGACGAAGCGTTTGAGCGCATCGCCGCGCGGATCTGCGGGCCGCTTGCCGCCGCGCTGGATCAGGCACCGCTGGACGGCGTCTATCTGGACCTGCATGGCGCCGCGGTGGTGGAGCGTTTTCCCGATGCCGAGGCCGAATTGTTGCGTCGTGTCCGCGCCATCGTCGGGCCGCTGATGCCGCTGACCATCAGCCTGGATCCGCACGCCAATCTGACCGAACCGATGGTCCGCCTGTCGGACGCCGCGGTCCCGTTCCGGACCTATCCGCATGTGGACATGAAGGATGCCGGCGCGCAGGCGATGCGCTTGCTGCTGCAACGGATCACCCGCGGCCGCCCCTGGGGTCGCGCTTTTCGGGCGGTGGATTTCTGGATTCCGCTGGGCAGCCAGTGCACGCTGATGCCGCCGATGCAACCGGTCATGAGCGAGCGTGCGGCTATTGCCCAGCGGATGGGCGCCGTCGAACTCGCCTTCTGCTTCGGCTTCCCCTACGCCGATTTTCCTGGCTGCGGTCCCGCCATCGCCGCCTATGCCGAAACCGACATTGAGGCGGAAAGCGCGGCGAACGCGATGATGGATTTCGTCAACGCCCACGAAGCCAGCTTCGTGCAGGACACCTTGCCTTCCGCCCAGGCCGTGGCCGAGGCGCTGCGTCTGCGCCGAACGCGCGGCGGCCTGAAGCCGATCGTGCTGGCCGACACGCAAGACAATCCCGGTGGCGGCGGGCATGGCGACACGACGGAATTGCTGTCGGAACTCGTCCGCCAAGAAGCCAAGGGCGCGGTCTTGGCGCTGATCAATGATGCCGACAGCGTCGCCGACTGCACACGGGCCGGTGTCGGTGGCACGGTGGCGCTGGACCTGGGCGGCAAGTCGGACGGCATGCCGTTCGCCTGCACGGCGCGCGTTCTGGCGCTGACCGATGGCGTATTCACGCTGACCGGTCCCATGGGGGCAGGCAATCCGGGCAATCTGGGTCCCACGGCGCTGATCGACGTGCAGGGCGTGCGCGTGATCGTCGCGTCTCGGAAAATGCAGGCACTGGATCAGGCAATCCTGCGTCATGTCGGTATCGAACCTGCCGACTGCCCGATCATCGCCCTGAAATCATCCGTCCATTTCCGCGCCGACTTCGGACCGCTTGCCGAGCAGGTGATCGTTGCCATTGCTCCTGGGCCGGTCGTCGCGGATCCGGCGGTGCTCAATTTCCGCCACGTCCGGGCCGACATTCGGCGCCGTCCAAGAACAGGCCGATAGCGTGACAATATCTTCTTCTATCCCCCGTGCCGCCCTGATTACCGGCGGCGCCCGCAGGCTGGGCCGAGCAGTTGGATTGGAACTGGCACAAGCGGGGTTTGATATCGCCGTCCATTGCGGCACCAGCGTCACGGACGCCGAGGCAACCGCGGCCGATATTCGCGCGCTAGGCCGCCGAGCGGTGGTTCTGCCAGCCGATTTGGCACGCGAGAGCGAAACGCAAACGCTGTTGCCGCGCGCCATGGCAGCACTGGGACCGATCGGCGTGCTGGTGAACAATGCCAGCACCTTCGATCGTGACGAGTGGGACACCGTGACCCGAGCGTCATGGGACGCCCATATGGAACCCAATTTACGCGCGCCCTTCGTGTTGATGCAGGAACTCGCGCGCCTACTGCCGGCCGAGGCCGAAGGTGCCGTGATCAACCTGTTGGACCAGCGCGTATGGTCGCTGACGCCGCATTTCATCTCTTACACTCTGTCGAAAGCCGGGCTTTGGGCACTGACGCAGACAATGGCGCTGGCACTGGCGCCACGCATTCGGGTCAACGGGGTGGGCCCCGGCCCGGCGCTTCCAAGCCCTCGCCAGACAGACGAGCAATTCGCCCGCCAATCCGCTTCCGTCCCGCTTGGCCATGGCACGGAACCGGCTGAAGTGGCCCGAGCCGTGGCCGCTATTCTGGCCCTGCCCGCCATGACCGGGCAGATGATCGCGCTGGATGGCGGGCAGCACCTGCAATGGGCGCCAACCAGTTCCAACACCGGGCCCGAGGAATGATCGTGCCCATCGCCAACGCCACGACCGGCACCCGCCATGTTTTCCTGCGCGACATGGTGCTGCCGGCCAGTATCGGCATCTACCCGCATGAGCATCAGGCCAAGCAGCGTATCCGCATCAATATCGATCTGGGTGTCGAGGACGATACGCTGCGCGCCGGTCTTCCGGTCGGAACAGACGAGTTGCACCGGGTCGTCAGCTACGAAACAGTGGCCGAAAATGTGCGCGCGATCGTTGCGGCTGGGCATACCCGTCTTGTGGAAACCCTGGCGGAGCGCATTGCCCTGAGTTGTCTGACAGATCCGCGCGTGCGGTCGGTCCGTGTGCGCGTCGAGAAGTTGGACATCTTCGCCGACGCGATTTCCGCGGGCGTGGAGATCGAGCGGGTCAGTTCATCACCCCGTGCCGAAACGCCGACGCCTTAGCGCCGGCGACGCCGTCCGGTTCTGCCGGATGCAGGGCGTGCCCCCGCAGGAACGCCCGGCGTCACCACCAACTGCCGTATCGTCTTAGTACGATTTCGGCTGATCCAGCACCCGCTCGGCAAGGTAGCTCAGGATCAATTCGCGGCTGACAGGCGCGATGCGCGGCAGCATGCTTTCGCGGAACAGGCGTTCCACATGATATTCCTGGGCATAGCCCATGCCGCCATGTGTCATCACCGCCTGCTCTGCCGCGCGATAGCCAGCCTCGGCCGCCAGGTATTTGGCCGCGTTCGATTCGGCGCCGCATTCCTGGCCAGTGTCATACAGCCACGCCGCCTTCATGGTCATGAGGTTGGCTGCTTCCAACTCCGCCCAGTTGCGGGCGAGCGGATGCTGGATCGCCTGGTTTTGTCCGATCGGGCGGCCGAACACGATCCGTTCGCGCGCGTAGCGAGACGCTTTCGCCAAGGCGGCTCGTCCGATGCCGATCGCCTCGGCGGCGATCAAGATGCGTTCAGGGTTCAGGCCGTGCAGGATTGCCTTGAACCCCTCCCCTTCCTCACCGATCCGGTCCTCGACCGGGACGATCATATCCTCGAAAAAGACCATGTTCGAATCAACGGCGTGACGGCCCATCTTGTGGATCAGCCGCACCTCGGCCCGCGTGCGGTCCAGGTCGGTGTAAAAAAGCGTCAGCCCGTGTGACTTTCGCTTTACCTTATCGAGCGGCGTGGTCCGCGCCAGCAGCAGGATTTTGTTGGCGACCTGGGCGGTCGAGGTCCAGATCTTGGTGCCGTTTATTTTATAGTGATCGCCGTGCAACTCGGCCCGCGTCTGGATCTCTGTCGTATTCAGGCCGGCATTGGGTTCGGTGACCCCGAAGCAGGTCTTGTCCTTGCCCTGCACAACGGGCGGCAACATCCGCGCCTTCTGTTCCGGCGTGCCATGCACCACGACGGGATTGAGACCGAAGATATTCATGTGAATGGCACTGGTGCCACTCATCGCCGCGCCGGATTCGGCAATCGCTTGGGCCATGACCGCCGCCTCGGTAATACCGAGTCCGGCGCCGCCGAATTCTTCCGGCATCGCGATACCCAGCCAATTTCCCGCCGCCATGGCGTCGAAGAAACCGTGCGGGAAAGTCGCGGTATTTTCCCGCTCCAGCCAGTAGGCATCGTCGAATTTGGTGCACAGCCGCAGGACTTCATCGCGGATCTGCTGTTGCGCGTCGGAGAGTGCGAAATCCACGGGTCGTCCCTTTCCGCGATGGTTTGCTTTTGACGATTGTTTTAGTCCGTTCCCGCCGCCGGTAGAATACGGCAGCGGGAGCGCATCAGTCGGTTTTGCTGCGCAAGTGCCCTTTGGCGTCAGCCCTGCGCCACCGCAGCCGACCAAGGCGAAGCGGCGTCACTAATACCGATCCGAGAACCATCGGCGTTGACGACAATTGCATTCGGACACGCGAAGTTGATCGGCATGACCCCATGCTCGACGATATTGGTCGGACCGTCGGCCTGCAACGCCGCCAGGATATCCGGCGGCAGGCGCTTATCGGCGGACACCTCATCCGGCCCGGATACATCGATGCGCGGGAAATGTGCCGCTTGCGTCAGATCCATGCCAAAAGCCGCCACAAACGACATCAGTTGCGTCACAGCCGCCAAGATACGCCGCCCGCCGGACGCGCCAGCGGCGAAACAGGGGCGATCACCGTCACGCAGGATCACCGGGGACATGTTGGTCAGCGGCCGCTTCCCGCCAGCGATCGAGTTGGCCTGGCCTGGCCGTGGGTCGAACCACATCACGCCGTTGTTCATCAGAATGCCCGAACCGGGCAGCACCACACGGCTGCCCATGGAGGACAACAGCGTCGTCGTCATCGCCACCATGGTGCCGTCCTGGTCGCAAACCGTCAGATGCGTGGTGCAGGTCTCGGTCGCATTGGGGCCGGCATCGCCAAGCCCCTCCAGACGCTCGGCATAGGCTTTTTTCATCGCCCGCCCCAAAGCCACATACCAGTCCGCGTCAGGCTCTGCCCCGACCGGAACGCCCGCCATCTGCTCCAGAACGCGTTTCATCGTCGGCGCGGCCGTCAGACCGCCGGCGAGTTGCAGCGTGCGCCCAGCCCAGGGCAGTTGCGTCGCCGGCAGGATTCGCGCTTGGCACTGGCGCAGATCCTCGGCCGACAAGACGCCGCCCATCGCTTTAACATCGGCGACGATCGATGCTGCGATGTCACCCTCATACTGATCGCGCAGTCCGGCGCGGCCGAGATGCTCCAGCGTGTCGGCCAGCCGCCCCTGTTGGAAGAAACCGGGCGTGCCCTGGTAGGGGGCCACCGGCGGCAAGCCATTCGGCAGATAGATCCGGGCGCTTTCCGCATAGCGTCGCAGCACGCTGGCCGAGGCGGCAATCTTCAGCGTGGTGTACCAATCCTGCGGCAGGCCCCGCTTGGCCAGCGCAATGGCAGGCGCAATGACATCTTTCAGCGGCAATTTGCCCCATTGCGCATGCATGTGTGCGTAGCCCGCCGCCGATGACGGGATGGCGAAAGACAGCGGACCATGGATGTTCGTGTCGCCCTCTACCTCGGGCCAGGCGAACAGGTCCTGCACCATCCGCCCGGTCAGCTTGAAGGCGGATGGGTCCAGCCCACGCGGCGCGACTGGGCCGAAATCCACGACCTCGGCGGTTTTCTGACCGGCGCGGTGGACCAGTGCGAAGCCGATACCACCCAGACCGGAGTTCCAAGGCTCTGCCGTTGCCAGCGCCAAGGCGGTGGCCACCGCGGCATCGACCGCGTTGCCACCGGCATCCAAAATTGCCACACCGGCTTCGGCCGCAGCATGCACCTGAGAAACGACGATACCGCGACGTCCGTTCGCGGCTGGCTTGGAGAGAGCCCAGTTCTGGGTATAGTGCGGGCTTGGCTGGTAGCTCATAGGGTTTCCTTCCAATAGTTGCCCGAATGATGCGCCGAGGCTGGCGATCACGCCAGAGCAGGCGATCGGCGCTCGGCAATTTCGGGCAGTAAGCCGGTAGCGCATCCACCCCGTGTTATGGCACTACACCGGGATGAACCAGCACTTCGACGTGATCGTCATCGGCGGCGGCCATGCCGGCTGCGAGGCTGCCGCAGCCGCGGCGCGAATGGGCGCGCGCACCCTGCTGCTGACACATAAAATCGAGACCATCGGTGAGATGTCGTGCAACCCGTCCATCGGCGGTATCGGCAAAGGCCATCTGGTGCGCGAAATCGACGCTCTGGACGGTTTGATGGGGCGTGCTGCCGATGCGGCAGGAATCCATTTCAAACTTCTGAACCGCAGCAAGGGCCCAGCCGTCCGTGGCCCACGCGCCCAGGCCGATCGCGCCCTGTATCGCTCCGCGATGCGTGACTTGCTGAACGAAACGGCCAACCTGACCATCCGCGCTGCCTCGGCCGAAGGGTTGGAGACCGATGCCGGCGGCCGCGTTGCCGGCGTGGTGACTGATCACGGAGACACCGTCCGCTGCGCAGCGGTCGTGCTGACCACCGGCACCTTCCTGCGCGGCATGATCCATATCGGCGATCGCCAGATTCCCGCCGGGCGGATCAGTGAATCCCCATCCATCGGCTTGGCGCACGCCCTTGCCGCCCTGAACCTGCCGCTCGGCCGTCTCAAGACGGGCACACCGCCGCGCCTGGATCGCACGACGATCGACTGGGATAATCTGCCCGCCGACCCTGGCGATGCCGAACCGCAACCGTTCAGCACCCTGACCACGCGCATCACAAACCCGCAAATCGCTTGCCGCATGACCCATACGACGGCGGCGACGCATGCGGTGATCCGGGCGAATATCCATCGTTCGGCCGTCTACTCCGGCCAAATAGCCGGCCGCGGACCGCGCTATTGCCCATCGATCGAGGATAAGATCGTCCGCTTCGCCGATAAAGAGCGGCATAATATCTTCCTGGAACCGGAAGGGCTGGACGATATGACCGTCTACCCGAACGGGATCTCCACCAGCCTGCCCGAGGATGTGCAACAAGCGATCCTGGCCAGCATCCCGGGCCTGGAGAACGTGCGCATGATCAGGCCGGGCTATGCCGTGGAATATGATTATGTCGATCCGCGCGCCCTGACACGCGGGCTGGAAGTGCGCGCCCTACCGGGGCTGCTGCTCGCCGGCCAGATCAACGGCACCACCGGCTATGAGGAAGCGGGCGCACAGGGGTTGATCGCTGGTATCAACGCCGCGCGAATCGCCGGCGGCCAGCCGACCGTTTCGCTGGACCGAACGGAATCCTACCTCGGCGTGATGATCGACGATCTGACGACCCAGGGCGTCGCTGAACCGTATCGCATGTTCACCTCTCGCGCTGAATTCCGCCTAAGCCTACGCGCCGATAACGCCGATCTGCGGCTGACCGAGAAGGGCATCGCCTGGGGCTGCGTCGGCTCTGCCCGCCAAGCCGCTTTTGCGGCTTACAAATCGGACCTGACCACGGCCAGCCAGCGTGCGGAAACCGAGACGGCCAGCGCGGCCGACATTGCGCGCATGGGGGTGATGCCGCCCGCCGACGGCCGCAAGCGGACGGCGCTGGAACTGGCGGGCAACGATCAGATCGCCTGGCCAGCCCTGACCGCTGCCTTTCCCTGGATGGCCGATCTATCCCCGCGCGTTGCCGAACAACTGCGCACCGACGCACGCTACGCCGGCTATCTGCATCGCCAGCAAGCCGAACTCCGGCTCAGCCGGCGGGAGGATGGGGTGGCACTCGCCGGCGTCGTATTCGACGATATCGGCGGGCTATCGTCCGAAATGCGTGAAAAATTGAACCGCGCGCAGCCGGAAACGCTCGGATCGGCGGCGCGCATACAGGGCATCACGCCGGCCGCACTTGCCGCAATTGCCGCTTATGTGCGCAAGCGCGGCCTGTCCGCGGCGGCATAGGGAGCGTCTGGTTCCTTGCCGACCAAGTCGACGCTGGCTCAACCCTCTGCCACCGGCGCGACGCCGGCCATGGCGCAATGGTTCGCGGCCAAGGCGGACCATCCCGACGCCCTGCTGTTCTTCCGCATGGGCGATTTCTACGAATTGTTCTTCGCCGATGCCGAAGCGGCGGCAGCCGCGCTGGATATCGCCCTGTCGCACCGCGGCGAGCACAACGGCACGCCGATCCCCATGTGTGGCGTGCCCCATCATGCCGCCGAAATTTACCTCGCCCGCTTGATCCGCCGCGGCTTTCGCGTGGCGATTGCCGAGCAGATGGAGGATCCGAAGACGCGGGTTGGCAAGGCGCCGATCAAGCGGGCGGTCGTGCGGGTCGTCACACCTGGCACGATCACCGAAGAGTCGCTGCTGGAAGCCGGACGGGCGAACCTGCTGCTGGCGCTGGCGCGGGACCAAGCGTCGGACAACCAGGACCTGGGCGCTGCCTGGGTCGATGTGTCCACAGGCCTCTTTCAGACCCTGGCGCTGCCGCAAAGCCAGTTAACCGGCCTTCTGGGCCGCCTGGAGCCGGCCGAGGTGCTGGCACCGGACGACGTGGATTTAGGAGACTGGAACGACCGTCGATCGCCCGAACGGGTTCCCTCGCCCGCGCAGCTTGCCCGCAAGCGTCTGGCGGAAGCGTTTGGCACGATCAGCCTGGATGCTTTCGGCACATTCAGCGATGGCGAGGCGGTCGCGGCCGCACTGGCGCTGGATTACATCCGCAGCACACAGTCCGGCGCCCTGCCCCGGCTGGGGCGTCCGGAACCGCAGGGCCAATCCGGCGCGTTGGCTATGGACGCGGCGACGCGGGCGAGCCTGGAGATCCATCGCTCACGCGATGGCGGTAGCCAGCACACGCTGCTGTCTGCCGTGCAGCGCACAGCGACCGCAGCCGGGTTGCGGTTGCTGGGCACTTGGCTGTCCGCGCCGTTGATCGACGTCGAGGCGATCCGCGACCGGCAGGACGCATGGTCCTGGTGCCTCGCGAATCCGGACGTCACGACACGATTGCGGGTTTTGCTGAAAGCGGCGCCAGACATGGCGCGTGCGTTGGGCCGGCTGTCGTTGAACCGCGGCACGCCGCGCGACCTGGCTGCAATCCGCGATGGTCTGGTCGCGGCGGCGCAGGCCGAGGCCCTGCTGTATGGCCCCTTGCCGGCGGCTCTGGCAGCCGCCCGCGCAGACCTGCCAGCATCCCCCGATCTCGTGACGAGACTGACCGATGCGCTGTCGGATCCGCCCCCCGCGCGCCTGGACGATGGCGGTGTGATCAGGACGGGATTCGACGGGGAACTCGATGCGCATCGTGCACTGCGCGATGAAAGTCGGCAGGTCATCGCATCGCTGCAACTCGATTTTGCCCAACGCTATGGCGTGGCCAGTCTGAAAATCCGCCACCATGCGCAGCTGGGCT
>Ga0164297_10001844_pt1 | contig 21797 bp, 26 predicted proteins | sample GEODES058metaG_FD_113539 | JGI IMG/M metagenome (GOLD analysis project Ga0164297, IMG submission 113539) | Dystrophic lake water microbial communities from Trout Bog Lake, Wisconsin, USA - GEODES058 metaG | ecosystem: Environmental > Aquatic > Freshwater > Lake | place: USA: Trout Bog Lake... | reverse complement strand
TCCTTGATATCCTTGATCTCCTTGAAAACCTTGATTTCCTTGATTTCCTTGATATCCCTGATTTCCTGTTGAACCTTGATATCCTTGATAACCTTGATAACCTTGATTTCCTTGAATTCCCTGATAGCCTTGAAAACCTTGGTTCCCTTGATAACCTTGAGTTCCTTGAGTTCCCTGATAACCTTGATAACCTTGATAACCTTGGTATCCTTGGTATCCTTGGTATCCTTGGTATCCTTGAAAACCTTGATACCCTTGTGATCCTTGTACGCCTTGTACGCCCTGAACTCCTTGAGTTCCCTGATAACCCTGATAACCTTGAAAACCTTGAAAACCTTGATTCCCTTGAAATCCTTGTATTCCTTGTAATCCTTGTGTTCCTTGCGTTCCTTGATTTCCTTGGAAACCTTGAAAACCTTGAAGTCCTTGAACTCCTTGATACCCTTGTACTCCTTGAAATCCTTGATTTCCTGTTGAACCTTGATTTCCTGTTGAACCTTGAGGCCCTTGAGATCCAGTATTCCCTGTATTACCAGTATTTCCCTGTGGTCCTTGATAACCTTGGTATCCTTGATATCCTTGATATCCTTGATATCCTTGATACCCTTGATACCCTTGCAATCCTTGAAAACCTTGACTGCCTTGGAAACCTTGAAAACCTTGATTGCCTTGCGGTCCTTGATAACCTTGAAAACCTTGAAAACCTTGGCTGCCTTGATTTCCTTGAAAACCTTGAGTTCCTTGCAATCCTTGAAAACCTTGGGTTCCTTGAAAACCTTGTGAACCTTGGCTACCAACAGCGCCATCTAAATTTATTGTCCAACTAGAAAATGTTCCAGAACCATAAGCATTTAAAACATTGACTACTAATGAACCTGTTCCAGATGTATATGAAGTTACATTACCAATCATATAATTTGTTACGTTATTTGATATTAAAACACTTTGATTAATAGAATAAGAAAGATTAATGCCAATAGTTAAAGTTTTAGATCCTGTACCAATAGTTAAACTAGTCGTACTACTTGTTTGATAAATATTTCCAGCCGTACCTTGTATTCCTTGATACCCTTGTAAACCTTGGTATCCTTGAAAACCTTGATTTCCTTGAAAACCTTGATTTCCTTGAGAACCTTGATTTCCTTGAAATCCTTGGTAACCTTGAAATCCTTGAACACCTTGAATACCTTGAACACCTTGATATCCTTGTATTCCTTGATTTCCTTGGGCTCCTTGAAAGCCTTGAGGCCCTTGTATTGTAGAAGGAAACCCTTGATAACCTTGATAACCTTGATATCCTTGATAACCTTGATAACCTTGATAACCTTGATAACCTTGTGAGCCTTGTGGACCAACCAAACTAAGAAGCAACGCATCATTGGTTGGAGTCCAATAATTAATCCCACCATAAAAAGCACGAACGTAAAAAAGTACGCCTTCGTTTACCTCAATTTGCCACTCACCGTGTGAACCAAATTGCGTACCAGATGTTACAGGGCCAAAATCTGCTGGAAGATAATCATTAGGAATTGGACTTCCCATTTGAGGAGGCATAATAAATCTGGATGCTTTCCAAACGTCTACTTGAACTCCATCAACTGGGCCATTTACACTTTCAATTATTCCATAAAGTATAACTGTAGTTAGGGATGAACCCATCCTCCCAGATGCAGTAAAATTTAAAGACATTAGACACCGCCCATATTAACCGATGCGTACATGAAATGAGGACGTGCAGGGTTAATAAACATACGTGGAATTAAACCGCCAGCAACAAGCATAGAACGTTTTGATCCCACCATATAAGCGCGTTTCATTTGGCGAAGTTGTTTATCTGAAATTTCTTTTTCAATTTTATATAATTCCATCCATCGATCATAATAATCACGTCTATTTAACCAAGCAGCATTCATTCCTTCTGGAGTTGGTTGTTCAATATATTGACGTGCAATATGTTTAATAGTCATTGCATACGTTTGCGAAGCAAGTATGCCATACCAATTAGGAGGCCAAGGAGCATTGGCACCTACACCGATTTCATATGCTGGAACAAAAACTGGTTGAAATTCGTAATTGCAATAATCTATCGTTTCTGTAGTCATAATAAAAGCAACTTGTTCATAACCATTAAAACTTGATTGAGTCATATCTTGTAAATATGGACCACCTTGGGTAGAATCAAATGAATGGTTGAGTCGATCAAAAACTACTACAGCCATTTGTCTTTCGTCATAAGTAAGGTTTGACCAATACGGCATTTGTTCGGTAACTTGATAAACGTCTGTAGATAATCTAGGAGAATTGTTAATTGAATAAGACCAAGTAACTTGATAATTTCCCATAATAGAAGTTTGCTGTGAATTTAAAGTATAAGAATATTTGCCTGTTGTTTCTCTTGTGGAAACGGTACCAGATGAAACAATGATAGTATTGTTATCTGTATTAACAACTTCCAAAGTAACAGAATCATTATCAGGGTCAACCAATATTCCATTTTGATAAATCATCAAACCAACTGGTTCTGGTGAAAATTGTGGTACTGGTCTAATTGCCATTGTTATTTCCTATGTTTTTAATTATTTTTTGTATGTGCACATCTTGTTCTAATAAATGTTTTTGAATTTGTTGTGCTTCATGTAAAACTGCTTCTGCATCATTATATGTTGCTTCCGATCTTAAATCAGAAGCCTTTGATTGTATATTTTGCCCCACAATAATTATTGGAAGCAAAACTAATTGTAAAAAATTTGAAGAAATCCATGCTATAATTAAAACAAGACTTCCCGATGTTATAGCGCTCGGCAAAGACAATAATGCAATTATTGCAAAAAAATAAGCACACCACATTGTACCAACAACTAAAGTAATTTTTAATCCAATTTTTTTATTTATTTTAGAAATAAAACCGTTTCCATGAAAATTTTCTATGGCGTCTTTTGTTTTTGGAGGGCCATCTAAAGATTTTCTATTTGTACGAGGATGGTTATCGTATTCAAACATTAAAACCCTAATGCTCTCCAAGTTTGTGGACCAACAATTCCATCAACTTGAAGTCCATGAGAAGATTGAAAATTTCTTACAGCATTTTCTGTTTGTGGCCCAAAAATTCCATCTGCTGGAATTCCAAGGTGTTGTTGAAGGGTGATAACTGCAGGGCCTTGGGATCCTTGTTGAATTGTTGGTTTTGAAGGGTTTGAATTCATTGATGCCCAAGTAACAGGCCCTACTATTCCATCAACTTGAAGTCCATGAGAAGATTGAAAATTTCTTACAGCATTTTCTGTTTGTGGCCCCCAAATTCCATCTTGCGAAACTCCAATTTTTGCTTGCACCATCTGTACGGTTACTCCAGGTACAATAATGTGTTGAGTTGGGGCAGGAGGAGTAGGCGTAGGAGGCGTTGGGCTAGGTCCTGTTTTAGAAGTATTAAAACGAAGATAGCGTTGAGGTTGACGACCATCTTGGGAAACGCGAACATATGATGGATCACCTTGTTCGCCCATAGAAACAGTTAAAGGATCTGGCCCTGCTTCTATAATAAGAGCAGTATGATCACCAGTACCAGGACCATAAACAATTACGTCGCCTGGAATAGCCTGCGAAACAGTAATCGGGGTACCATGGGAAAGAAGAGTTCCAGTGTAGCCTTGACCATCGTAATTTTGACCATTTGGATCTTGATTGACGCCAGCCCAAGAATAACAATAAGTTACAAACGCTGAACAATCACAATAAATAGGGTTTGCATTAGGATTTCGAACATCTTGCATTCTTCGAGAATCCTCAGTATAAATAAATTTAGAATTATTTGTTACTCCCCATTTAGCCCAATTTACAATATCATTTCTAGCATCTAACATTTTTTCTCCTTATTATGCCTCTACATCTAATAGTGAGAGTCTAAGCCAAATACACTTAGCCCAAATCAGGAATCGCCGTATCTGAAGGATCTTGAATATCATCTTGAGAATAATCAAAAGTTGTTGGGGTTGGATTAATTAAATTTGGAGATTCATTGCTTTCGCCAAAATCTTTAGGATTTTCTAATACATCTTCAGAATAATCAAAACTAGTATAAGTTGGCTCTACAAACTGTGGGTCTTCAAATGCTTCACCAAAATCTTTTGGATCTTCATCATTAATTAAATTCCAATTATTAGTTAAATATAGTTGAGAATGTTGAAAAATATCAGATGATAAAATATTAATTTTTTTATTTATAGATTTTTTATAATTATTGATTACTTGTGCTGCAATAATTATATTTTTGTTATAAATAGTCATTTTTATTCAAATTGCACTTGAATAGTAAAGTTTACAGAATCGCCTGTATTTAGCGGTAAGCCAATAAAATCTGCTTTGGCAAACATTACTCCAGATACTGTTGTTATTACAGTAGCGAGCGGTATAGAGGCTAATGGAGACGATTGGTTAATGCCTCTGGCCACTGTCCATACATTCCCAACAACATTAATAACCGTCATAACTTCTGATAATACTTGAATATTAAAGGGAGTGGCAGGAACAATTCCGATTCCAGGATTTACTACCGTAATAGAAGTTTGTGTAGTAGAAGTTATTGCAATTTGTAAAGTAGTTTGATATGGGGTGGTTCCAGAATCAAATAGCCCTATGTTTGTAATAGTTCCCCCATGCAAAGACGTAATGGTTCCTGTAACTTCATAACTATCTCCATTTGTAGAAATTGTTGCTATTGAGGTGGTTCCAGTAGTCCTACCATCTGCGACTACTTCATCAAACAAGCCTTCATCGGTTGGAGAAGTTGTTCCGCTTCCTGTTCCCCAAGCAATATATTGTGGAACAGGAAAAGTAGCACCTAATATATTTTGTGCTAACCTTGCTCTACCTTGTGCAGAAAGTGATGAAGTCATGGTTTTTTCTCTTCAATAATGGTTTTATTAGAGCAAGACTCCCAAGAGGAAATAATATTTAAATCCTCCTGGGAGCCACTTGCTCTTATAATAATTGCTTGTACTGTTATATTTTTAACAGCAGATTTTTCCAATTACTAACCTTGCCAGCGAGAAGTACGGTATTGACCGACTTGAACTGGTACTGGTCCAACATTTGAACCAGTTACTGTAATAGAAGTCCCGGCAGCGTTTGGAATAAGGGGGTTTGTTGTAGCAAGTACGTAAGGAACATTTTGTCCTTGAACTGCTGAAAGAGCAAACCCTGTTCCTTGAACAACACTACCAACATAAGCATTGGTAGGAATTCCATTTCCAGTTACAGGCTTACCAAAGTCAGCCCATGTAATTGAAGTGTCAGCAACCGTATTGCAACCAGCAGTTCCAGCAACAGTTACAGCACCTGGCTGGGCACTATTTGTAATAGTGAATGATGCAGTTGTGCTAATTGTGGCAACTGTGTAGGTTCCATTATAAGCAGTTGGCGTCACACCAGAAATGGTAATTACGTCACCAGCAGCAAAATTGTGAGTATTTGTTACTGTCCAAGTGGTTCCGTTAGTAGAAATAGAACTAGCAGCAATTGTAGCAAATTTCACTGTAGCAGTATCGGTACGCGAATATGTTTGCGACTCAGCAATTTGAGTTCTAATCTGACGAACTTGGTTTTCAACGCCAGTTACAGGATAACCTGAATAACCAGTAGTTGAGTTGGGGTTATGTACAAGTGCATCTGTTACCCAGTTAGGTGCTTGATAGGCAGCAAAAGCAGTAGCAGATTCTGGATAAGCAACGACAGCAGGGGATGCTGAATAAGCAAGTCCAGATGTTGCGTAAGTCGGCCATACTAATGTTGTAGTGCCGGTAGTAGACTGTTTTGTAGCATTAGCAGCAGTTGTACCAATATAAAGGTTAAACGAAGTTGCTGTTAATGGATTAATTACGTTAGCAGTCTGATCAGTTACGGCAAATGAAATAGAAGCAGCCGTACCTGCAACAGTAAGAGCAGTTACAGGGTTAGAAAATGATTCAACACCATTGCTTACTCTTGTTACGTAATAATAATAAGTATTAGCACCAATGGCTACTGGGGTTGCCAAGGAAGAACCTGAAAAACCAGGAGTTGTTGTATTGGTATTTGTTGAATTAGAAACCGTAAACGTAGTTGCGTTTGCAGTAACCACAGTTGCACTTGATACGTTAAAACCAGTGGCCGTAGTGATGCCTGTAACAGTAACTAATTGGCCAGGAACAAATGTATTGGTAGCAGTGTAAGTAAATGTATATGGTCCTGAACCAGAAACAGATGCTGCAGTAATTGTAGCAGTTTGAGTTGTTATGGTTGTGGCCGTAGCAGTTACTGATGCAGGTGGCTTGAGAAGATAAACTCCTCTTTCACCTTCAATTGCCGAAGCACCACCAATAGAACTAACCCTAACAGCAAGTTTTTCAGCCTGCTCTGATGCGACATTATAAGTTGCCATGATTAGAAACCTCTCTGTGTGGTGTTGTACTGACCGTTCTGGAATACAATTGCGCCAGCCCAGTCTTTTGAGTTTACAGTTGTATTGTACGAAAGAGTGTCACCATTTTGTGCGGTAACCCAAGGGTTCCACATGTTGTAAGCGCTAAATGTATATGATGCAGGAGTAAAACCAAGTGGCTCTTCTTCAGCAACAATTTCAGTGCTAACGGCTTCTTCTGCAACAGGAGCATCATGAGCGACAGGCTCTATAATGGCTTCCTTTTTGCTAGAAGCCTTTTTGGTGTCTTCAGTTGCTTCTGTAGCAACCTTGACTTCTTTATCTAAGTTCTTGTCGCTCATGATTTCTCCTTTAATAGCGTCTAGAAACTTCCCCATTCCAGACTTCTTCTGGAGTTAGGGCTTTACCAATTGGCTCTGCCTCATCAGGAAGATCTTTTTTATAAAGACCATTTTCTTCTGAAGCGTTTGGTCCTAAGAGTTTAGCCATGCGATCTGAGTGATCATCTACATTGCTAGGCTCATCGGTCAACTCAGGAATACGCTCGGAAGCCTCTTCTTGAGTCAAAAAACGAATTTTGCCTCTTTGGGCTGCACGAAGAATATATGGATCTTTGCGCAATTCACCCTCTAAGGTCTGTATTGAACCATGATAGCCAGTTGGGGAAAGCAAAAACGATCCCTTTGGGCTATTAAACACAGTTCTGGCTGCTGTCAGGTTTTCAATCCATTCAGCAGTTTGTACATCTGAAAAAGCCTTTGCGCTTGGGGGCACAATGGATTTTGCAGCAGCCAAATCTTGTGGATCTGGCTTGTGTTCTACTACTTCTCCGTCAAGAGAAGGGACTTCTACAGGAATTGCTTCCCCACCGCCACTTCTTCTGGTAACTTGATTTGCCATTTTTATTTCCTTTGCTTTCAAGGGATACAATTTGTATCCTGGGCTAATTATAAATACTTTACATTTATTGGGGATTAGAGCGTATCCCTAATCCCCAATAAACGATATAAAACCCTTTTCAGGGCAAAATTACTAAGCCTTTACGATCTTACCAAGACCACGAGGGTTAAGAACAATTTCCGAAACAAGTTCGTCCATTACCCAACCCTTGTGGAACTTCTCAGGCGTGTGGTTCTCTTCAACGTCAAGCGAATACATGACAGGGAACACACCAAGGAATTCAGGAGCAGGAGTCAAATAGACTGTACCCTGAGGAACCTCAATAGAACGCTGAACCTGGAAACCACCAAACTGAATAATTCGCTCACCAGCAACCACACGGTCCTTGAAAGCCCAACCAGTCTGGTTGATGTCCCACTTGTAGAGGTCACGATAGTCAATCGGGTTCATCAAGAGACGTGCTGCCTCCAACTGGTGAACTTCGATGAGACCAACGAGGTCATACAGCGAGTCAGGCGTAACGTAACCCGAAAGTTCGTTAACAATGTGTGTAGGGGAAACTACGTGGTTAGGGTCAACAGCATAGTTGTTGATAGCAGCCTCAAGAATTGTAATGAGACGTGCATCTTCTTGCTGCATGATTGCCTGCTTCGACATGTCCTGGGCATACTCTACGATGTTAACTCGCAGGTACCAGAGGTCTTCCTTCTTGATTTGTGGGAAGGTGGCAATACGGAACAAACGGACTGGAACCTTTTTTCCTTCAAACGGAGTGACGCGAACTTCACCCTCGTTACCGGAAAGCACGTAGGCCTGACCGTACTCGTCCAACACATCGTACACAACCGGAACACCAGGTGTCAACGGGTCTTCCAAAAGTACGTTACGGGTCATACCCTGATAACGCAGTTTCAACTGGATTGGACCAATCATACCCTGGCCAAGACGGACCATGTAGTTGTCTTTGTCAGCAAGGATCTGGCTCAGGCGACGTTGCTTCTCTTCACGAGTAGCGGTCACACGACCAGTGGCTTCCTTGAGACGACTGCGAGCCTCTACAATGTCATTCACATACGTGTCTGACTTGCGAGCGACTCTAGGGCTAAGACCGCCCTCAGTTGCTGTTAAAGATGTAGACATCTCTTTTTCCTTTCGTTAAATTTTAGTAAAAACTAAGCGTTTGAACCAAGCGGTACAAGACGGATAACAATTTGTGTTGCACCAAGAACATCAATGAGTTCTGCAACTGGCACATTAGAACCGCCAGGCTGAGCCGAAGTCAACATTCCCTTAGTAGTACTTGTACCAGCGTAAAGGAACTGACGTGATCCGTTAGTGGGGACAACATACGACTGAGTTGTGTCAAAAGCAGGAGCGCCAATTGTGAAAAAAGCGTTCTCGCCACCAAGCCACACAGAAACGGCGTTCAAGCCAACCTGCGACAAGTCATCGATGTTAGGGTTGCGGTCAAAACCAGCAAGGCCAAAAGGCTTTGCAGTTGACGTGTTGCCATCGTACAGAGCAACTGTATCAGCACCTGTTCGGTAAACAACTTGACCAGAATAAATATTTCCGGTTTCAGTTGGGTCCAAGAAAGTGTTGTACGGAGTTGCCTCGTACTTTTCATACAAAGGTGTGCAAGTTCTGTGCACACCAACGTTTGCTACACTGTTGAGTTGTAACATGTTATTCTCCTTTAATTAAAGTGTAATGAGATAGTCGTCTTTTAGGACATCTTGCTTCGAAACCGAAGCGGTTCTTGTGGTACGGCCCATTTCTGGCACGCGAGCAGGCTGGTTATTGCTTACTCTCATTGCTTGACGTGGTTTTACCGCTCCGGTTCGCTCCATTGTATCGAGAGTCATAATTACTCCCTCAATTTTAGATGGAGACATCTTTTCGTATTGAGCAATATGCTTGGCTCGCTCATCCTTACGGACCATGCCAAGACGCTCAAGGCGATCTACGAGATTGACAGCCTTAAAAAGACCTTCACGAGAAGCATTCTTCTCATTCTCAACCTCTTCTTCTTCAGATTCCATCTCATGCCTTGCTTCAGCATTAGACTTCTTCTTTTCTTCTTCCTTTTTATCATGCTTCTTTTTAGCAGCACGTTGATAAGGAACAAAAGCAGGGTTAGTGGCATCACTAGGCCACGGATTTTTATCTTCGTCTACCTGAGGAACTCTACCCGTAGAAGCACCATCATTATAGTAAGGAGGTACGTCAGCAAGTTGGAGTTGGTTAGGTTGAAGGTTAGGAACCAATACATCAGTAACTTGGTCAGGAGTCATTACTTCCTGGCGCGATTGCGAAATATCATCAAGATCTTGAACATTTGTAGGACGTGATGTTTCTTGGTTTCCATTAGTAGCAGTTTTTTCAAGTTGGTCGTGTACAGATTTCAAACGATCAATGACTTCTGAAATTTTTACGGCTTTTCCTTCTTTGAGGTGCTTGAAAATAATTCCGAGTCTACGGTCAATGGCATAAATTTGCTTGTCATATTTTGCAGCAGACTTAATAGCGTTATGAGCAGACCAAAATGCTTTGTCTACTTCTTCAGCATCATGCTGATCAGCAAGACCTTTAGCAGCAGCCCTAATAAATCGAGAAGCGGCACGCTCCCCCATAGGCTGATCTTCAGCATAAATGTTAGGCTCTGCAACTACACGATTATCGCCAGGGCCACCCATTACGTCTGGAGAATCTAGGTCTTGAACATTAAGTTCACGAGATGGCATTACATCTTTCCATTGCGAAGGCTGTGGTGGTGGTGACATTGATGAAAGTCCAAGCGGTCCGTCCAGGTTCATATTAGATACTTGATCGTATTGAACACCTGGAACCATTGCTTGACGCTTACTAGGACGTAATTCGTCGTCAAATCGGCTCATAGTAACTCCTTGTTTTCGCTGTGTAACAGCATCCAATTGTTGCATTCTTTGTAAATCTCTTAATTTGAGAAGTTCTTGTTGAAGTTCATTAATCCTTGTGCTAGGATCATTTTCAACTGCGCCTAAATCAGAGGCTTGTTCGGCCTCTTGTTCTTCCGCAGCCTGCTCCGGATTTTCTTCTTCGCCTTGATCTTCTTGATCTTGTTGTTGAGGAGGACCGGAACCTGCTGGTTGTGGCTCATATTGTGGATCTCTACCCTTTTTTTCTGTATCAGGGTTTTCGAAATCCTGTGGTGGCGCTTCGTAACCGCAAGAGTCACAAAGCATTCCATCAAATTCGGATCCACATACCGGACACTGAGATTCATCACGCATTGTATCAACGTCTGCTGGAATGCGCATTAATTCTTGTGCAATTCTAAGGTTAGGCATATGGAACCATTTTTTTATCTAAGAACCAGGCCGACTCATCTGCTGGGTCAAAGACACAACTGAGTTCAAAAAAGTTTGGATTGTGGCAATTTTCCCAAACCAACGCTTCTTTCCTAGAACCATTTTTATAAATATCTAATCTCATTCCCTTCATATAAGGAAGGTGTTCGCAATAATCACGCTCTGTTTTAGCGTTATTACCACAAGCAGAACATGTTGTTGATCCTACATCAGCACCCATGCTTACTCCTGGAATTTGTCCGCTCATGATCGCTGCACCAAGTTTGGGGAACGAATGAGCATCAATTTCCATTAAACAGTAAACTGAGCCATCTGTGTGACCAGAAGATAATCTTGTTTCTTTATAAAGTGAATCTAAAACAACTCCACGAGCCTCTTTGGGATCGCTATTATTATGTTCTACAAACACCGGACGACCTACAAATGTTTTGTAAGCCTTCCTAAGTTCTTTTACGGGCCAACCATCATAATTAGCATTGACCCTAGATGAAATTGCCCTGGACACAGCGTATAAGTATCCAGGGCGTTCTTCATAATCAAAATCTTTTAGGTTAATGGGATGAATTGACACATCCTCGGCATGCTTGAGGATGCCTTTTCGTTTTAGAGTAGGAGCGCCAAATTTTATCATGTTAACCTAACTCTAAATTTGCTTGAAAGGCTTAAATACACTATTAATAATTAATTATTATTCAATTTAATTGATTTTATGTGTGTTTCTAATCTTGCATCAATATCAAAAAATTGTTTTTGAAGGGAATCATTGAATTCTGTATTTTTAGCAATTCCAGAAGCAATTTCTTTACGAATATTATTAATATCTTTGTTCACTAATTTTACAGCATCTTTCAAAGATGAACCAGAATTATCCTGAACTTCATGTTCTAATTTTTCAAGAGTTACATCTTGTTCATAAAGATGATTTCGTATTTCACTAAATTGATCACGCATAGATGGATAACCTATTTCAGGAACTCCCATTACTTGATCATGAATAGCAGATTGATTTTTGGCAACAACTGCTACTGATTTGCCAATCCAAACTAAAAGTGTTCCAATTGTTGTTGCTACTGCATAAATTATAACAGTGTCTATTATTGTCATAGAAGACATATTGGCAATTAAAGACATTTTTAATCCTCGTAAATTGAATCAGATAAGTCTAATTTATCTAAGTTACGAGCCGTACCAGATTCTTTAATTACTTCATATTTTTGAATATCTGCGGAAAGCGAAGTAATTCCACCGAAACCAGTTTTTATAGTTCCTGATTTTAAAATATTTGGTTTAGAGTCTAAGAGTCTGCTCATATCAATCCTTATAATAATTAATGCATAATATTACATTGTAATTTATAATTTACCATCTTTGTTTTGAAAATCTAAACCTGCTCCAGTATTTCCTGGACGCACTTCTCCGTCATCAGCCACTCCATGTTGGATAGCCTCATCAGCAGCCTCGTTCTCACCTGCAACGGCAGTCGCAACACGATAATTTTCTTCAAAATCTTCTAAGTTAAATTGTTCGTATTGATTATCCGTAACTATTTTCATGCCCTTAATAATTGTCATTTTACGACGAAGAACTTGTTCTTTTGGAACACCAAAGTACATACGCCCACCATATTCAGCAACGTAACCACTGTCTTGGCTTGAGTATGTGATGTTTTCTTCATCTTCGCCATCATATTCATATTCAGATCCGTTAACAGAAGATTTTTTTGTCTTTTTGTTATCAGTAGTTTTCTTATCAGTTTTTTTAGGAGTTGATTTTTTGGGCTCAGTTCCTTTTTGATCATCAGATTCAGCAGGTCGTTGTGGAGGAATCATTCCTGGCAATAAGAATGGGCCTACCATACTATCGGCATCTGCTTGGCTACCTGGCGTAAGAATATTTGGTGCCGATGGTTGAGATGTAATATCAGCAATTCCTTGGGGCGACATCTGAGCAATCATTTCAGGATTTTCTTGTTGCATTTGATATGCCATAAATTCTTGATAATATTCAGGTGGAATAGGAAGTTCCAAAGCAATAAGACGCTCAAAAAGTTCTTTTTTGAATCTCTGTTCAGCAACAACAGTTTGTAATTTTTCTTCTGTTTTTGCTTCAATTTCATCTTTGAAATCAATAGGAATATTGACAGCCATTGTTTTAAGTGAAACAGGAAAACCTGACCCAGCAAGTTCTTGAATAAATTGACGCTCTACTTGCTCATCTCTCAGATTCATAGATTTAAAATGAACTTCAGGAATAGCAAGTTTAGGTCGCTCTTCAACATACTCTTCACCAGTTTCTTCATTTACAAGAAGAACTGTTTCCATTACAGGAATACGAGCATTTCCAACTTTACGATATTCATAATGACCTTGACGTTCTGCAACAGGTCGCATACGTTCTTGAATAAAACGTGCAATCTTTTTTTGATACGTAGTAAGCATCTGTGTTATGAGTTCACGATTTAATGCTCCAGAAGCGTAAGGGGCATTGCTGTTGCCTCCTTGAAGCAATTCTGCACCAATACCAAAAACTTGCATAACTTTAGATTCAACGCGAAGAAAATCTTGGTCAAGACGTGGCATGGCCTCTCTACCAAAAGCATTTTTAATATCAAGTCCATGGTGATATGTCATCAAGCGAAAATCTGAGTTGATAGCCATAGCAAGGTCGTCACGAAGTTGTTGGAGTTCAGTAGCATCAGGAATCCAAGGACCATCTTCGTCTACATCAGGCAAACCAAGGGTTGCCAAAATAAGAGGAGAATAAAGTCGGTCAGCGATAGCATCTTGAGCAGCATTCAAAGATTCTTCAAGCATAAGCATACGAAATGCGCGAAGAAGAATTGGGGATCCGTGTTCAGACCAAGGGTTAGTCTTAAATTTAATCTGTTTCATCAAAACGTCAGAAACAGGAATTTCTTTATCTTGACGTGCCCATGCTACAACATCAGGGTACAATTGCATAAGAGCAGCATACTCAGGAGCAGGATCGCGAGTGTCGATAAGTTTGCGAATCTCATCAGGAACTTTTATATGATATTGATAAGTTCTAAGCGCTCTATTTTTTGCTACGATAACGTCATTTGGGTTAATAATTTCATCTGCATCCCAAGCACCAATACCGTCATGCCAAGAACCCATGGCAAACGCTTCGCCAACAGTCCAATGTTCACGGCCAAGATCAAAAAGAAATTCATCGTAGTCTAATCCATCAAAAAACAATTCTTGATAAAAATCTGAAATTTTTGAATCTTGGTGGGCAAATTCAATGTCAAGAAGAGGAAATCGAGTATAAATGTCGATAAGGCCAGGTACAAGATAGTGGGTTGTATACATAAGGCGAGTCCAGTCGCGAATCTTTTGGATTTGCTCATCTGGGTCTTCCATATTGAACCACCAAGTACGCTCACGCCAGTACTCAAATGGGTCATGAAGTTTTGGCCAAGCCCACTGAGCATCAGTGCCCATAGCAGCAGCAGTACGTCTACCCATGCCTTCCATATTGCGAGCAGATTGCTCATCAAATTGTGCGGAAGCAGTTTTGCCATCCAAACGTTTTCTGGCCCTAGACTCAGAATTTTGTTGGTTCATTACATCATTTTTAAAAGCGCCAGGAAGAATAAGTTTCTTTGCAGCCTCTCTTGATGCTGCAGCCTTGCGAATAGGTTCCCTTGGTAGAGTCAAGCCCTCGCCGTTATCAGCCATAATCTACTTTCTTTTAGTTATTGCAACTTGGACAAAATCCATCCGCATATGGGGGCATTTCAGAGCCACAGTCACCACATAGAGAAGGGGCACCAGAAATTCTGATTCCACCTTCTATTGTATTACCTGAAAGGGTCCAATTTGTTGCTAATTTCTTTTTTGTTGAAAATCTAAGATTTTGCTCACGCTCTGCCATTACATCATGCCCCCTGGAGTAAACATTGGTTCAATTTCTTTTTGGTTTGCACCAGTATTGCCAGTATTTCCAACCCAACTAGTTTCTCTACCAAATGGTATGCTAGAGTTAACTTGAATTGTTTCTTGGCCAAGGCTACCGTTAACATTGGTAGCGTTAGCAGCCATTTTTTCTGCTGAAAGATCAACGAACATATTCCCAATAGACCAGTCAATAATTCCTCCATCACCTGTTGATGAAGAAGTGAGTGTAGCCTGCAATCGATATGATGGGATCATATTGTCGGCACTAATTTGAAGAATAACATCTTTATCGGCGGTTGAAATAGTGGCTGCGGTTCCAATATTGATCCAGTCGGTGGCATCAGAAGCAAATCTTTCAAAAGATCCTTGTAGTTGTACGGTTGCTGTTCCTTGCCAACCTGGTCTTGGGTTAAGATTTATGGTCAACTGACCAATATCATTTCCACCAGTTCCTGAGCACAACGCTACTCTACAAGAAGTGCTATAAATCCATTGAGGATCTGTTCCAGCAGTGTAATTAAGAAACATTCCAGGAACTACGTTGCCCTGATTAAAAGTTCTTTGTGGAAAATTTCCATTGCTAACTGTTAAAGTAGTGCTTTGTCCGTTAACATTAAAAAAATTATAAGTAGATCCATAACCAGTATAACCATTTGCGCTGGTCCCTGCTATGTAAACACCTTTTCCTATTCCCGAAGCAAATTGCATAATATTCTCCTATTTAGATCTCATGCATTAATTGAGATCTCTCCATTAAGGACTTTTAGCGCATGGCTTGAAATGTCCTCATCAGAAAAATCTTGAAAAGTTAGTTGATTCTCATCAGTTTCTTCTTCAAAAGGTTCTTCATCAACTTGTGTATGAAATGTATTTATTGGTTCTTGTACCTCTGGTTTCGATTCAGGCAAAGGAACAAATTGCACTGGTATTTGAATGTTTTCTACATCTTCATTTAATTTTTTGATAGAAAATTGAAGTTGCTGCATTTTTGAATCAAATTCTCCTCTTAATTCGTTTATTTCATTCTTACCATATTTATTTTTTAAATAATCAACACAAATTTGCAAAGAAAAACCAAGATCTTTTTCTTTTCCAGTCAGGCGAATAAGATCTCCGTTTGTTTTGATTTCAAATTCAAATTCACGTCCTTCTGAATCGAAAAGAACTCCATTAATTTCTTTTGAATTTTTATTAAATTCAATAATTTCTACAATACCGCAAATGCTTGAATATGTTATTTCTTCTTGTTCTTGAGCAATTGGTTGTTTTTTGTTTTTTTTAAATAAATTAAACATAATTTATATAATCTCCTTAAATTTAATGTTTTTCAAACACCCCAAGGATTTTATCATAAATTTTGTTTTTATTTTTTTGAAACTGTAAAACCATTCCAATTGTTAACGGAATGATTACTGCACAAATACCAAAAATAATCAAAACCATAGTTAAGATATCAGTTGCTAAATTATGTCCCATTTTTATATTTTATAAATTAATTATTTGGGTTCTTGAAAAGAAGTTGATAATCGGCCTTCTTTTCCATTGAAGCCTTACGGTCTTCCCAAATAACACAAAATTCTTTTTCACCAACAACAAAGATAGATCCTTTAACCTTTTTCCCACTTGCATTAGCAAAAAGAACTTTGGAACCAGCAAGAGTTGTAGATTGAGTAGAGGCCAAAACAACCATTTGAACATCTTTTCGAGCCTGACGTTTGCGAAAACCAGATGCTTGAGCAGCAGTACGCTGATAAGGATAAACTTGTTGTGCTGGGTTTTCATACGGGTTTTCGTGCTGTGAACCGCTCATATTATCTTTATCAATTTCAGCAGCCCAAGCAGCACGAGAATCGTCTACTGTTTGTCGGTTTTGCTGTCCATCATTTTGAACTGTGTTCATGTAGTCCAAGGGCAAAGGTGATCCTGGAGGAGCAAAATCTCCAGCAACATCTCCTGCGCTCATGTCTTCAGTAGTGTAATCATCCATTTTATTTCTCCTATTTATTAAAAATCTATATTAGATTCTTTTAGTGGTTGTACAAATTCTTTGTGATGAGCCTCATCCAATGCTAGCGCTGCATCTTTTTTTGTGGCAGAATGCCCTTCTATCGGTTGTTTTCTTCCATTATCATCGTAAGTATGTAACGGTTCTTCGCCCCATCCAGCAAGTGGATATTGTACTGGAACATGCAGAGACCATTTCCATCCATGCTCTTCATCGCACTCCTTACATCTATTTCCATCAACATTAGCAGCATTCATTTTGCCAATTGCCTGTAAACCGGATGTGGTGTCGGAATTTTTGCTGTTCATTGTTCCATAAAATTTTTCATATGTTCCATGATTTGCATCAGACAATCCTTTTTCTTTGTAATGCCAAACGTCACTATTGAATTCGCCAGGCTCATGTTCAATGCCTTCAAATTCACCAATTTTTTTCTTAAAAGGATTAAGGGATTTGAAAGGACTCATGGGAGACCAATCATGACGATTATTTGGATTAATCAAAGAAATAGATTTGGGGTATTCTTCATCACCTGTCCAAAATGAAGTTGGAGGAGTAATAATATTTCCCGCAATTTTAGAACTAGTTACCATAGTTTGGTGAGTATAATCTGAAATTGGGTGTTCGTGATCACAAGCATACGCACCATGATGATGAACAGCGTCACTTACTTTTAAAAGATCTTTTTCGTTATATCCTTGAAGCCAATTATTTCTAAAATTATGATATTGAATAAGGTGTTTTTTTGTGTCTTCATAAGATCCATGTTTATTAGATTTTGGGTAAATGCCATCGCCATTTTTATCAAGACCATTTACTTGTTCTCTCATCATTTTTTTAGGGGCTTTAAAAGAACGAGGGGCTTGATCAGCATCTTGTATGCCTTCTGCTATATCTGGCGTCATTGCAGATACATCATCTGCCTGAAGCATATTAGCATTTTCTAATAAATCAGGATTGAATGCAAATTTTAATACACCTTTATTGCAAGTGGGGCAAGAATCACCCATTTCAGCAAGGAAATCAGAATCTCCACCGTCATCACCTGGATCTATTTCTTCTTTGCAATTATCACAAGAAAGATTTAATGAAGGAGCAGCATGATAAATTCTTGCAGATACTTCAAAACCATTTTCACTACCCAAAACTTCTCCATTGTCGCTACAAATAGGACAATAAATTAAAGTTTCACCACTTTGAGTATGAGGGAATCCTTGAGAAGATGGGAATTTGCTATGGCAACCAGCACAATAAGTAGAAGCGCTAGATTTTTTATTTCTTTTAAGGTAGCGTTTCATTTCACCAATATAATCTAATGCTTCAGCAGGCCTGTGTAAACCATTAGCGCTTCCTGAGCAATATTTTGAATTACGATCAGTATCTTCATATTCACCATTGCTATTGGTATATAGCCAATTATTACAATACCAGCATTTTCCTAAAGCCATGATGACTTCTTAATCGTTGTAACGTGCAGACTTACGAGCACAATCTTGGGTAGATGTGCAAGGCTCATCACCATGATCACGGTGCCATTTTTCGTGAAGTTCGTCATGAAGATTTGATTCTGCAATTGGCTCACCTTTATCACGCATGTTATCTATGTTGTCATAATGCATGCTTTTTTCAGCACAATCTTGATCTGATGTACATGGAGCATCTCCATACATAGCATGCCAATCATCATGGCCTTGATCATGACGCATTACGTCTTCAAAATCATTATCGTCTTCATCTGTGCACATTTCACAACCTGCGCCATCACAATTTGGACAAGAAGATCCTGCACAATTGTCGCAGATAAACATTTTTTGGTGATTGTCATATCTATTTTGGCTTGGGATTCTATCTCCACAAGTCTCACATGCTACGCTGTCTCCGCCATCACATTGAGCACAACCTGCGCCATCACAATTTGGGCAATAATCTCCATCAGCCATGTGAGCAACTACCCAAGTTGAACTATTTGCTGTACGAGAAGCAATTCTTCCATTAGGGTAATGATCGGTATATATTATTTTATTGTCATAATTGTCAAAATCATAATCAAAATTTTTAAGTTCTTTTGGTGTTTTTTGATTTTTTTCTATATAAAATATGGTTTGCCCCTCATTGTCTTCTTCAGAATCATGTTTTTCTATTAATTTAGGGAGTGGGCAATTTTTGTCTCCACAAAAACATTTTTTTGAAGCCCATTTTTCTTTTTCCCAATCTAAAGGTACGCCTTCATTTGGAAGAATTTTTACATGACCACCATAATCTTTTCTTCCAATTCCAGGATTCATTGCATCTTTACAAACATCACACCTACATCCAGAAGCATATCCTTTTGGAGTTCCATGAAGTTCTCTAATTTTAGAATTCATTGCATCTTTACAATCACCACATCTACAACCAGAAGCATATCCTTTTGGAGTTCCATGGATATCATTTAAAGAAGCGTCGATGCCACAAGATTTGCAAACGTTAGAATTAGGATCAATTTCTCCATCTTTGCACATTTCACAAGTTGATTTGGCAAACTTGCGAGAAGCATTTTTATTTCTATCTACACCTGTACATTGATTGCAACGACAACCTGAAGCATATCCTTTTGGAGTTCCATGGATATCATTTAAAGAAGCGTCGATGCCACAAGTTCTGCAAGTTTGAGAATTAGGATCAATTTCTCCATCTCCACACATCTCACAAATTGATTTAGCAAACTTGCGATTATTTCCACAATTGCAATCTTGGCACTTGGCATGACGAAGTGACCATTCGGTGTGAAGAGCCTTAACAAGTTTCATCTTAGAATCAGAAACATTAGAAAGTTTATTGTGTGCAGTTCGAGTAATATCATCATCAATCATCGCACATCGTTCAACGAATTCACCATCTGAATGAGAATTAAACAAAAAATCTCCTGTATTCTTAATAATATCATATTTTGCTGCAATGATAGCCTTACCTGCAGTTTTGGCATGGAATGCTACTTGATAAGAATCATCAAAATCAAAAATTGAAGACATTTTGTTCTCTTTTCTTTAATTGGTTATGCCAATTAAGGCGCTGGACATGAAACATAATAGTTGTTTCATTAACTAAAACGAATCTAAGAGCATAATAAATTACGTTTTATAGTAGGGGTACATGGGGATGATCCATGACTTCCAGTGTATAAGACTGGCGTGCAGAACCGCTACACTATACCCCCCCGGTAACTATTTTTTAGTATCTTTCCATAATACCCAATGGAAAGGATTCTTTTCTTTTTCTGGCCTATCTTTAGTATAATAATAAAGAGCAAGAGACAATCTGCGACGATCTTCTGGGCATTTTATAGGATCGGGGAATCCATGGAAATGGTTGTCTGACACGTTGAACAAAACCAATCTATTGAAAATAGGTTCAATAATTTGTATTGGTTCTTTAATTTCTTTGTCCCAAAGTTCTAATTGACCTCCCCAAGATGAATCCCAATTTCTATTTAAAAACAAAAGAGCATTGAGTCTGCGATGGGCTCCAGAAATAGGGTGATAATTGAAGTCGGCATGTATATCTAGAGACCCACCAGTGGTCGTTACATGAACTCCTCCGCCATAATACTCACTATCTGGTATCAAACCTCCTATGCCTGTTAATTCTTCAAAAAAAGACAATGCTTCTTTGTTATTAAACCAAGACAATGCCACCGCTACTGCTGGGTGAATTTTCTTCAAATCAGACATCCACCATTTATTTACTTGTTCAGCGGAAGGATTGGTATTCCAATTGGAAAGTTCCACAATTTCTAAATAATCAGCAATGCTATTAGCCAAATCTTTTTCTAAAAAATTATCAATAACAATATGATCAAAAGGATATTCAGAAATATATTCTTCTTTATAATCTTCTGCTTTTATGTTTTCGTTTTTTATTTTCATTTTAATACCATTTGTGCAAGACATACTAGTCTATTTGTGCAGGCAGATGGATTCGAACCACCGTACTCTGAGAGGTCTGGTTTACAGCCAGATGCCTTTGTCCACTCGGCCATACCTGCAAAAAATTAATTATTCTTCGCTAAAGGCTATTTCCCAATTTTCATAAGACCCTAATCTAACAACATGTTTGCAAGGATCGTCTCCCCTATCCCATGCTTCAAATTCTGTTTGATGTAAAGGGCCACCATCATGAGTATCACAAAATTGCTCAGTACAAAATTTATTATCTACTCCATATTTTAACCACTCATCAAACGTCATACTAATCTCCATATTACCATTATTTATATTATTAATATGCTCCGAGAGTAAGATTCGAACTTACAACCGTCGCCTTAACAGGGCGCTGCACTGCCGTTGTGCTATCTCGGAATACGAGCCTTCTACCAGAGTCGAACTGATACCATCTGATTACAAAACAGACGCACTACCATTATGCTAAGAAGGCTACAAACAATACTATATCATATAAAATTGTTATTTTGTATTTTTTTCTGAAACAGTTACTGTAAGCCCGCCTACTTGACTAAGCAGCGAGTTCTTAAGCCCATCTGCTGTTTCTTTAATTTCTTGAAAAGAAATATCTTCTCCCATTGGCTCTTCGTAAACAATTTCAATTGTAACTTTTTTAGGCATTAGCCCTCCGTAACGTCTACTTTGCCAAGAGATGCCCCAAGTTGCCACTGCCATTTGTTGTGCATATCAATACGCTCGGCAACAAAATTAGCAACTCCTTGTTCGTTCTGTTCATTGGCAATGATGAATAATGCGATCAAATCTTCTAATACGGCCTTATTATCCTCATAAAGATATTCTGTTAAGGTTTTAGGATCGAATTCATTGACTTCTCGCTCTTTAATTGAACTAAGGTCTAGGAATTCTTGTAATTTGTAAGGGGCTAGACCTCCTACCTTACGACAATTTTCAGCCATAGGGTCAAGAGATTCATACACGTCTAAATAAATTGTTTCAAACAATGCGTGATATTCTTGAAAATCATCACCGACAACATTCCAATGATAACCATGTGATTGATGATAAAATACGGCAATATTAGAAACATTTTTTCTTAATGCATCCAACAACGCTTGGTCCTTGGCTGATAATTTATACATTTTTATCTCACTTATTTCTTTGTTGTCTTAGGAGAAACAGCCTTTTTAGCAGTTGCTTTCTTTACAGGTGCAGCCTTTTTTACAGGTGCAGCCTTTTTTACAGGTGCAGCCTTTTTTACAGGTGCAG
>Ga0164297_10001842_pt1 | contig 21805 bp, 18 predicted proteins | sample GEODES058metaG_FD_113539 | JGI IMG/M metagenome (GOLD analysis project Ga0164297, IMG submission 113539) | Dystrophic lake water microbial communities from Trout Bog Lake, Wisconsin, USA - GEODES058 metaG | ecosystem: Environmental > Aquatic > Freshwater > Lake | place: USA: Trout Bog Lake... | reverse complement strand
TGATAATGATTATACACTTCATTCTTCTGGTCGTATTCTATATGCCGAGACATTACGATGAGTGTCTGTCGGGTAAAAAACATAAACAGGCCGCGTAGCAGAGCCAGTCCCAGCAATTCCATACTGCCAATGAATACAAACGAGAATATTTTGGAATCACCCGTCTTTTCTCTGATCATTTTAGGCACGGTATCGAGTATATCTTTTACCACTCTGCCCGGCATAACGGCAAATGCACTGGAGAGTATAGCAAACAGGATACCCAACAGCAGCAGCCACTTATACTTGACAAAATACTTATTGATCGAACGCAGTTTCTTCATCGGCGTGGCAAAGGTCGGGGGTTATAGTGGTATGGTAAAATAATTTAGATAGTAAAATTCAATAGGGAGGAAAATGTTTGTTATAACTTTGCGACGTCTAAACACAACAAGAACCCCCAAACAGATGAAAATAGCACTAGTAGGCGCCACAGGGCTTGTAGGCAGCACCATGTTGAAGATACTGGAAGAAAGGAGTTTTCCGGTGACTGAGTTAATACCGGTGGCCTCGGCCAGGTCCGTAGGAACAATGGTATCATTTAAGGGAAAGGACTACAAAGTGGTGTCTGCAGACGATGCAATAGCTATGAAGCCGGCATTGGCATTATTTTCAGCTGGTGGAAGCATATCTCTGGAGCTGGCACCCCGTTTTGCTGCAGTTGGTTGCAGAGTGGTTGATAATTCATCCGCCTGGAGAATGGACCCGACCAAGAAACTGGTGGTACCCGAGGTAAATTGTCACACACTTACCAAAGACGACTATATCATTGCCAACCCAAACTGCTCTACTATACAAATGGTAATGGTGTTGCAGCCATTGCATAAAAAATATACGATAAAGAGGGTGGTGGTAAGCACCTATCAGTCGGTAAGCGGCACGGGACAAAAGGCCGTAAAGGAGATGATGGACCAGCGCGCAGGTGGTAAGGGGGATGGAGTGTACCCACACCCTATAGACCTTAACGTACTCCCGCATATCGACGTGTTCCAGGAAAACGGTTATACCAAGGAAGAAATGAAGATGGTGCTGGAAACCTGCAAGATAATGGGTGACGACAGCATAAAAGTAAGTGCCACAGCAGTGCGTGTACCTGTAACCGGTGGCCACAGCGAAAGTGTGAACATCGAGTTTATCCGCGACTTCTATGAGTCAGATGTAAAGGAACTACTCTCTAATACTGCTGGTGTGGTAGTAGTAGATAATCCTGCTATGAATGCATACCCTATGCCGCTGGAAGCTGCAGGTAAGGATGAAGTATTCGTGGGCCGTATTCGCAGGGATTATTCACAGGCCAACACCCTCAATTGCTGGATAGTTGCCGACAACCTGCGCAAGGGCGCCGCCACCAATGCTGTGCAGATAGCCCACTACCTGCACATGCAAGGCTGGATATAAATTGTTGAAAAAGTTCAAGCACTTTTCAATTCCAAAGATCAAGGCCCTAAATACGAGCTCTGCGTCCTCCTTGCCCAATAGCATCCGTTCTTGCCGGAACGCTACGCTCCCTGCGTGAAAACCTGATGTGAGACTACCCGAAATAACTCAGATTCTTCACCACAGCTTCCGGTAATTTAGGCAGGTCGTGTCTTGGCAATAAGAAAGAGGTCAACTCTGCGAGTTCCTTAAAGATGTAGTGACTGTCTGCAGCGCCCTTCAGGTACTCGGCACCTGTACTGCCTCCTGTACCTACCCGCTTGCCTATTGTTCGCTGCACCATGTGTATGTGTCTGTGTCGCCACATTGATAATTGCTGATCTACCTCTAGTAGGGTAGTAAGCAGTTCGTAAGGTAGCTGCAGCAGCGGGTAGTCTCTGTATAGCATAATGAACAATGCATTGCGGCTGGCATCCGCACTGAAAGAGCGGCCTGCAGGATATTCAGCGCTGCTGATAAACAGACTGTCAAATAATTGCAGGTTCTGTTTCTCGCCTTCCCTCAGGCTGTCGTTATAGGCCTGACGATACATGGTCCAGAAGTCAGCGCTACTATTGCCCCAATACTTAGGGTCTTTTACAAATGGCATGCGCTCCAGCCACCTGTTCAATAATACCAATAGCGATTCATGGCTCTCTGCCTGCTTTACTCTTTCTACATCGGCTGGTGTAAGCTGCGATAGATAGTAAGCCTTACCATGGCGCTGATCATATTGCAGACCCAGGGTGGCTTCTATCATTTTGAACTGTATGCTCTGAAAGCCTGATGCAGGCCTCAGTAAGTCGCGGAAGTCCAGGAAGTCGAGCGGAGTCATGGTTTCCAATACGCCCATCTGTATCACGGCTACTTCCAGTATGGAGCACACTCTTTTCAGGCGATGAACGCTATTATAGATGTCAGGAGTGTTGTTTTGTATATTGGGTTGTTTAAAGACATCGCGGATAATGGACAGCTCATGCAGTATTTGCTTGAACCATAGTTCATAGGTTTGGTGTATGATAATGAAGAGCATTTCATCATCGGCCCTTATGCCTTCTTTCTCGCTTTCCGGGTTTTGTGCATTCAGTATCTTGTCCAGCTGCAGGTAGTCACTATAGTACACCGGTTGGCGATCTTTCATTTCCATGCCGGAAAATTACAATAAAAACGTAAAAGCGAATAACATTGTCGTCATTTATATGCTCGCTCAATCACACTTTAAATCACCCCTCGCCGATTGTTAATAAATTATGCGTTACGATGTGTTTCCACTACTTTTACGCTCGAAAATAAAATAATATGCAAGTGAGAAATATGCTCCTTATGGGCGCGGTAGCTATGGGAATAGCGGCCTGCCAGCCTCCCGCTGTTAAGAGTAAAGAAGCTTCCGCCAGCAAGATACTGGACCCCGCCAATATGGATACTACCATATTTCCGGGCGATAACTTTTTTATGTATGCCAATGGCACTTGGTTGAAGAAGAACCCGATACCTAAGGATCAGTCCGATTGGGGTAGCTTCACCGAACTGCAGGAAAACAATTATAAAGCCCTGCATGCACTACTCGACTCTGCCGCGGCAGTAAAGAATGCTCCGGCGGGTAGCCTGGTGCAGAAGGTGGGTGATTATTATCGCTCCGGTATGGATACGATAGCTATAGAGAAAGCAGGTATTCAGCCGATGCACGATATATTTGCGTCGATAGACAATATTAAAGATCCTGCATCATTGCTCAATGAGCTCATACACGAGCAAACTATGGGTGTAGGTATAGGCTTTAGTTTCGGGGTTTCTCCAGATGATAAGATCGTTACCAAAGAGGTATGCCAGTTTGCCCAGGGTGGCTTAGGTATGCCGGGCCGTGAATACTACTTTGATAAAGACGAGCGCACAGTTAAGGTGCGTGAGGCTTACAAGAAGTATATACCACAGATGCTGGGCCTTATGGGCGAAGATGCTAAGACAGCCGAAAAAGATGCTAAGGACATTTATGATCTGGAGCTGAAATTGGCCGGCGCTTCTGTGGGCCGCGTGGAAATGCGCGATCCTATTAAGCTGTATAATAAATATGATATTGCCGGTATTAATAAACTGACACCTAATATAGACTGGAAGCTGCTGCTGGAAGGATTGAAAGCAAGCGGGCAGGATACAGTGCTGGTGGCTATGCCTAAGTTCTTCACAGAGTTCTCGAAGCAGCTCAAAGCCACTCCCGTAGACGTGTGGAAAAAGTACCTGAAATTCCACATGACCAGCAATTTTGCTGGCGACCTTAGCAGTGCATTCGATAAGGCTCATTTCGACTTCTATGGTAAAACCCTCTACGGACAGGAAGTGCAGACTATACGCTGGAAAAGGATATTGCAGACCGTTGACGGCTCTATAGGCGACTTACTGGGCCAGCTGTATGTAGACAAAAACTTCACACCGGATGCCAAGAAACGCATGCTGGACCTGGTGAATAACCTGCAGCAGACCTATGCCGAGCGCATACAAAAGCTGGACTGGATGAGTGAACCAACCAAGAAGCTGGCGCTTACAAAGCTCAATGCCTTTATGAAAAAAATAGGCTACACCGATAAATGGAAAGATTACAGCGCACTCACCATAGTACCTAACGATTACATCAAGAATGAGCTGGCTACTGGCGTATGGGCATATAACTACAATATGTCTAAGTTAGGCCACCCTGTAGACCGCAAAGAATGGAGTATGACTCCGCCTACAGTAAACGCATACTATAACCCTGCGTTCAACGAGATCGTTTTCCCTGCCGGCATCCTCCAATATCCTTTCTTTGACCAGAACGCAGATGATGCGGTGAATTATGGTGGTATTGGCGCAGTGATAGGTCACGAAATGACCCACGGTTTCGACGATCAGGGACGCCTGTACAATGCTGAGGGTAATCTAGCTAATTGGTGGACACCTATCGACTCTGCCAACTTTGTGAACAAGGCGAATCAGGTAGTTAACCAGTTCAATGCGCTGATAGTAATAGATACCTGCCATGCTAATGGTGCACTCACAGAAGGCGAGAATCTGGCAGACCTTGGTGGCTTAAATATAGCCTACGAGGCATTTAAAAAGACAGAACAAGGCAAAAGCGATAAGAAGATAGACGGCTTCACGCCAGATCAGCGTTTCTTCCTTAGTTGGGCACAGGTATGGCGCGAGAACGACCGTCCTGAGTCCATCGCTGCAAGGCTGAAGAGCGACCCGCACTCGCCATCCCTGCTGCGCTGCAATGTGCCGATTTCTAATATGGAGGCCTGGTACAAGGCGTTCAACATTAAGTCTACCGATAAGCTGTTCCGCCCGGTAGCCGATCGCATAAGGGTTTGGTAAACTACTGCTAAAGCTATAGCAGATAAATGCCGCACATGTATGCGGCATTTATTTTGTGCAAAAATCCCCCTGTTTATCACACGCATAACGTATATATAAATTATGTGTGTCCATATGTTTGTTGTACTTTTGCAGCCTTAAAACACAATTTTTATCAATATGCAAATCAGGAATACACTCCTTGCAGGTGCTGCCGTACTATCGCTGGCATCGTTCAAGCAACCAGCCGGAAAGGGTGGTCATGCTACCAACAATTTCATTGACCGTAGCAATATGGACACTACCGTTAAGCCGGGCGACAACTTCTTCTTGTACGCTAATGGTGCCTGGCTGAAGGCGAACCCTGTACCGGGCGACCAGACACGCTGGGGTAGCTTTAACATCCTTGCAGAGAACAACCTGAAGGCTTTGCACACGATCCTCGATGAGGCTGCTGCTACCAAGAATGCTCCTAAGGGCAGCGCGGTGCAGAAGGTGGGTGATTTCTACCGCACAGGTATGGATAGCGTAGCTATCGAAAAAGCTGGTATCAGTCCGCTGAAGAAAGAATTGGCGCGCATAGACAACATCAAGAATGTAACTGAACTGATGGCTGAGATCACACACGAACACGCTGTTGGTGGTGGTGCATTGTTCAGCTTTGGCGTTTCTCCTGACGACAAGAATGTGACTAAGGAAATCTGCCAGTTTGCACAAGGTGGTCTGGGTATGCCGGGCCGCGAGTACTATTTTGATAAGGATGCCAACACAGTTAAGATCCGTGAAGCTTATCAGAAGTATATTCCTAAGATGCTGACGCTGATGGGCGAAGACGCAGCTACTGCTGAAAAAGACGCAAAAGATATTTACAACCTGGAACTGGCACTTGCCGGCGCTTCTCTTACCCGTGTAGAGCTGCGTGACCCTATCAAGTTGTACAACAAATTCGACATTGCCAGCATCAATAAGCTCACCCCTGGCATGGATTGGAAAACCCTGCTGGCAGGTCTTAAGGTAAAAGGACAGGATACGGTACTGGTTGCTACTCCTGCCTTCTTTACCGAAGTATCTAAACAAATGAGCGCTACTTCGCTGGAAACATGGAAGAAATACCTGAAATTCCACCTGGTAAATGACATGTCATCTTACCTGAGCAGCAGCTTCGATAAGGCACATTTCGACTTCTACGGCACCGAAATGCGTGGCCAGAAGATACAGAGCGCACGCTGGAAGCGTGTATTGCGCATGGTAGATGGTTCTATAGGCGATCTGCTGGGCCAGCTGTATGTGGCTAAGTACTTTAAGCCTGAAGCTAAGGAGCGTATGAAGGTATTGTTGACTAACCTGCAGAGCGCATATGCTGACCGCATAGAGCACCTGGAGTGGATGGGTCCTGATACTAAGAAACTGGCATTGGTGAAACTGAATGCTATCATGAAGAAGATAGGCTACCCTGACAAATGGAAGGACTACAGCGCTATTACTATCGTTAATAATGACTATGTGCACAACATCATGGCTGCTGCACAGTGGGAGTATGATTATGAGCTGAACAAGCTGGGCAAGCCGGTTGACCGCACAGAGTGGGGTATGACTCCTCCAACAGTGAATGCTTATTACAATCCGGCATTTAACGAGATCGTTTTTCCTGCAGGTATCCTCCAGTTCCCATTCTTCGATGCTAACGCTGACGATGCCGTGAACTATGGTGGTATAGGTGCAGTTATAGGTCATGAGATCACGCACGGTTTTGACGACCAGGGCCGTCTGTACAATGCTGCAGGTAACCTGTCAAACTGGTGGACTTCTCAGGACTCTGCTAAGTTTGAAGAAAAGGCAAACGTAGTGGTAGACCAGTTCAACAAGATAATAGTTATTGATACGATGCACGCCAATGGCGAACTTACCGAGGGTGAGAACCTTGCTGACCTGGGTGGTATCAACATAGCTTACGAAGCGTTTAAGAAAACTGCACAGGGCAAGAGCAATACCATGATCAATGGCTTTACTCCTGATCAGCGTTTCTTCCTCAGCTGGGCGCAGGTATGGCGCGCTAACACCACTCCTAAAGAGCTGGCCAGCCGCCTGAAGACCGACCCGCACTCTCCTAGCGAACTGCGTTGCAACACACCTGTGAGCAATGTTGAAGCGTGGTACAAGGCGTTCAACATTAAGCCTACAGACAAAATGTATCGTCCGGCAAGTGAAAGGGCGAGGGTTTGGTAATTAGTAACTGAGATAAGTAATAACAAGGGCCGCCTGCATGGGCGGCTCTTTTGTTAGTACATAGCGTTATCCCATTTTGAGGGCCCTTTCCAGCATTCGTTCCTTTCTTTGTGTTTTCCATAGTGCATGCCAGGTTTTGGCGCCCGGCCTAACCGGGGATGTCTTTTTCCAGCGCCTTTATCTCGGTATTGTCTTTCTTGATCTCCAGCCTCACCCTGCGGAAGAGGCTCATGTATATATTGGCTACCCACACCAGCGAGAAGCCCGCTATGATGTATCCGCGCCAGTCCGGCAACAACAACTTGTAGCCTGTAAAGGCAATGGCTGCAATAGTGACGTAATGGCTGAAACAATACTCGCAGGTAAAGAGATAGAAGAATTTTCGGGCCAATAATGTTTTCCGTTGCTGGCTGCACCTGATGCAGTATTCACGGGGCTCACGGAATACTTCTTCCTGCGTCACTGTCCACGCTATACAGGCAATGGGTACGGCCAATATGAATAGCCAGCATAGTTGTAAAGGAATGTCTCCCATGTGCTAGCCTGCACAAAATCCGCGCCACGGAACTAGCTCGCTCCTCACGCTATTGGAACATACTCCTATAAGTTCCTTTGGTGTAGGGGAAGCCATTGAGCCTGGCATACTGCTCCTGCAGGGTGGTGATGCGGTCGAAATAGGCATGGTCTTTTTCTGCGATGGGGGCCAGTTCAGCTAAGATTCCTTTTACTTCGGCCCCGGTGGAGCGGGCGTTGAGCAGGGCCAGTTTGGTAAATTGCTGCTGTATCACCTGTTCTTCGAACTGCAGGTATTGCAACTCTGCTACACGCATAGAGTCAGAGCCTTTGATCTCCAGCTGTTTGGAGAAGAAGGTGATCTGCTTTTTCACAAAAATCTCCATGCTGTCGGTATTGGTCTTTACTGCACGGTAGTCGCCGGTGAGCACTCCTTTGGCCACCGCATCGCCTACTCGTTTGCCCTTTACATATACCGAATCGTTGGTGGTGGTCACCTCGTCGTTATAATGGGTAATCTTTTGCCAGTCGGCTATCTGGCAGCCGGTGAGGGATATGAGCAGTAGTGCTATAATGATCTTTGTATGCATGAGGGTGTAAATATCGGTTGTTTTTTCGGGGATATGTGTGTCTTTAGGTGTTTTCCCGATTGCCTGCTACTACCGGAATCGGGCAATGATTTTTGTTAGTTTGTTGGTTTTCAATTTCTTGCATTTTTACCATTGCCTGCCTTAACCCGGCAGGTAGACCTTGACGTCGGGAAAATCGGGGAATGGCGTTTTTATCTGAATCGCAGATTAAACTGATTCCACTGATCCCACGGATTGTGCTCGATGCCCGATTGCCTGCCTGTAACGGCAGGTAAACCCGATGAGCGGTAATACTGGAATCGGGCAATGATTTTTGGTAGTTTGTTGGTTTTCAATTCCTTGTATTTTTACCATTGCCTGCCTTAACCCGGCAGGTAAACCTGATTATGCCTGACGTCAGGCATAATCGGGAAATGGCTATTTTGTCTGAATCGCAGATTAAACTGATTTCACTGATCCCACGGATTGTGCTTGATTGTTATCGGGACAGGTTGACATTTCCCGATCGATTACTGAATCGGGAAATGGTTAACCCTGATTTTGGTTGACCGGGTTGCGCGTTGTTAGATGTGGCACGACTTGGAGTCGTTCCACATCTTCGGGAAAGAACTTATCTCTACAATATATCAAAGCCTTTTTTACGTTTATTCTGACGTAAAGTTGTGGTGGTTTTTACTGTTGGCCAAAAGAAGATATCCACGTAAAACGCTTGTCTGTGGCGTAGCTTAAGGTGGGTCAATGGATTGTGAGGGTTACTTAAAGTGGATAAATTGTCTGAACCCTGATCTTCCTGATTAAAGAGATTTTCATGAAACTGTTTTGTTGTGAGTCGTAGCGTTATTTGGCGATAGAGCGGCAATAAGATTCGGGAGAGGTGCCCGCTTGACCAGCATGCAGGAGCGCCTGATTATAAAGCCGGGGAAACCCGATGCGGACTTTTGAGCCGGTAGGTTATTCATCTCGTGTGCTGCTGACGAGTGCCCACGGAAGGAGTGGGAGACTCTTCAGGGACAGAGTGTCCTGTCATCTTTTGGAAGATTACGCTTAGCCTGGCGAGGACGAGTAAGTAGTTATGCAAGCAAATGCTTGCCGGGTTTTAGGTCTAAGGAAATCCTTAGACCAGTGGGTTGACCGGGTTGCGCGTTGTTAGATGTGGCACGACTTAGAGTCGTTCCACATCTTCGGGAAAGAACTTATCTCTACAATATATCAAAGCCTTTTTTACGTTTACTCTGACGTAAAGTTGTGGTGGTTTTTACTGTTGGCCAAAAGAAGATATCCACGTAAAACGTTTGTCTGTGGCGTACCTTAAGGTGGGTCAATGGATTGTGAGGGTTACTTAAAGTGGATAAATTGTCTGAACCCTGATCTTCCTGATTAAAAAGATTTCCATGAAACTGTTTTGTTGTGAGTCTTAGCGTTATTTGGCGATAGAGCGGCAATGAGATTCGGGAGAGGTGCCCGCTTGACCAGCATGCAGGAGCGCCTGATTATAAAGCCGGGGAAACCAGATGCGAACTTTTGAGCCGGTAGGTTATTCATCTCGTGTGCTGCTGACGAGTCCCCACGGAAGGAGTGGGAGACTCGTCAGGGACAGAGTGTCCTGTCATCTTTTGGAAGATTACGCTTAGCCGGGAAAAGTGGGAGACTCGTCAGGGACAGAACAAGATTATGTTAGCGGGAAAAACATATTTTACTAATATTGTTTGTCATGACAATAGCTTTAGTTTTGTCGTTAGTAAAGGCGTTTAGGTTTATTTTTTTTCAGCGAAAATTTATTGAACATGATTACGTATATAAAAATTGATGGATTTAAGTCATTTAGTGATTTTGAAATGACGTTTACCCCATTAACCGTAATTGCAGGTGTAAATGCATCGGGAAAAAGTAATTTGTTTGATGCGCTGAATTTACTTTCTCGTCTCGCAGAAACTGATTTGAAAACAGCATTTAGTGAACAACGAGGGAATCCTGACGAATTATTCACACAATATGACGACGATAGCTATGCCGATGAAATGAGTTTTACAGTGGAAATGTTGTTAAATAGGAAGGTTGTAGATAATTGGGGTGGAGATGTTGAGTTAAATAACACTCGCCTCAGGTATATGTTGAAAATATCACGATCGGACAATAATTACGGGTTTCAAGCCTTGCGTGTTACCCACGAAAGTTTGGAGAAGATAAAACCAGAAGAAGATAAATGGTCTAAGGATCTCTTGCATAAAGGAGCAAAAATACTAGCTAAGACTCTTCGTGCAGGCGGATCACGTGAGCCGTTTATAAAAACAGAACCGGATCGAGATAATATTGCAATCAAAATTCGTCAAGATGGCGGTGGACATGGAAAGGCTACTCCTGCCTCTGCGGTATCTCAAACGGTTTTGGGAGGGATAAATTCCGTTGATTTCCCACATGCATATGCGGCTAAAGAAGAAATGCGCAGTTGGAAATTTTTGCAATTGAACCCAGAAGATTTACGAGAGCCGACTAGACAGGATGCAGGATTAAGGGATGAATTAACGTCTAGTGGTAAAAATATGGCAGCTGCATTGTACCGTATCAAACAATCTGATTCATATAATCTAAAAGAAATTTCTAGAAAGCTAAACTCATTTTTACCAAGTTTTACTGATGTAGACGTTTTTAATGATGTGCCAAATCGGCAATATATAATAAAATTGAAGGGTGAGGACAATAAGTGGTTTTCTTCGAGGGTATTGTCTGAGGGAACTTTGAGGTTATTGGCACTGTGTATCTTAGAACATGATGAAAAATATACCGGATTACTTTGTTTTGAAGAGCCCGAAAATGGAATTCATCCATTCCGAATAAAAACTACTGCAAGTCTTTTGAAGGATCTCACATCTTCTTTTACAGGCGATGATTATTTATTGAGACAAGTCATTGTAAACACTCATTCTCCTGTATTGATAAGTTGCTTGATTCATTGGCAAGCCGATCGAAATGTATCTGTCTGGTTATCAAAGCAAAATACCTTAATTAAGGATATTCGTGGTACTAAGATTAAACTTAAGGTAACAAGGGTATCTCCAGTCATAAAGTCCGGTATTGGTAAACAGATACCGTTATTTTCAACCGAGCAAGAACAAAAGTTAACGTTAATCGAGGTTGAAAAATACTTAATGACATCTGAAGCTGAAGAGGCAAAAAATATCTTGAAATCATGAGTCAAATTATTATCGGATATACGAGTGAGGGAACAACGGATGTGCATTTTTTATCTAGCATAATTTTGCGAACATTCGTTGAAATAGGGTTCGAATGTCAAAAGGAAATAGAGGTTATTGAGCCTATCGTTCATATAAAAAAGGAGAATGGACTATCTTTTTCTGAGCAAATGTTAAAATGCTCTAAGCAAGCCCATCAGAACGGAGTTATGGCGTTTTGTATCCACGTCGATGCTGACAGTGAAACACACGATGACGTTCTTCGCTCTAAGATTCACCCCACAAGAGAATTGATAGGAAATAGTATTGACAACGTTTGTAAAAACTTAGTTCCTATCATACCTATACAAATGACAGAATCTTGGATGTTAGCCGACAAGCAGTTATTGAAGGATGAAATTGGCACGGAGATGGGAGATAATGAGCTTGGAATAAATAGAAATCCAGAAGAAATTGCAGACCCCAAACAAGTTATTACAGACGCGATAAGATTAGCTAGAGCGCACATAGTAAAAAGAAGAAGAAAGGATTTGACTATAACGGAATTATATCAGCCATTGGGGCAAAAAATTTCATTGAAAACTTTGTCGGTATTGCCTTCATTTGAGAATTTTAAGGAATCTGTCCGTGCTGCTTACCGTACATTAAATTATTTGCAATAGGTTTTATAGGATAGTCCTCGCATCTCCTGTTTTATTTACACATTAATTTCCTACCTTTGCACCTCCAAAACGGAAATTTTAGCTTTTTAACTATATACAAATGGCAGACTTACGCTTACAGCGCAACTTTGGTATCGCCGCTCACATTGATGCGGGCAAAACCACGATGACAGAACGTATCCTTTACTACACCGGTGTGAACCACAAAATAGGTGAAGTGCATGAAGGTGCGGCAACAATGGACTGGATGGCACAGGAACAGGAGCGTGGTATCACGATCACTTCTGCAGCTACTACCTGCTTCTGGAACTTCCCGACCGTACAGGGCAAGAAATTACCAGAATCCAAGAACTACAAATTCAACATCATTGATACTCCGGGCCACGTGGACTTTACCATTGAGGTAGAGCGTTCACTGCGTGTACTGGATGGTCTTGTGGCTTTGTTCAGCGCCGTGGATGGTGTTGAGCCGCAGTCTGAGACCGTTTGGCGCCAGGCTAACCGTTACAAGGTTCCACGTATCGGTTTCGTGAACAAGATGGACCGTATCGGTGCAGACTTCCTGATGGTGGTTAAGCAGGTGAAGGACATGCTGGGTGCAAAGTCTGTGCCACTGCAACTGCCTATCGGTGCTGAAGATAATTTTAAGGGTATCGTGGATCTGATCACCATGAAGGCGATCATATGGGACGATGCTACACAGGGTATGACGTATAGTGAGATCGCTATTCCGGAAGATATGAAGGAAGATGTGGACTTCTGGCGCGCACACCTGGTAGAGGCAGTAGCTGAGTATGATGATACGCTGATGGAGAAATTCTTTGAAGATCCGAACAGCATATCTGAAGTAGAAATACATGAAGCGGTACGTAAGGCTTGTCTCGATCTGAGCATCGTGCCTATGCTGTGCGGTAGTGCATATAAGAATAAGGGTGTGCAGGTAGCACTGGATGCGGTTATCCGTTATCTGCCTGGTCCGCTGGACGTTGAGTCTATCAAGGGTACTAACCCTGATACCGGCGAAGAAGTGGTTCGTCACCCTAATGCCAAGGAGCCGTTTGCTGCACTGGCGTTCAAGATCATGACCGATCCTTTCGTTGGTCGTCTGGCGTTCTTCCGTTGCTATTCAGGTCACCTGGATGCAGGTAGCTATGTACTGAACGTACGTAGTGGTAAGAATGAGCGTATCAGCCGTATCATGCAGATGCACGCTAACAAGCAGAACCCGATCGACTTCATCGAAGCTGGTGATATCGGAGCAGCTGTAGGCTTTAAGGAAATCAAGACGGGTGATACCCTTTGCGATGAGAAGCATCCTATCGTTCTGGAAAATATGTTCATCCCTGAGCCGGTTATCTCTATATCGGTAGAGCCTAAAACACAGGCTGACTCTGATAAGATGGGTATGGCTATAGCTAAGCTGGTAGAAGAAGATCCTACACTGCGTGTGAAGACAGACGAAGAAACAGGCCAGACCATCCTGAGTGGTATGGGTGAGCTTCACCTTGAGATCATCGTTGACCGTATGCGTCGCGAGTTCAAGGTAGAGATCAACCAGGGCGAGCCAATGGTTGCTTACAAGGAAGCATTTACCATGAAGATAGAACACCGTGAAACCTACAAGAAACAAACGGGTGGTCGTGGTAAGTTTGCTGATATCCAGTTCGAGATCGGCCCTGCTGATGAAGAATTCCTGAAAGAGGGTAAAGGCCAGTTCCAGTTTGTAAATGAAATATTCGGAGGATCTATTCCACGTGAATTTATCCCTGCTATACAGAAGGGTTTTGAAGCATCAATGGGCACAGGTCCGTTGGCAGGATACCCTGTAGACAGCATGAGGGTTCGTATATTCGACGGTTCTTTCCACCAGGTGGATAGTGACTCTATGTCTTTCGAGCTTTGCGCTAAGAGCGGTTTCCGTGAGGCAGGCCGTAAGGCTAAGCCAGTGTTGCTGGAGCCTATCATGAAGATGGAAGTAACTACTCCTGACCAGTACATGGGTGATGTAACAGGTGACCTTAACCGTCGTCGTGCTATGCTGGAAGGTATGGACAGCCGTAACGGACTGCAGGTGATCAAGGCTAAGGTGCCGCTGAGTACTATGTTTGGTTATGTTACACAGCTGCGTTCATTGTCATCAGGTCGTGCTACTTCAGTAATGGAGTTCAGCCACTACGCTGCTGCACCACGCAACATTGAAGAGGAAGTTGTAGCAAAGTCAAAAGGCAGGAACAATAATAACTAGGTTAATTAGTTAACTGGTTAATAAGGTAATAAGTGAGTAAGGGCCATCGCAGGATGGCCCTTATTGTTTTTTGTCTGAACCTTGATTTTATTGATTTAGAGGATTCTCTTGAATTATTTGGTTGTTGAGTTTTCTGTTACAAGTCAGTATTGATGGTGCAGTGTTGTGCTGAGAGGAGCTTGCGGTAGTTGGCCATTTCGAGTGGGGTCTTGATGTGGCGCATGTGTTCTTTGTTCTGCTTCTTCAGGTCTTTACGCTTCATGGCTTCTGCGAAGCGGCGCACCTCGTCTTTGGTCTCGAGTATAAGGCCGGGCACAGGTGCCAGCTTGTGATGATCATCCATGGCTACCATGGTGAAGTAGCAGGTGTTGGTGTGCTTGAAGGTTTGTGTCTTCACATTCTCGGCAGTGACGCGTATGCCCACGACCAGTGAGGAGGTGCCCACATAATTGACCGAGGCCTTGAGCGCTACCAGTTCGCCCACCTCTACGGGCGCCAGAAAGTCTACATTGTCGATAGATGCAGTGACGCAATAATTGCCTGCGTGCTTGGCCGCACATACATAGGCTACCTTGTCCATGAGGGAGAGGAGGATGCCGCCGTGTACCTTACCGCCAAAGTTGGCGTAAGAGGGTATCATAAGCTCTGTAATGGTGGTTTTGGAGTAGCGAACGGTCTTAAAGTTGGTTGTATCCATAGAAGTGTGTTATAATGAATTGCCATCAAAAATGATAAATAGCCTTCTCTCTCTGCAAGTTCATCCCCGTCCCTCCCAAAGGTTTTCCGGATACATTCCGGGTGACATGTATTGCCCCTATATTATTTTGCTGTCAAAGAAGCTATCCTTACTATAATAATTTTGATAGCCGTTTATTATCAGGCAAGGCACGGCAATACTGCACTAAAATAGTACAGTGGCGCCAATAAAGGAAAGATGGCAAGAATTATTGTTTTTTGCTGTAGATGGTGTTGTTCGGGTGCGGCACATTGGGAGCAGCTACCTCTTTATTGTAAAACTGGAAGGCCTTGCGGAAAATCTTCCGGAAGGTATTGGTCTGTATCATTATGGTGTCTTTACCGCCATTCATGATGGCAAACATGCGGTCGGAGTCATATTTGTCGGGTATTTCCACATCTGATCCTGACTGGTTCTTGCTCCTGCGGTTAATAGGCATCCAATATACATCCAGGTGCTGCTTAGCGCCGTTTACCGTTTCTATATCTATTGCAGACATTTTCTCTGTGGTCATGATCGCGGTATCCAGCCCCTGCAGTCCATTCATGATACCCTCACAATTGATATTCTTAAAATAACCTAAATACAATGCCGCACGTGTAGTATGTAGTGTATCTATTTTAGTGGTCACTTCGGGGTCGCCTTTAACCTCGTAACCTGTGGCTGTGCGGGATACCACAAAAGAGTTGATCTTATTTTGTTCATATTGCACAGATACGCTCTTGATCTCGTCGGCAGTGTAGTTAAATACTGACCGGTCTCTCCAATCCCTCCAGCGGGTGGTGTACCTGGTAGAGAGGTCGCCGGTGAATGCAGGTGTCTGCACTACATAAGGTGTCTTAGCGCCGTCTATGAGCATATTGGTGCCACTATTAGTAGAGGCCGTATGGCCTACATAGAATACGCGCATTTTCTTGCCCTGCAGGTCATACAGCTCTACCTTAGTGCTATTGGTGCTCAGTGATTTTATGGCTACATCATATGCATTCTTTGTAACGGGGTAAAGCGCTTTTTGCGTAGCGAGTGTAGTAAGCAGCATATCTAAGGTAGGCGATAAAGCTTTGTATTTGCCATTGAATATCCATCCTTGTTTGCTTCGTTCCAGTGTTATGAGATCGCCATCGTAGGAAGCCAGAAATATCTTGCCGATAGAGGCCGTATCTTTTATCGTAAAACCGGCTTCTGTTCCGTAGGGGTTATCGTTGTCTTTAATGATAAAGAAATAGATACCCAGGCCAAGGATGACCAGAACCGAGATGTAAATAGACGTTTTGAGCATATAGGAGCGTTTACAGGGTTTATTGTGCTTTTACTTTTGCGGTGCCTTTGACCTCATACCTGCGCTTGCGGAAGAACATGTATGCTGAAGCAAATACCAATACCAGTGCTATAGGTATGGCCACGTTTACCCATTCCCACATGGTCTTTTCATCTTTTACACGGGCCAGATCGAGCAGGCGGGGCTTTACATCCTTATTTCTTGCTTCCAGTATGCCTGAGTGATCGGTGAGGTATTCCACACAGTTGAGCATGAAATTCATGTTGGCGTAAAAATCGTTGGGTGCATACTTGTAGTAGCCCAGCGGGGTGGGTGCATTTTCTTTTGCCGAATAACCATTTTCAAATACGTCGCCAATAGAAGTAACGATCATGCTGGTGGTGGTATCGCATATGGGTTTGAATCGCTCGTTGAGTGAATCTAAATGCACCAGGTAATCTACTGCAAGACGGTGATCGTAGGCTGAATGGAACTTACCTTCCATCAGAACTGCAACGGGGCGGTATGGATTATGAAACATGTTATCCTGTAGAGGGTAGCTGGCCATTGACAGGCTGATGCGTGCGGGCGAGCCAGCCGTGCGGCTGTACTTGGAGGTTTGTAAAAGGATGGTTTTTTTAATGCCCTCAGTAAGAATAGTATCCATACTGCTGGTGAATGACCCCATAATGAAATTCATGTTGCGCACTATCGGATGGTCGGCAGTGGGATTGATGCGGGGGAAGTAGATCCAGTCAAAAAAAGTAGCACTGCCATTGATCACCTGAGGTATTTGCAGGCATTGGCGATCTTCAACAATATCATTATTTACCCGCACGCCGTAGTGGTAGAGCAGATCATCTAAATCCAGGCCCAACTCCTGCGACAGGAATGCCTGCCTGCCGTTGGCAAAACTATCCATGGATGCATTCATGGTCTTCAGGGCCCAAAGCACATGGCCGCCACGCATGATGTATTGGTCTATCATCAGTTTTTCTGGTCCGGAAAAAGGCGTGCTCGGCTGATTGATAATAATGGCATCGTAGGCATTAGAGATGTGCTTTTGTCCGAGATGCTTCAGGTTAATAGAGTCCAGCCTGTAGTAAGCAGCCAGCGCACCGAGCATATGAAAGGTGTTCACCCCGATATCCTCGTTATGACCTATCAGATAGCCGACCATTGGCTTGGATGCTTTGCCCAGTGTATTTATGGCGCCCGCTATTTTGTACTCCAGTAGTGCCTCGGCATAAGTAGCTTGCTCGCTGGTGGTTTTTCCCGGTGGATTTTCCAGCAGGGATATAGGCATTTCGTTGCCATTGTAGAGCAGCAGCGCATACGGGAAGCACACTTTCATTGTGTATCCTTCTTCGGTGTTGGTCTTTAATTGCAGGTATTGTATGCCTTTTTGTTGCAGATCGTGTACTACCTGCTTCTCTTCATTCTCTGCTTTGCCCTCAAGGGGGTCTATAAAACGGTAGATGATCTTGTTACCTGCAATATCCTTAAATGCAGAAAGCCGTTCACGAACTGCCTCCTGCATTTTTTGCATATCCGCCGGCAGGCTTTTGCCTTTAAGGTAGACTTCTATAACAGCGGTCTCCTGCATGTTTTTCAGTAGTCTCTTGGTCGCATCTGTAAGGGTAAATCGTTTTTCTTTGGTAAGATCGATGCCTTTATGGTAGTAGGACGCGAGCACATTAAGGCACAACAGGATGAGTGCCATGAGCACTATCCGCATTATTGCCTGTTTCCGTCTTTGGTTATTTCCTGCTTTTTTAGCCATATTTCGGGTTCTTACGCTCTGGCCACACCACGTGTGCGGCTATTGAGCGAAAAGCGGGTTAGCGCTATGAAAAATACGATAATTGATAAAAAGTAAATGACGTCGCGGGAATCTATAAGCCCTCTGCTGATAGACTTGTAGTGGAACTCCATACCTATCATGCTCAGGTAGTAGTCGACCCCTTCGGACAGGTTAGGCAGTTTGCTGAGGCTCTCAAAGCCCGTATGCAGCAGGTAGCAGGCCAGCAGTGAGACGAGGAAGCCAACGATCTGGTTGCTGGTGAGCGAAGAGCAAAATACCCCCACGGCAGCAAAAGTAGCTGCAAGGAATATCAACCCCAGGTATGAACCTATGATAGCACCGCCATCGGGGGTGTTATCTGGCAGTGCCAGATTGTACATAGAATACACATAGATAAGCGACGGGAGCAGAGCAAAGAGAATGAGTGCCAGTGTGGCCAGGTACTTACCCATGATCAACTGCAGATCAGTGATAGGTTTGGTAGATAGCCATTCGATAGTACCTGTGCGAAATTCGTCGGCAAATGACCGCATGGTGATAGCGGGAATCAGGAGCAGTAGCAGCCAAGGTGCCATCTCGAAGAAGCGGTCCATGGAGGCATAGCCATAGCTGAGCATACTGTAGTCGGGGATGATCCACAAAAACAGGCCACAGGCCACCAGAAAAACCAGCAGAGCCACATAGCCTACTATAGAACTGAAGAACGAATTGATTTCTTTTATAAAGATGCTGCGCATTATCCTTATTGGTTCAAGGGGAGCAAATATAATAAAAGGATGTCGTTTTAACAGTTGAGGGATAAAACACAAACGTTAAAATTTGAACAAACTTTGCGTGCGCAAATACTTGTTTTACAGGCCTGATGCGTATTTGGGCATGGAATTCTTTTCTTGAAAGCCATAAGATATAGATATATTTTAAAAATATAGCCTGTGCACTTGAAAACTATTCAGTATGATAATATATTTGGGTTCGAATTTCAGCTTTTGGGGTTGTTGTCTACACAGCCGCAGGTAATAAAATAGTGCAATTATGTCGAACATATTTAAGAGCTTAAGGAATGCGTCTTTTTTGGTGGTAGCAGCGGGGTTGCTGGTGACATCGTGCCAAAAGAAGAATGATGCATCAGCAGTATCGCAGTTTGTAGGTACGTGGGTAGGCAAGACCTGTCCTGATTCTACTACGGGGTCTATTACTATAAAAGCGGGTGCTACCAACTATTCTGTATTGGTAGACCAATGGGTGGGAGTACCAGATAATGGCATTGTGGACTCTTGCAGCAGGGCTATACAACTCAGTGGTACTATCAGCGGTAATGTGAACAACAACACCTTCACCATGCCGGTGCAGAACTTTACAGACCTGTGTACCAATACCTACACTATGAGTGGCGGGGGGAGCATTGTTAACGACACGCTTTACATCAACTTTATTACCAATGGCCCTAATGGTAGCCGCGTGTGCAACTTTAAGGGGCACAAATAGCTGCAAAAATGGTACTCAATCATAATTACGAAGGGCGCATATTATGCGCCCTTCGTAATTATGTATACTTTTCTATTCTTAAGAACGGGTAGGTATGGGCATAAAAAAAGACGTGAACTTCACGTCTTACAATGATCAAAGTGTTTGCTGTTAGTTATATCAGAGTAACATTAACTGCATTCAACCCTTTCTTACCATTCTGGACCTCGAAAGACACGCGGTCTTTTTCACGTATTTTGCTGACTAAGCCAGATACGTGCACGAAAATGTCCGGACCACCGTTAGACGGGGTGATGAATCCAAATCCTTTGGTTTCATTGAAAAACTTAACTGTTCCTTCTTGCATTGTATTAAAATATAAAAAATTAGCAATAAACAAATTTACATTTTTTTTCGAAAAAACGTAAATACGGCTGATATTTTTTTTGGCCGCCATTGGCGCGCATTTCAGCGCATTTATACGTGTACATACATGTATTATTTGATATGAAAAACGGGAGAGCGGCGACGTTCTCCCGTTTGCAAAAACTCAGTCGATGTTATTATTTAGCCTTCAGTTTTTCCTTAAATACCTTTCTGAATTTTTCCAGCTTAGGGCGCACTACGAACTGACAGTAAGGCTGGTCGCCGTTCTCGTTGTAATAGTTCTGGTGGTAGTCTTCTGCTTTATAAAATACGGTGAAAGGTGATATCTCTGTAACTACCGGCTTATCAAATACCTTTTCGTCGTTCAGTTTCTTCTTGTATTCTTCTGCCTTTTTGCGCTGCTCCCCGTTGTGGTAGAAGATAGCAGAGCGGTATTGGGTGCCCACATCGTTGCCCTGCCTGTTGAGCTGGGTAGGGTCGTGGCAGGTCCAGAAGGCGGCAAGGAGCTCGTCGAAGCTGATCTTAGAAGCATCATAGTATATGTTGCAGACCTCTGCATGGCCTGTGGTGCCCGTACATACTTCTTTGTAGCTGGGATGCTCGACTTGCCCGCCACTGAAGCCTGACTCCACGTTAATGACCCCATCGAGCTGCTGGAACTGTGCTTCGGTGCACCAGTAACATCCGGCGCCAAAGGTGGCCGTGTCTATGTGACGCGCCTGTTGTGTGTGCGTATTCATTTCTTTGAAGGTTTTTGACTCCTGTAATGCGGCATGCTGCGCGGTGGCCGAAAAGCCTGCTAATTGCAGTAAAAGCAGCAGCTTAGTTTTTAGTGTGTGACCCATTTTATCAAATTTAGGAGTATATACGCAGTAATATGTTGGTGGGATTTACGTAATTAGCTTTTACAGTTTCCTTAACTAACACAGCAATTATCGGCTGAAATCCGCTTTGGTAAAGGGATACACTAACATGGTATCAGAAAATATGTAGAAGAAATGCAAAAAAACTTTTGAAAATCCATCTGATACTATAATTTTGTTCGCGGAGAGATGGCAGAGTGGTCGATTGCGGCGGTCTTGAAAACCGCTGACTGTCAAAGGTCCGGGGGTTCGAATCCCTCTCTCTCCGCATAGTGAAAAAGCCCCATTTTTGGGGCTTTTTTATTGGTTTTTAGGGGTATTTTGGGTAGAAAAAGGGTGTTTTTGGGAGAATTTAGCACTGTTTTAGCACTGTTTTTTATCGCCAAATCATTGTCTATAAAGGGTTTCATTTGCCTTTAGCACTGTTTTTCCTGATAATAGCCAATGCTCGCTTAGCACTTAGTGCCTCTGCATCAGCCTTTTTTCGTTCAGCTTTGGTGGTCTTTGCAGGCTTTTCTGGATTCAGAACTTCAGTCAATACTTCTTTTGCCAATTCCTTTGCAGATGGTGCTTCGGATTCTTTCAGCTTTTGTGTGATGGTATAGATCTTCATGTTGGGCGGTAACACATGAAATACCTCTCTATACTTTTCCAGAATTTGATTAAGAAGGTTTTGGACGTGTAGAATATGCTCCAGAGTTATTTCAAGTCCAACATGAACATCATTTTGCTGATGCAGTTCATACTTACTTTTCAGCTCGCTTAACTTCAAGCCCAATGCATCTGCATTGCTCGAATTGAAATCCACTCCATATTTAACTCTTGCTGTATGTTGGAATGAAGTTGTAAAACTCATTTCGAAATCTGCAATTATTAATCCGATTCTCATGTTGCAAAAATATTAGAATTCTATCATGCTTTGCCCGATATTCGATATTCACAGAACGATTCCTGTCTCATACCTGTGTGAAGCCGTCTACTACTGGTAAATGATCGCACTATCTGTCTTTAAAGCCTTATCAAACGAGGCTCCATCAGCATCCGAGTGTTTCAAGTGATAATTCAGCCAGGGTATCAAGTACTT
>Ga0164297_10001839_pt1 | contig 21812 bp, 15 predicted proteins | sample GEODES058metaG_FD_113539 | JGI IMG/M metagenome (GOLD analysis project Ga0164297, IMG submission 113539) | Dystrophic lake water microbial communities from Trout Bog Lake, Wisconsin, USA - GEODES058 metaG | ecosystem: Environmental > Aquatic > Freshwater > Lake | place: USA: Trout Bog Lake... | reverse complement strand
CTGGGCCCCATCGAGTTCGCCTTCGTCTACCGCGGGCACCGCCTGCACCTGCGGGTCGGCGGGCGATCGGGCTCGCTGACCTCCGAGGGCGGCAACGCAGGACCGATCCTGGTCGAATGCCGTCGCACCGTGCAGGAGTTGTTGCCGGGTCACACCATCGAGGTCTCCTGACCCGCCCGACAATCTCGGTTTTAGACGTTACGGACGACGATCACCGGCGCCTTGGCCGATTGCACCAGCGCGGAACTCACGGAACCCAACTGCATACCGGGAAACCCGCCGCGGCCGCGGCTGCCGACCACCACCAGTTGGGCGCGCTCGGACTCGGTGACCAGCCAATGGGCCGGCTTATCGCAGTAGATCAACCGCTGCACGGATACGTCCGGGTACCTCTCCTGCCAACCGGCCAGCCGTTCGGCGAGGATTTCGTGGCCCTCGCCCTCGCGTTCACGCCAATCCATGCCCAAGGCCGGGAAAACCCCGACGTCGCTCCACACGTGCAGCGCCAGCAGCCCGACCCCGCGGCGGGACGCCTCGTCGAATGCCAGAGCGGTGGCCGCCTCCGTGGCGGGTGACCCGTCGATGCCCAGCAGCACGGGCGCGTCCGGAGTCACGTCCGGAGCCTCACGGACCACCGCCACCGGGCAGTGGGCATGGTGCGCCAGCCCCATCGCCACCGAGCCGAGCAGCAGCCGGCCCAGCCCTCCCAGGCCCTGGGTGCCGGTGACCACCATCCAGGCATCCCTGGAGGCGTCGATGAGCGCGGGCAGCACGCTGGAATAGACGGTTTCCGTTCGGATATCCGGAGCCTCGGCGCCACCCAGGCCGGCGGTCAGCGCCGCGAGCCCCCCGTCGATCACCCGCTGCGCGTCTTCGTGCTGCCAATCGGGCATCTCCGCATACAGTTGGCCGACTGGCCAGCCGACCACCACCGGGGGGACGGCGTGCATCAGCGTGATGGGCAACCCGTGCAGGACAGCCTCGCGGGCCGCCCACGCCACGGCAGCGTCCGACGGCCCCGAGCCGTCGACGCACACCAGCACCCCGTACTTACCCGCGCCCTCTGTCATGTCGCACTCCTCGCTCCGATATTCGCCGCTCGGACATCAGCCGGGTCATCGCTCGCGCCCGCTCACGATCATGACGCTAGGCGGGATTGCCGCGGTTGGGCAGGGGCCCTTCGGCCTTACCGGCCCTCGGGTTCTTTAGTGGTCGGTAAGCGGGGCGATCCAGTGGACCCGGGTGCCGCCCCCAGGCGGGGTGATGATCTCGCACCTACCGCCGAGCTGTTCGGCCCGGTACTGCATGGTGGCCAGGCCGCTGCGTCGCGAATTGTCGGCCGGGACGCCGCAGCCGTCGTCGGTGACGTCGAGTGTGAACATGTCGGCGACGCCGACTTCGATGGTCAGCCGGGACGCGCCGGAGTGCCGCAGCGCGTTGCTGATGGCCTCGGCGGTGACCGCCTCGGCGTGCTCGGCGAGCTCGCCGCCGACAGCCGCCATCGGTCCGTGGAAACGGACTGTGGTGAGGATGTCGCGGTTTCCGGTGAGGTCGGCGATCACCCGCGAAATCCGCTGCCGAAAATCGATGTTCTTTCCGGCGGTTGGCCGAAGCTGGAAGATCGTCGTGCGGATTTCTTCGATGATGGTCTGCAGATCGTCGAGCGTGCGGTTGAGCCTGTCGGCGATCTCCGGTGAGCGCGACCGGGCCAACGTGCCCTGCAGGTCCATACCCGCGGCGAACAACCGCTGGATGACGTGGTCGTGCAGGTCGTGGGCGATGCGCTCGCGTTCGGCGAGGATGGACAGCTGCCGCGAGCTCTCGCGGGCAGACGCCAGCGCGAGGGCTATCGCAGCGTGGGTGGCGAAGTCGCTCAGCATGTCGAGGTGGCTCTCGGTGAACACCGGCTGGTCGACGCCGCGGGCGATGACGATCACCCCCGCTACGCGCTCGCGGGCGCGCAGCGGCATCACGATGGCGGGGCGTTGCCCCGCATCGGAGAACCCCTCGATCGGGTAGTTCAGCGCCTCGGTGACCAGCGGCTCCCCGGAGCGGAACACGGCGCCGGAGGTGGAACCCTGCAGCGGAACCTGCCGGCCGAGCATGGGGGCCGCGTTAATGCCTGCTGCGGCCGCCACCACCAGCGTGTCAACCTGGTCGACCGGCACGGCGGCGGGCACGGCGGCGGGCACGGCGGCGGGCCCGTCGGGGGTGTCGGGCACCAGCACGATCGCTTGTTCGGCGTCGGCTAAGACCCGCGCGCGCTCGGCGATCAGGTGCAGCGGGCGCTGGTTCGGACCGGCGCTGGACAGCAGCGCCGTGGTGATCTCGCGGCTGGCCTCCAGCCAGCGAGCCGCCGTCCGCTCGCGCTCGAAGAGCTCGGCGTTGTCGATCGCGACGGCCGCCGGGAACGCCAACGCGCGCGCGGCGACCTCGTCGGCGTCGGAGAACACGCGGTCGGGGTCGACATGGGTCAGGTAGAGGCTGCCGAACGCGGTCCCCCGCAGGGTGATCGGCACCGCCAGGAAGGCCCGCATCGGGGGATGGTGCTCGGGGAAGCCCACGGCCGCGGGGTGGGCGGTCAGGTCCTCCATGCGCAGCGGCTGCTCGTCGAGCAGATCCAGGCTGAGAACGCCCTTGCCCGCGGGCAGGGGCCCGATGCGCTGGATCGTGTCGGCGTCCATGCCCTGGTGAACGAACGACAGCATGTTGCCTTCGGGGTCCCGCACGGCGAGGGCGCCGTACGGGGCCGACGTCAGCTCCCTGGCGGCGGTGACGATCCGCTGCAACGTGACCGCGAGGTCGAGATCGGACCCGATCTCAACGAACACCCGCAGCAACTGTTCCATCTGGTCGCGTGCGGCCAGCAACTCATCGAGCTCGCCGTGCATCTTGCTGACGAGCCCGCGTTGACCGAGTCGGGCGAAGGCCGAGTTTGGTTCGTTGCCGGGCACGTGTCCCGATACCTCCACAGCGCCTGCGGCTACCGAGCCACCCGCCTCCGCAATAAACTGCCGAGGCACACCTTGCAGACTATCGGATTGAAGCCGTTTTCACAGCTGGGGCCTGTCGGGCGGCCGCTGGCCTGACCGCTGGCTCAACCGGGACGCGAACACCGCCGCCTGGGTTCGCCATTCCATGCCCAGCTTGGCGAGGAGCCGCGACACATAGTTCTTCACCGTCTTCTCCGCCAGGAACATCCGGGCCGCGATCTGCCTGTTGGTCAGCCCCTCGCTGAGTAGCCCCAGCAATGTCCGCTCCTGCTCTGTCAGGCCCGACAGCGGATCGTCGCGTTCGGCCGCGCCGCGGAGCTTGGCCATCAGCGCGGCCGCCGCCCGATTGTCCAGTAGGGACTTCCCGGCACCCACCTCTTTGATGGCATGGGCCAGCTCCATGCCCTTGATGTCCTTGACGACATAGCCGCTGGCCCCGGCCAGGATCGCCTCGAGCATCGCTTCATCTGAGGTGAACGACGTCAGCATCAGGCAGCGCAGGTCCGGATGATCGGACACCAGGTCGCGGCACAACTCGATCCCGTTGCCGTCGGGAAGGCGCACGTCGAGCACGGCGACGTCGGGCCTCAACGCCGGGATCCTCGCCTTCGCCTCGGCGACGGAGCCGGCTTCACCGACGATTTCAAGTTCGAGGTCCGACGCGAGCAGGTCCGCAAGACCCCGCCGGACGACCTCGTGGTCGTCGACGAGGAACACCTTCACCATGGCGAGACCCTCCTGACCCATCCCTGCTGAACCAACGAGCATCTCCAACTTACCGCCAGGGCCCGTCTCAGAGGTGTTGCCGATCGGCCGATCACGCCCACCCGGGTTGGCCTCAGTGCCGGATCACCAGTACCGAACAGTCGGGGTAGCCAATGATCGGGTGGCAGTTGGGCGTGGCGAGCTCGGTAATGCGCTCCGCATCGGCACCGCCGACCACAGCCAGTTCGATCGCCCGGCCGGCTTTCTCGCCCGGCCCTCCCAGCCTCAACCCGGTGCCCGCAGCGACGGTCTGCACCGCTACGTCGGGGTAGCGGCGTACCCAGCTGTCCACACGCCTATCGATCTGCCGCACGATGGCGTGGCGGCGCCGCCCTTCCTCCATCGCCTGGTGCACCACGTCGTCGTTATCCGGGTCGTCGTTGAGGACGACGGCGATCACACCGAGATCCGTCGGCGAGCCATCAGGATTGCTGCGGATGACCGCGACGGGGCTGTGCGCGCGGGCGACCAGCCCGGCGGCGGTCGGGCCCAGCAGCCCGTCGGACGACTTCCCCCGCCGGGCGGTTCCCACGCAGACCAGCGCCGCGCACGCCGACTCGTCGACCAACACCTGCGCGGGGTGCCCCGCCATGATCGCCATGTCGACCTCGACGTGCGCGCCTTCGTGCCGCGCCGCGGCGAGCGCCGCGTTCTGCGCCTGTGCCAGCGCCATTTCGCCGCGCTCGATCTCCCAGTCCGCGGCAGGCTGCGAGGGCGACGCCTCCCTCGGCGCCATCACATAGACGAGGCGCAGGGGCAGGAGACGGCTCACCGCCTCGTCGACCGCCCACGTGGCGGCGTTGACCGCGGCGACCGAGCCGTTGACGCCCACTACCACCGACTTGGCGTCCACCTGGGTCATGTCGCTCCTGAGTGATCGTTCTGATCGCCATGCTAATCCGGGAAGGCGCCACCCGGAGGGGCCGTTTGGCCCCATCTGCGAGGGAATTTCGGCTCAGAACCGTCCGATGGTCATCGGCTCGCGGACGAGCTCGAACAACCTCTCCACGTCTCGGCGCTCGCAGGGCGCGGTCCCCGGTGTCATCAACATCGCCGCGCCCGCCGCGATGCCGAAGCCGACGGAGGTGACCAGCGTCCATCCGCGGCTGAGTCCCACGGTGATCGCGGCGACCATCGCGTCACCGGCGCCCACACCGCTGCCAATCGGCATCGGGATCGCCGAAAAGCGTTGGCTCGCATGTCGCGTCACCAACAGGGCACCCTCAGAGCCCACGGACACCAGCACCACCTCTGCCCGGCCGCCGTCGATGAGTTCGTGCGCGGCGGCGACTTGCTCGGCCTCGTCGACCAGAGGCCGGCCGACGCATTCCCTCAGCTCCCGCAGGCTGGCCTTGAGCAGGAACACTCCGGATGAGACACGGCGCAGGCCGCCGCCGGAGGTATCCAGGATCAGTCGCGCACCCAACTGGCCGCACATGTCAGCGACCTGCTGGTAGTAGTCGTCGGGCACCCCGGGCGGCAGGCTGCCGCTGGCCACCACGAATTCCGCCGATCGCGCGGCCATCCGAAGTTCCCGCAGGCAGCACTCCTGCTCGCGGGCCGTCAGCTCAGGTCCAGGCAGCACAAACCGGTACTGCTCGCCGGTGCTGATTTCGTTGACGGTAAGGCTCTCGCGCGTCGCCCCGGCGATGGGGATCGCCGCAAAGGCAACGCCCGCCGCGTCGAGCAGCGCCGTGACGTGTCCGCCGTGCGACCCTCCCGCGGGGAACACGGCGAACACCGAGCCGCCTAGTACGCGCGCGATTCGGGCGACGTTGATCCCACCGCCGCCCGGGTCGTAGCGGGTCCCCGAGCAACGCAATTTCTGTGTCGGCCGCACGACGTCGACGCTCGTCGCGATGTCGAGCGCCGGATTCATGGTCAACGTGACGATCCTCGGCCGGCTCGCCGCGGCGTCGGCCGGGATGGTCATAGGCGTCGACTCCGTGTGCGCAGGCCGCTCTCACAGGCCGCTGGGGTAGGTTTCCGGCGTTTCGCCGGCGACCCACACACTAGTCACCTCGAGGGGCTCCAGCGCCCGGGTCCGATCGATGTGGATCATCGCGTCGAACTGGTCCGCCGGCCGGACATGGAAGTAGTGGCTCTGCCGTTCGGTTTCAGGCCGATAGATCACTCCGATTGCGCGCCCGAGCCGGACGGTGCTCAGCGGTTCCGCGGCCGCGGGGCTCAGCAGCGCCGACGCCAGGAACGAGTCCCTGTCCGACTCCCGGCTCGCCTCGTGCAGAAGTTCCTCGATGCTGCCGTCCAGCGCCGGGCGCACGGCCTTGCGTTCGGCGGCACCGCCCCATTCACTGGCAGCGGTGACGGTGCCCGTGTAGGTGCTCAACCCGATGAGGCGCGCCTGGCTGCCGAACCGCTGGCGGACCAGCTGCCCGAGCGTCAGCTGCCCCTCCGCCCACACCTGAGTCGCCCGCGCGTCGCCGACGTGGGAATTGTGGGCCCACACGACGATCCGGGCCGACGGCGCGTCGCGGTGGCGGTCCAGGTGGGCCAGCAGCGCCTCGAGAGTCTCGGCCATGTGCGTGTCGCGAAGGTTCCAGGAGTTGACGCGCCCGCCGAACATGGCCCGGTAGTACACCTCCGCGTCGCGCACCGTCTGGGCGTTCTGCTGGGCGTAGAACAGTTCGTCCTCGGCGAGCAGACCGTCGCGGCGCGCATAGGCCAGCGCATTGCGCTGGATCTCAACCAGTTGCTCGATCGCTTCCCGCCCGCAGGACGGGCCGCCACCGAACGCCGCCGCATAGCCGTATGCCTGACCGTCGTCGGCCGCCGCGTGGTCGAAGCAGGCGTACCGCTGCCGGGCCCGCGCCGCCGCTTTCGGGTCGACGTGGTCGAGGTAAGCGATCACCTCGTGCATCGACCGGTGCAGGCTGTAGAGGTCCAGCCCGTAGAAGCCGGCCTGCGTCCCACCGTTCGACCCGTGACGCTGGTTGTGGTCGCGCAGCCAGTCGACGAAGTCGCGAACGACGACATTGCGCCACATCCAGGCCGGGAAGCGTTCGAATCCGCTCAACGCCTCGTCGGCGCTACTGTCCCCGCTCCCAGTGGGCGCCGCGCCCCGGACGTAGCGGTTCACCCGGTAGGCGTCGGGCCAGTCCGCCTCGGCGGCGACGGCGCAGAAGCCCTTCTCCTCGATCAGCCACCTGGTGATGGCGGCCCGCGCCTCGTAGAACTCGTGCGTGCCGTGCGAGCTTTCGCCGATCAGCACGATCCGCGCGTCGCCGATCAGCTCCTCCAGTGCCGCACGCGGCGGGACGCCGCCGGGCGCGTCGATGGCGACCTCGGCGAGCATCCTGGCAGGTGTCCGCGCGGCCGACGACCCGGGAGCCGCCGGGACCGTAGGGGTGGACAGCAGCCGGCGAACCTCGTCGTCTTCGACCTGCCGGAAATCCCAGAAAGATTCGCCGACCGCCAGAAACGGCGTCGGCATGCTGGCGCAGACGACGTCGTCGACGATCCCGGCGAATTCGCGGCAGGTGGATTCGGGCGCCGCCGGCACCGCGATCACGATGCCGGCCGGATCGGCGTCGCGCAACGCCTGCACCGCGGCGAACATGCTTGCTCCCGTAGCTAATCCGTCATCGACGAGAATCACGGTCTTGCCGGCGACGTCGATGGGCGGGCGCCCGCCGCGATAGGCCGCCTCGCGCCGGAGGAGCTCGCGGCCCTCACGTTCGGCGACGGCGCGCAACTCCTGGGAGCTGATGCGCAGGCCGCGCACCACGTCGTCGTTGACCACGACGCGGCCCCCGCTAGCCAGCGCCCCAAACGCGAACTCCTCGTGGCCCGGCGCGCCCAGCTTGCGCACGATGAAGGCGTCCAGCGGGGCATGCAGGGCGGCCGCGACCTCCCACGCGACGGGTATCCCGCCGCGCGCCAGACCCAAGACCACCACGTCGCGGCGGCCGCGGTAGGCGCCGAGCAGGCCGGCCAGCACCTGCCCGGCCTCGGCGCGGTCACGGAACACCCGCCGCGGCGAGTGCCGGGCGGTGCCCGTGGACAGCGACGTCATCGCGAGCCTTTCACGCCGATGTAAGACATGACTCGGTCGAGGATGAGGTCGTAGCTGTCACCGTCTGCGACCAGGCGCATCAGACCCCGGTGCCGCAGGAAACCATCGAGGCGCCGGTCCAGAGGCCAGTCGGCATAGATGTCCGCAGCGAACTGGGACTTATGGAAGCTGCAGGCCAACGCGTCAACATCGGCGTCGGCTAAAAATGCCGGTTTGCTTGCCGCGAAAGTCATCACTGTTCCCTCACCTACCGTTATCGTGCTCCCGGATGGCGGCCTGAACCGCGTCGAACCGCGACCGCGCCCGCTCGTCGGCGGCGTGCTGCTCAGCGGCGCTCAGCACGATCGCATCCGGGCCGGGATACACGGTGGCCTCCTCGCCTGAGGTGAGCCAACGGACCCGGAAGGGCGGCTCGCCGTCGGGGGACCGCACCTCGGTGATCAGCCCGCGCGCGCCCCGATGCCCAACCGTGCCGCCCTTGATCACCAGCCAGTCCCCGGCCTCGGCCTTCATCTACCCACTCCCTCGCGCACGGCCCCGAATGAGCTGTCCAACTCCGACTCTGGGGCTTCGCCGCCGCGCACACCAGGGTCCTTGGTCACCAGTCTTGGGCGCTGAGGACTTTCGTCTCTAGCGGGGCGCGCGCCGCGCCACAAACGATGGGGACGCCCCCGCAACAGAAATGGGACGGGACTCCACATGGATGTCATCCATAAGACCGCGCACGACCTGAAGCTGCGGCCCAATCTCACCGACTACGCGAACGCGCGCGCGCATTTCGCCTGGGCCGACCTGCCGGAGCTGTGCGCGGGAATGGGCCCCGGCCTGTGCAACATCGCCTACGCCGCTGTCGACCGCCAAGCGGCCGGCTCCGCGGCCACGCGCACGGCGTTGCGGTTCGTCGGCGACCCGGCGCCCGGCGGCACCCTGAGCAGCCACGACCTCACCTTTGCCGAACTGGGCGGACTGGCCGCACGCTTCACCGCCGTGCTGCGTTCGCTCGAAATAGGCAAGGGCCAGCGCGTGTTCACGATCATGGGCCGCTCCCCCGGGCTCTACGTCGCGATGATGGGCGCGCTGCGCAACGGCTGCGTGGTATCCCCGTTGTTCTCCGCGTTCGGCCCCCAGCCGATCGCCACCCGGGTCAACCTCGGGCAGGCCGACATCCTGGTGACCACGCGGGCGATCTACCGGCGCAAGATCGCCGCCATCCGCGACCAGCTGCCGTCGGTGCGGCACGTGTTCGTGGTCGACGGGGGCGGGGCCGGTGCCAGCGCCGATGAGCCGCCGGAGGGGACGCTCGACTTCTGGCAGCGGCTCGACACGGCCGACCCGGACACGCCGATCGAGCCCACCACCGCCGACGACCCGGCGCTGCTGCACTTCACCAGCGGCACCACCGGGACACCCAAGGGAGCCTTGCACGTGCACGGCGCCGTCGCGATGCACTACGTCACCGGCCTGTACGCGCTCGACCTTCATCCCGACGACACGTACTGGTGCACAGCCGATCCCGGCTGGGTGACGGGCACGTCCTACGGCATCATCAGCCCACTGCTGCACGGCGTCACCTCGATCGTCGACGAGGCCGACTTCGATGCCGAACGGTGGTACCGGATCCTGCAGGATGAGGGTGTCTCGGTGTGGTACACCGCCCCGACGGCCATCCGCATGCTGATCAAGGCCGGGCCGGAACTGGCCGACAGCTATCGGTTTCCGCGCCTGCGGTTCATTGCCAGCGTCGGTGAACCCCTCAACCCCGAGGCGGTCTGGTGGGGAAAACGGGTGCTGGGTCTGCCGATTCACGACAACTGGTGGCAGACCGAGACCGGCGGCATCATGATCGCGAACACCCCGGCGTTCGACATCAAGCCCGGCTCGATGGGGCGCCCACTGCCCGGCATCAACGCCTGCATCGTGCGCCGCGACGAGGGCGACGGGGCCGGCGGCGGCATCGAGGTGATCGACGAGCCGGGCGTCGAGGGCGAGCTCGCGCTCACCCCCGGCTGGCCGTCGATGTTCCGCGGCTATCTGAACGCCGAGGAGCGCTACCGCGGCTGCTTCGCGGACGGGCTTTACCTCACCGGGGACCTCGCGAAAACGGACGCCGACGGCTACTTCTGGTTCGTCGGGCGCAAGGACGACGTGATCAAGTCCGCCGGGCACCTGATCGGGCCGTTCGAGGTGGAAAGCGCGCTCACCGACCACCCGGCGGTGGCAGAGGCCGCGGTGATCGGCAAGCCCGACCCGACAGTCGGCGAGATGGTCAAGGCCTTCGTCACGTTGAAGAATGGGATAGTCGCCGACGAGGCCCTGCGCCTGGAGCTGCTCGGCCACGCACGCAAGCGGCTCGGCGCCGCGGTGGCGCCCAAGGAGATCGAGTTCGTCGACGCCCTGCCGCACACCAGCAGCGGCAAGATCATGCGGCGCCTGCTGAAGGCCCGTGAACTCGGGCTTCCCGAGGGTGACACGTCGACCATCGAACACACCACCGCGCACGCCCAGGCGGTCCCGTCGTGACCGACACCAAGCTCGCCCACGAGTTCCTCTCCGACATGATCCGGGTGCGCCGCATGGAGGAGAAGTGCGCGGAGCTCTACAGCGCGGGCAAGATCCGCGGCTTCCTGCACCTCTACGTCGGTCAGGAGGCCGTCGCCGCCGGGTCGTTGCGCGCGCTGGCCGACAGCTCCGCATCGGGCGATGCCGTGGTCGCCACCTATCGCGAGCACGCGCACGCCCTGCTGCGGGGTGTACCCATGACCTCGATCATGGCCGAGATGTTCGGCAAGCAGGAGGGCTGCTCGCGGGGCCGCGGCGGGTCGATGCACCTGTTCGACTCGGCCCGGCGCTTCTACGGGGGCAACGCGATCGTCGCCGGCGGCCTGCCGCTCGCGGTAGGCCTCGCGCTCGCAGACTCGATGCTGCAGCAGAAGCGGGTGACCGCCTGCTACTTCGGCGACGGCGCAGTGGCCGAAGGCGCATTTCACGAGTCGCTGAACATGGCGGCGCTGTGGAACCTGCCCGTGTTGTTCTGCTGCGAGAACAACCTGTACGCCATGGGCACCGCGCTGGACCGCGCGCAGTCGCAGACCGACCTCACCATCAAGGCGGCGTCGTACCGCATCCCCACGCTGGCCGTCGACGGCATGGACGTGCAGGCATGTCATGCCGCCGCGCAACGGGGTGTCGACCACGTCCGCGACACCGGAAGGCCGTTCTTCCTGGAGTTTCGCACCTACCGCTTCCGCGCGCACTCGATGTTCGATCCCGAGCTTTACCGCGACAAGGCCGAGGTGGAACGCTGGCGCGAGCGCGATCCCATCCGCTCGTTCACCGACCAATGCCTGGCGGACGGGACGCTTTCCGACGCTGACGTTCGCGATATCGAAAAGGCAGCCGCCGACGAGATCGAGGCGGCGGTGGCGTTCGCCGAGGCGGGCACCTGGGAGCCCGTGGCCGATCTGGAACGCGACGTGATGACCCCGCCGCCCATCCCCGCGGCGGGGCCGATGCGATGAAGACCACCTACCGCACCGCCGTGCACGATGCGATCCGCGACGCCCTGCGCGACGACGACCGTGTGGTGCTGATGGGCGAGGACGTCGGCCGCTACGGCGGCACCTACGCCGCGTCCAAGGACCTCCTGGCGGAGTTCGGCCCGGACCGGGTGCGCGACACCCCGCTATCGGAGCTAGGTTTCGTCGGCGTCGGGATCGGCGCGGCCCTGGGTGGGCTGCGGCCCATCGTCGAGGTGATGACGGTCAACTTCAGCCTGTTGGCGCTCGACCAGCTCGTCAACACCGCCGCGGCGTTGCGCCACATGTCGGGCGGACAGTTCTCCGTGCCGCTCGTCGTGCGCATGGCGACCGGCGCCGGCCGTCAGCTCGCCGCGCAGCACTCGCACAGCCTCGAGCCGTGGTACGCCCACATCCCCGGCATCACGGTCGTCGCCCCTGCCACCGTCGAGGACGCCTACGGCATGCTCGGCCCGGCGCTCGCCGACCCCGACCCGGTGGTGATCTTCGAGCACGTCCAGCTGTACAACACCTCCTCCGATACCTCCGCCGATGGCGACCAGCTGACCCCGACGAGCATCTCCGGCGCGGCCGTGCGGCGTCCCGGCACGGACGCCACCCTCATCACCTATGGCGGCTCGCTGGGCAAGGCCCTCGACGCCGCCAACGAGCTCGCCCTGGCCGGAATCGACTGCGAGGTGATCGACCTGCGGGTGCTACGGCCCCTCGACGACGCCACCATCTTCGAGTCCGTGCGCAAGACACACCGCGCCGTCGTCGTCGACGAGGCCTGGCGCAGCGGCAGCCTTGCCGCCGAAGTCACCGCGCGCATCATGGAGGGCGCCTTCTACGACCTCGACGCGCCTATCGCCCGGGTGTGCAGCGCCGAAGTCCCGATCCCCTACGCCAAGCACTTGGAGGACGCGGCGCTACCCCAGACCGCCGGGATCGTCGCCGCCGTCCACGGCCTGTTCGGTGAGCCCTTCGGCGACCGGCCATGATCGAATTCACCATGCCCGCATTGGGTTCCGACATGGACGAGGGCACCCTGGACCAGTGGCTGGTCAAACCGGGCGACACGGTGCACCGCGGCCAGATCGTGGCGGTGGTGGAGACCACCAAGGCCGCCGTCGAGATCGAGTGCTGGCACGACGGCACGGTCGACGAACTGCTGGTGCCCGTTGGCACCACCGTTCAGGTCGGCACGCCGCTGGCCACGCTGCGGGAGGCAGACGGATCTGCGACGCGAGAACCCGCCGCGCGCGCTCCGCTCACCGTTGCACCCGGGACCGCTCCGGCCAGGACGCCGCACCCCAGGATCTCGCCGCCGGAGGCCCCCGGCCATCGCCGGTTCGTGTCGCCTGCCGCGCGGCGCCTGGCGGCCTCGCTGCGCATCGAACTCGACGCGGTGCCCGGCACCGGCCCGCAGGGGTCGGTCACCATCGGCGACGTCGAGCGCGCCGCGACCGCACCGGCGGCGGCTCCCCCCGCCGCCATCCCGGAGGCCGGGAGAGCCGCGAAGGCGGCCGCGCGCGCAGCGCAGATGCGCACGTCGATCGCGGCCGCGATGAGCCGATCCAAGCGGGAGATCCCGCACTACTACCTCGCCCACGAGATCGTGCTGGAGACATCGCTGACCTGGCTGACCGCGCGGAATGCGCAGCGCTCCATCGACGAGCGCGTGCTGCCGGCCGTCATGCTGCTCAAGGCGGTCGGACTAGCCGCGCAGCGCTTCGGGGAGTTCAACGGGTTCTGGCGGGACGGCGGGTTCCTGGCCGCGACGGGAGTGCATGTCGGGGTGGGGATCTCGCTGCGCGGCGGCGGGCTGGTCGCGCCGGCCATCCACGACGTCCCGGACAAGAAGCTCGACCAATTGATGGACGACCTCACCGACCTGGTCGCGCGCGCCCGCGCCGGTTCGCTGCGCAGCTCGGAGATGTCGGACCCGACAATCACGGTCACCAACCTCGGCGATCAGGGCGTCGATACCGTCTTCGGCGTGATCTACCCTCAGCAGGTGGCGCTGGTCGGGTTCGGCAGGCCCGCCCCGCGGGTCCGGGTGATCGCAGGCGACGTCGAGGGATCCAGGGGAATCGGGATCGTCACCACCGTCAACGCCACGCTCGCCGCTGACCACCGGGCCAGCGACGGTCACCGCGGGGCGCTGTTCCTCACGGCCATCGACGAGCTGCTCGGCCAGCCCGACCTCCTGGAGAAGTGACCTCATGACCGATACCCGCACAGCGGTCCTGTCCGTGCTCACCGGCATCGCCCCCGAGGTGGACCCTGACGAGATCAGCGACGACGACCTGCTGCGGGATCAGATCGACCTCGACTCCATGGACTGGCTGAACTTCCTGCGCGGCATCCACGCGCGGCTGAACGTCGACATCCCGGAGTCCGACTACGCGTCGCTGCGGACGCTGGCCGACGTCGTCCGGTACGTGGATGAGCGAGTCACCACGAATGCCGGAAACCGCTGACCCCGCGGGGGCCGGCCCGGATATGCGGGCAATCGGCCGGGCGGTGCGCCTGGCGTGCCGGTTCCCGTCGGTGCACAACAGCCAGCCCTGGCGGTGGGTGGCCGGTCCCGGCCCCATGCACCCGTTCGTCGATCGGCGCCGTGCCGTGCCGGGCACCGACTGCTCCGGCCGGCAGACGATCCTCAGTTGCGGCGCAGTGCTCGACCACCTACGTGTCGTCATGAACTCCTGGGAGCCACGCATCACCCCCTGAACGACGTGTTGGAGTATCGCGAGGGGCCGCCGGCCACTAGACCGTAAGCTTCAAAGCCGGAAACGCGTCGAACCCGACGATCGAGGGGAATCGGCTGTGAACGAGCGAGCGGCGACCGCGATAGAGAAGCCCGCCGGGGCGGCCACCACCGATGCGAGCGTGAGTGGGTGGCGCCCGAGCACGGTGCCAGCGGCGTTCGCCCCGGACGACATCGCGCACATCCTGGAGTACGTGCGCCACCCGGTTCACGTGGTTCGCGACGAGGCCGACGGGCAGCTGGGACTGGCCATGGGAGGCGAGTTTGTGCCCGCCGGCGCGTCCGGGGTGTCCCTGATGGGAACGCTGCCCCCGATCTACCCGGAGTGGCTGGGCGACCGCGAGTTCTGCGAAATCCACGGAACCCGCTTTCCGTATGTCACCGGGGCCATGGCAAACGGCATCGCGACACCCCACCTGGTGGCGGCCGTCGCGGAGTCCGGCATGCTGGGCTTCTTCGGCGCGGGCGGCCTCTCCTACCCCGCCGTGGAACGGGGGCTGGCCGACATCCAGGCCAGGCTGGCGGGAAGACCCGGACTCGCCTGGGGCGCGAACCTGATCCACTCGCCCAACGAGGTCGCCCTTGAGTCGCGGGTCGCCGAGCTGTTCATCGCGCGGGACGTCCGCATCGTCGAGGCGTCGGCGTTCATGAAACTCACGCCCGCCGTCGTCCACTACGCACTGTCGGGCCTGTCGACCGATCCGTCCGGCGGCATCGTCCGCAGGAACCACGTGATAGCGAAGATTTCGCGGCCTGAGGTCGCGCGCCTGTTCATGGAACCCGCGCCGGCGGCGTTGGTCTCGGCGCTTGTGGACTCCGGCAAGCTGACCGCCCGGGAAGCCGAGTTGTCGCGGCATGTGCCGGTGGCTGAGGACGTCACGGTCGAGGCCGACAGCGGAGGACACACCGACAACCGCCCGCTGCCGGCCCTGTTCTCGGAGATCGCGCTGCTGCGTGACAAGCTGGCGCATCAACACGGCTTGAACAGGCGTGTGCGCGTCGGCGCCGCCGGCGGCATGTGCACGCCGCAGTCCGTTGCCGGAGCGTTCGCAATGGGTGCTGCGTACGTGGTGACCGGCTCGGTCAACCAATCCTGCGTCGAGTCGGGGCTGTCCCCGAGGGCGCGAGGCATGCTCGCCCAGGCTGGGGTTGCCGACGTGATGATGGCACCCGCTTCCGACATGTTCGAGATGGGCGTGAACCTTCAGGTGCTCAAACGCGGCTCGATGTTCGGCCCGCGGGCGAGAAAGCTCCACAGCTGGTACGCCGACAACCCCGACCTGGCCGCCGTCACGGCGCAGCACGGCGCGGAGCTTGAGAAGATCCTCGGTCGAAGCGTCAACGAGGTCTGGGCGGAAACACAGCATTACTGGGGCGAGCGGGAACCGGCGGTGCTTGAACTGGCGAACCGGGACCCCAAGTACCAGATGGCGCTGGTGTTCCGCTGGTACCTGGGCAAATCGAGCCGCTGGGCGATCGACGGCGACCCTGACCGCGTCCTGGACTACCAGATCTGGTGCGGCCCCGCCATGGGAGCCTTCAACGACTGGGTGGCGGGCAGTTACCTGGAACAGTGCGAGCACCGCACCGTCGACCAGGTCGCGCTTAATCTGCTCGAGGGAGCCGCCCGGATCAGCCGGGCCCAGCAGGCGCGCGCCTGCGGGGTGCCCGTCCCGGCGAGCGCCTTCCGTTACGCTCCGCGCCCGCTCTTTCTGTAACTCCTAATCGGGCGCCCTAATTTTCGGTTTCTTTATCGAAATTCTCAACACAATTAATCACACACATGTCATTCGCGTTCGGGCCGAACCGACGTTTAGGCCGCGCCCATCGTTGCCGAAAAGTGATTGACAATTCGTCATTACCTGCGTTTATGCTCTGATGGCGTCCCGGGAATTGACGGGGCATCTTGTCCGGGCGACCGGGATAAATGTCGACGTCGGTCGTCACGGCGGGGGAAACCTCTCCGACCGCCTCACCCGCGCGAAGGAGACAGGTGGTATCCAAGCATCCTCCGGTTGCGATCATCGGTGTCAGCGCTCTATTTCCGGGGTCACCACAGGCTGAGCGCTTCTGGCGCAACATCGTCGATGGCGCCGACCTGTTCTCCGACGTTCCCGCGTCGCACTGGAACATCGACGACTACTACGACCCCGCTCCGGAAACACCGGACAGGGTTTACGTCCGACGCGGCGGATTTTTGCCCGATGTCGACTTCTCGCCGATGGATTTCGGAATTCCCCCCAACGTCCTGCCGGCTACCGACACCGCCCAATTGCTGGCGCTGATGGCGGCGCAGCAAGTTCTTGAGGATCTGGCCGGCTCCGTCGCCGGCGATTTCTCCCACATCGATCGCGAGCGCGTCAGCGTGATACTCGGCGCCGCCGGTGCCACCGAAATGCTCGGCACGATGAGCGGACGCCTCCAGCGGCCCGTCTGGGAGCGGGCGCTTCGCTCCGCCGGTCTCCCCGAACCGGAGACCGCGGCCTTCAGCGCGCGCGTGCTGTCCCACTACACCCCGTGGCAGGAGAACACCTTTCCCGGGCTCCTCGGCAACGTCATCGCCGGCCGCATCGCCAACCGCTTCGACCTCGGGGGCACGAACTGCGTGATCGACGCGGCGTGCGCCAGCTCCCTGGCCGCCCTCGAGGTCGGGCTCAACGAGTTGTATCTCGGAAAATCGGACATGGTGATCACCGGCGGGGTCGACGCCTGCAACGACATCAACATGTTCATGTGCTTCAGCACGGTCACTGCCATGTCGCCGACCGGCGACTGCCGGCCCTTCTCCAACCAGTCCGACGGCACGATGCTCGGCGAGGGACTCGCCATGTTCGCGCTCAAGCGGCTCGACGACGCCGAGCGAAACGGCGACCGCATCTACGCCGTCATCCGCGGCATCGGCACGTCCTCGGACGGCCGGGCGAAGAGCATCTATGCACCCAGCCCGGCAGGCCAGGCCAAGGCCCTCAGGCGCGCCTATGCCGCCGCCGGCTACGGACCCGACACCGTGGGGCTGGTCGAAGCGCACGGCACGGGCACCAAAGCCGGTGATATCGCCGAGTTCGCCTCACTGCGCCAGGTTTTCGACGAATCAGGCCGCGCCGAACGGCAGTGGTGCGCGCTGGGGTCGGTCAAGTCCCAGGTCGGCCACACCAAAGGGGCGGCGGGAGCCTGCGGCCTGTTCAAGACGGTGATGGCGCTGCACCACAGGGCGTTGCCGCCGACCATCAAGGTCGAGCAGCCCAATCCGGCCCTCGAGATCGAGAACACGCCGTTCTACCTTTCGACGCGAACCAAGCCGTGGATCGCCGACAATGGCGTCCCGAGACGCGCGTCCGTCAGCTCGTTCGGCTTCGGCGGAACCAACTTCCACGTCACCGTCGAGGAGTACCACGGCAGCGGACGGCGTGCGTTCCGCTACCGGTCCTGGGACTGCGAGCTGGTGGTGCTCGGCGCGGCCTCCGCGGCAATGCTCGCCGAGGACGCCGCCCGCCTGTCCGAATCGCTGGTCGACAGCGACGACATGCTCGCCTACATCGCGCACAGCTCGCAGTCCGGCTACGACGCCACGCGACCCCACCGCCTCGCGATCGTCGCCGACAGCATCGCGGACCTGCGCACCAAGCTCGACGACGCCGCCGCGAAACTCCTCAGCGCCGACCTCGCGGCGTCATTCAGCTCGCCGAAGGGCTATGTCTACTCGACGAAACAAGCCGGGCCCGTCGCGTTGCTGTTCCCGGGGCAGGGCAGCCAGTACGTCGGTATGGGCGCGGAGATCCCCCAGCTCTTCGAGCCGGCGCTCGCGCCATGGGAACTCGGCCGCGCCGAGGATCTGAACGCCGATCGCGACCTGCACCAGGTCGTCTGGCCGAAGACGGCATTCACCGACGAGGACCATGCGCTACAGGCGGCCCGGTTGACGGCAACCGAGTGGGCGCAACCGGGAATCGGCGCGCACAGCCTGAGCCTGCTGTCGGTGATCCACGCTCTGGGTATCACGCCCGTTGCCGTCGGCGGGCACAGCTTCGGCGAGGTCAGCGCCCTGTGCGCCGCCGGCGTTTTCAACGAGGACCTCGCCCTCCGGATCGCCCGGGCACGGGGCGTGCTGATGTCCCAGGCGGCGGCCAGCACCGACGGTGCGATGTGTGCGGTGTCCGCGCCTGTCGAGGAGGTCCGCAGGCTGATAACGGACTGGGGGCTGTCGGTGGTCGTCGCCAACCACAACGCCCCCGACCAGGTTGCCCTCTCCGGTGACGTCGCGTCCATTACCGATGCGGCACAACGATTCAGCGCGTCCGGCATCAACGCGCGGCGCCTCGAAGTGGCCACCGCGTTCCACTCCGGGATCGTCGCCCCGGCGACGGTTCCGTTCGCCGATTTCCTCGCGGCCGTCCCGTTCGACAACCCGCGGGTGCCCGTGTACGCCAATGCGACGGCTCAGCCCTACACGGGCGACGCCCAGGAGATGCGGGCAACGCTGGCGGGCCAGATCGCCCAACCCGTGCGGTTCGCCGAACAAATTCAGCAGATGTGGCGGGCCGGCGCGCGCACCTTCGTCGAGGTGGGGCCCGGCGGCGTCCTGACGAATCTCGTCGGCAAGTGCCTCGCCGGGCAGGACCACACCGCGGTATCCCTGGACGCGAAGGGGCGCAACGGTATTCGGTCGCTGTGGCTGGGGCTGGCCCAACTCGTTGCCGCCGGTGTCCCGATGAATCTCGCGCGGCTTTGGGCCGACTACCGGATCGGTGACGATCCGCGCACGCGAACGAAGCCGAAGCTGACCCTCAAGATCAACGGATCCAACTACGGAAAGCCATGCCTCGACGACCCACTTCCGCGGGCCGTCGAGACTCCACCGTCCGTCCCCAAGCAATCGAATGGACATGTCCCCGGATCGGAGCCCACATTGGCGACTTCAGAATCATTCACGCCGTCTCCGTCCGCCGTGCCGCCGGCGTTGAACGGCAACTCCAACGGCCACGGCACCCACGCCGGTAGTCGCGCCGAGGGTCCGGCCGGCGCGCCTGCCGTCGGGGGTGCCGCCGTGAGTCCCGACGTGATCGCGGAGATGGTCGCGGCGGTGGGAACGCTGCGGCAGGCCGTCGACCATGTGCAGGGGCTGTTGGAGGAATTGGTGTCTCGGAGCGCGGTCGCCGCACACCCGGTCGTCCACCCGGTCGTTCCCCATGGGCGCGCGACGCTGCCTGTGCCACCGGCGGCACCCGCCAGCACTAACGGCGGTCCAGCACTGCCGCCGCCCCCGTCGGCCCTTGCGCCGGTGGCCCGGGTGGCCGCGCCTGTCGCCCCGGCACCCCCGCCGGCCCCGGTCGCCGACGGCGAACTGGTCACCCAGATGCTCGCCGTCGTCGCCGACAAAACCGGCTACCCCGTCGACATGCTCGACCTGACCATGGCCCTGGAAGCCGACCTCGGCATCGACTCCATCAAACGCGTCGAAATCCTCTCCGCGGTCCAAGAACGCATCCCGACCCTGCCCGAAGTGGAAACCTCCACCATGGCCACCCTGGCCACCCTGCAGGAAATCATCGACTACCTCCACGGCCTGCACGCGCCGGCGAGCCAGAACGGCACCCAGGCAGGTGGTCGCCTCCCTTTTGAGTTAGCCGGGGCAGGGCTTGCGCGCTATACGGTGCGCGCGGTCTCTGCTCCGGCCAGCGGGATGGGGATGCCGGGTCTTTACACCGCCCACAACGTCGAGATCGTCACAACCGTCGCGGGCGAGTCGGATACTGCCGACGCCCTGGCCGCGATCCTGCGCACGCACGGTATCGGCGCCACGATCGTCACCGGGGCCAGCCCCGACGCGGAGGCGGTGATCCACCTCGGCGGTCTGCGCGCAACGGCCGGCCGCGCCGACACCCTGGGTCTCAACCGAACCGTGTTCGCGGACGCGCAGCGCGTCGCGGCGAGGTTCGCCGAGCACGGTGGTGTCTTCATCACGGTGCAGGACACCGGCGGCACGTTCGGCCTGCTCACCGATCCCGGGCCACGCGCCTGGGCCGGCGGGATCGCCGCCCTTGCCAAAACGGCCGCGCAGGAATGGCCCAAGGCCCAGGTCAAGGCGATCGACATCGCGGTCGGGGCGCAGGCCCCGATGAGCGTCGCCGAACACCTCGCTCAGGAGATCCTCGCCGGCGGAGCGGAACTGGAAGTCGGCCTGGGCAGCGCCCACGGCCGGGTCACGGTCACCGCGGGTGCCGAGCCGGTCACCACCCGCGCACCCCGCATCGACCTTCGCGACGTGATCGTCGTGTCCGGCGGGGGCCGCGGCGTCACCGCCGCCTCGGTGATCGCGCTGGCGCAGGAGACGCGGGCCAGCTTCCTGCTGATCGGGCGGACCGAACTCAGCGACGAGCCGCCCGAGGCGCGCGGCCTGACGACCGACGCCGAACTCAAGCGGGCGATGCTCACCAGCGCAGTGGCACAAGGGCTCAAGCCCACTCCGAAAGAACTGGACCAGCAGGTGCGGCGCATCATGGCCGACCGCGAGGTGCGCGCAACCCTGGCAGCGCTGAACGCCGCCGGCTCGCGTGTCCGGTACGCCGCCGCCGACGTACGTGACCCGGCCCAGCTCGGCGCTCTGCTCGACGGCGCGCGGGCCGAGTTCGGGCCCATCACCGGGTTGGTCCACGGCGCCGGCGTCCTGGCCGACGCCGCCCTGCAGAACAAGACCCTCGACGGATTCGATCGAGTCTTCGAGACCAAGGTCGGCGGTCTGTGCGCGCTGCTGGACGCGACCGCCACCGACGCGCTCAAGCTCGTCTGCCTGTTCTCCTCGGTGGCCGCGCGCAGCGGAAACGTCGGCCAAAGCGACTACGCCATGGCCAATGAGATCCTCAACAAGGTGGCGTTGGCGGAACAGGCCCGCCGTGGTCCGGGTTGCCTTGTCCGAGCGCTGGGCTGGGGCCCCTGGGACTCGGGAATGGTGACGCCCGGCCTCAAGGCGATGTTCCAGTCGCGGGGCATCTCGTTGATCCCGCTCGCCGAGGGTGCGCGGGCGTTCGTCGCCGAGGTGCTCGACGGCGACACCACGAGTCCCGAGGTGATCCTCGGGGACGGCGTCCTGGCCGGGCTGCCCACCCATCCGTTGCCCGCCGAGGGCCGGGTGGCGCGCGTGCTGGCCCACGTGGCGCGCCAGCCCCACCTGCTCGACCACCGCATCCAGGGCAACGTCGTGCTGCCCGTCGTGCAAGCCCTCGAGTGGTGCGTGCAACTGGCCGAAGCGTGCCGACCGGGCCACCGCGTCGACCGTGTCCTCGACCTCAAGGTGCTCCGCGGTGCGACCCTGCACGCGTTCGAACAGCACGGTGACCCGATGCTGGCGCGCTGTGCACCTGACAACGATCAGCCGGACCGGCTGACATTCACGTTGTCCGACGGTTCGGGAACCACCGCCTACTACTCCGCGACCGTCGAAATGGCCTCGGGCCCAACCCATGATCCGGCTGCGGGCGGCACGGTCGACCAGATACCGGCGCCCCAGGGCCGACGGCTGGACCGGGCCACCTGCTACTCGGGCGGCGCGCTCTTCCACGGCCCCGCATTCCAGATGCTGCAAGGCGTGGACTGCGGTGATTCGACCGCGACCGCGTCCCTGTCCGGCGCCGCAGCGGCAGGCTGGGCGGGCGACGGCTGGGCCACCGATCCGGCGGCACTCGACGGCTGCCTGCAGATGGCGCTGGTCTGGAGCTTCGAACGACTCGGCCGAACGG
>Ga0164297_10001838_pt1 | contig 21820 bp, 21 predicted proteins | sample GEODES058metaG_FD_113539 | JGI IMG/M metagenome (GOLD analysis project Ga0164297, IMG submission 113539) | Dystrophic lake water microbial communities from Trout Bog Lake, Wisconsin, USA - GEODES058 metaG | ecosystem: Environmental > Aquatic > Freshwater > Lake | place: USA: Trout Bog Lake... | reverse complement strand
TTGGTCAAGATGGACTTTAGCGGTAAACGCAGCTAACCCATTAAAAGCCAAAGAGATATTAAAAGCCCCAAAAACAGTAAAAGCAGTGGATTACCCTATGAATTCAGGAATGCCATTTGCTGACTTTTACGAAGGAAAGATACCCAAAGCGGTGTATATCGGTAGAGCTGGTGGTCGCAAAGATTATTTTAAAGAGTTTTTAAAAAGCGATAAACTAGACATAGCAGGCAAAGAAGCTGAATGGATTGATTTTGACTGTACGGTAATACCAAACCCTCAACAAAGGCTAAGAAGAGCTTTTTACGCACAATATAGGGCTTGCTTAGCTGTATTTGATGATAAACATAAAGATAGCGGATGGAGAACAGGCAGGGCTTACCATGCTTTGTACGCTGGTATTCCAGTTATTGCGCCTGAAGGCAATGCAGGATTGTTTTGGTGCGCTAAAGTAAAACAAGCTCAAGACATAGATGTTTTTGTTAATCAGCCTAAAGAAGTAAGAAAACGGATTTGGGAGCAACAAAAAGACTTCGTTCAAAAACAATCGGAAATAGACCTATTAGCCCTATGAAAACTATTGAACTGGTAAAAATTTCTAACGAAACCAAAGTAGGCGATGTATGTGGAGATTTAGAGCCAAACATTACCGAAGACACTTTTTTTACTGTTAATGGCGAAGTCATAGGGTTTTATCTTAAAAAGATGCCTGAAAAGCTTAATAAGTACATAGACATCGCTAATGCTGAATTTTTAAGCGATAGAGTGCCGAAAGATCTAATGAATAGAGGTCCTGTTGGCTCTAATAAATGGAAAGAAGAACAGGCTAAAAGCGGAATAAAACCAGTACAACAGCTAAGTACGATTATCGGAAGCTGCGCTCCCAAACCCCACATGAGATTACCTTACCCAAGAATGGCTATGGTACATGAGGTAAAAAGCGCAAAAACATTTATAAAAGCCATGCTGCTGGCTTGTAATGAAGCAGAAGAAACAATTAAAGAATTGGCACCTGAGTTATATGAAAAGCAATTACAAATTATTACTGAAAAAGTCCCTCCCAAATGGAGATTTGGAAAACTATTTACAAGCAGCATTAGCAACTTCAACATCGCTGCTAGCTACCATAGAGATGCAGCAAATCTTGAAGGATGTTCGAATGTCATCATTAACAAGAGAAGCCATGCTAAAGGCGGCAACCTCAGTATTCCAGACTACGGAGCAGTGCTGGATTCATCAGACAACAGCATGATTGTTTACCCAGCTTGGATGAACATACATGGTGTAACACCAATTATTCCTTTAAAATCAGAAGGATACAGAAACAGTTTAATCTTTTATCCACTAAAAGCATTTAATAATTGCTGGTAACTTTGGGACTTATAAAGAAATGGCACAGGGCAAAGAACATATTCCTGACGATAAAACAAGATTACTTGTTAAAAGTTTAAGCGCAGTAGGCATTCGTTATGTAGACATAGCGCATAAACTGGGTATTAACGATGAAACTTTACGCAAACATTACAAGCAAGAGCTTGAAGATGGGCGCATAGATGCTAATGCCAGCATAGGAAACACTTTGTTTCAGCAAGCTAAGAATGGAAACACCTCGGCTGCTATTTTTTGGTTAAAAACTAGGGCAAATTGGAAAGAAACTACCGTAACAGAGCATGCTCTTGGTGAAGGACAGGATGTCAAAGGCATCAATATCCTATTGGTAGAGGCTGATGGAAACAAGACTTGATGACCAAGGCTTTATATGGCCTGCGTTTCCTAACAAACTAAGATGCTTATTTGAGCCTAAAAGCATTCGCTATCGTGTTTTATACGGTGGGCGAGGAGCTGCTAAATCCCATTCGGTGGCTAGAGCTTTACTATGCATGGGATTCCAAAAGACTATCCGAGTGCTATGTGCTCGTGAGTTCCAAAACTCTATTAAAGATTCAGTCCATAAGCTATTAGTAGACCAAATAGGTAATTTGGGGCTGCAAAAGTATTACCAGATTACCAATAGCTCTATTAGAGGGGTAAACAACAAGACTGAATTCATTTTCGCTGGTATTAAGAACAACATTAACGGTTTAAAGTCTTTAGAAGGCATAGATTACTGCTGGGTCGAGGAAGCAAACAACGTGACTGCAAACAGCTGGGACATTCTTATCCCTACTATCCGTAAAGAAAACAGTGAAATTTGGGTTACTTTTAACCCTGAATTGCCATCTGATGAGACATACAAGCGATTCGTTATTAGCCCACCTGACAATGCTATTGTTCAAAAAGTAAACTGGTCAGACAATCCTTGGTTTCCTGAAGTCCTTGATGTAGAACGACAATCTTTAAAGAATAGAGACTTCGAAGCTTATCAGAATGTGTGGGAAGGTTTTACTCGAAGCACTATTGACGGTGCTATTTTTGCTAAAGAAATGAGCAGAGCAGAGCAAGACGGCAGGATTTGTAATGTGCCTTACGACGCTATTAAGCCTGTACATGCAGTATTTGATATTGGTTGGGCTGACAGTACTGCGGTGTGGTTTGTTCAATTCGTAGGAATGGAGACTAGATTACTCCGATACATGGAAGTGAATCAAACGGTTATTAGCGAAATATTAGCGAAAATGCAGACTTTTGGTTATGTATACGATACACTTTACTTGCCGCATGATGCTCAAAATAGAACTTTAGCTAGTAATGGTCGAAGCATTGAAGAAATCGTTAGAGCATCAGGCTACAATGTAAAAATTATTGAACGCACCCCTATTGCAGATTCTATTAACGCTGCTAGGACTATTTTCTCCAGTTGTTATTTTGATAAAACCAATACCGAAGCAGGATTAAATTGCTTACGGCATTACAGATACGATGTAGACCCTGATACAAAAGCTTTTAGCAAAACTCCTTTACATGACCAATATTCACATGGAGCTGATGCTTTTAGGTATATTGGGCTAATGATTCAGGAAAAGAAAGTGGCGAAAAGAAAGCCAATGGAATATCATGTATCAAGTTGGATGAGCTAACAGGAAATCATTATGGTAATGAATGTTGAAAGCAATGGTGGAATATACTCCACAGAATATGCTGATGACGATAATTCAGGGGTAATTGAGGAAGCTAAAGACTTTCTACGATTCTGCTCCGACAACGATTCAAATAACCGTCAGGAAGCACTAGAGGATTTAAAATTCGCTGGTGGCGACCAATGGCCAGTAGAAATTCAAAACAGTCGCCTGTTAGAATCTCGCCCTTATTTGACTATTAACAAGGTAGATGCTTACTGTCGTCAAATAGAAAATCAACAAAGACAACAAAGACCTCGCATGGTTGCTCATGGTATGAATACCGAGAGTGATGAAAAAGTAGCGGAAGTGGTAACTGGTATATTGCGCCATATTGAAAACCAATCCGATGCCGATGCCGCTTATGACAATGCTTTCTCGTTTGCGGTGCGTATGGGCTGGGGATATTGGCGAGTAACCCATGATTACCCAAATCCCAAGTCGTTTGACCAAGAGCTGTATATCAAGCGCATTGAAAACCCATTTATGGTGTATTTTGACCCCAACTCTACCGAGCCTGATGGGTCAGACGCTGAAAAATGCTTAATTACCGAAGTAATTAGCAAAGAAGCATTCCGCAGAATGTACCCAGGTGCTGACGATGGCGGTGGTTTTAATCCTCGTGGCACAGGCGATAGTCAGTCTGAATGGATTACCAAAGAAGATATTCGTATTGCTGAATATTTCTACACAGTACGCAAGCGCACTAAATTGCTATTGCTTTCCGATGGCTCTACTATATATGAAGAAGATAAGCCAAAAGAAACGCTGCTACAAGACGCTGGCATTTATGTAGTTTCCAAGCGTGAAACCATTAAAAAGCAGATTAAATGGGTAAAGCTAACCGGAATGCAAGTCCTTGAATCTAGGGACTGGGCTGGTAAATACATTCCAGTTGTGCCTGTTTATGGCTCTCAGCTAATAGTAGACAGCAAACGCAAAAAGTTTGGTCTTACTCGTATGGCTAAAGACCCACAGCGTATGTATAACTTTTGGTCTACTGCGCTTACTGAATCTGTTGCCCTTGCTCCTAAAGCCAAGTATCTTATTGCTGAAGGTCAAGACGAAGGTCATGAAATGGAGTGGAATCAGGCAAACATTAAGTCTATGCCTGTATTGCGCTACAAACAAACCGATAGCGAAGGTAGACCAGCGCCAGTACCACAGCGAGTACAGCCTGAACCTCCACCCACAGGCATGGTTACGGCATTAGAAGGCTTAAATGCTGACCTTATGGCTGTGGTAGGTATATATGACCCAAGCCAGTTACCAAACGGAAATCAATCAGGAAAAGCCATTAACGGTATGCAGCAGCAAACCGATATGACTAATTTCCACTATTACGACAATCTAACTCGTTCGATTCGCCAAACTGGTCGTATTTGCTTAGATTTAATTCCGCATATTTACGATAGAGAGCGTGTATTGCGTATTATTGGGGCTGACGGTAAAGGTGAGCTCGTTAAAATTAACGAAAAATCCACCGACGAAAACGGTGTCGATATCGTATTAAACGATGTAACTGTCGGTGAATATGACATTGTTATGGAAACAGGACCTGGTTATTCTTCTAAGCGTCAGGAAGCAGTAGATTCTATGATGACTTTGTTAACTGCTGACCCTGCGTTAATGCAACAAGCTGGCGATTTAATTTTTAGAAATATGGATTTCCCAGGTGCTGACATTATTGCTGACCGATTAGCAGCAGCCAACCCATTGGCACAAATTGACGATAAATCACCTATTCCTCCACAGGCACAGATGATGATTAAACAAGGTCAAGCTACTATTCAGCAGTTACAGCAAGCATTACAAGCTGAGCAAATGGATAAGAAATATCGTGCTACGGTACAAGAACAAGTACAACAAGCCGAAACAGAGCGTGAGAAAATGCGCTTACAAGTACGCAGGGAAGATAGTCAGTTGCGTACCGATACAACAGCACATGACACTGTTATTAAGACACAAACCCAGCTAGAAATAGAGCAGTTAAAAGCCCAATTGGCTTTGATTTTGGCTAATATGGACAAAAAAGATTTAAAAGAAGCAGAAGCAGAAGCAGTTGAGCGTGGTATTTAATCGGAGGAAATATGCCAACAGTAACAGGTGATAATGTACATGAATGGAAATTAAAGGAAATGGCTCGCAGGGCTGGTCGTAAATATGAGCCTGACGAACCTAAAAACCCATACGAAGGTATGAGCAAAGAAGAATTAAAAGCTCAAAAAGCTTTAATCAAAGCAGCATTGAAAGATGAAGCTGAAGAAGAATAAAATAGACAAGAATTATTTTTAGTAGTATTTTAACCATTAGGAGCTTGAGAAATCATGGCCAATGAATCAGAAGCAAAAGTAGCAAGTAGTGTAGTAACAAGTGATAACGCAGCAACCTTTTATGCAGAAAGATTAGGTTTAGCTGACAACAATGTGCCTCCTGAGGCTGAAGGTGTAAAGGAATCTTCAGAGCCAGCGCAAGTTGAAGGACAGAGTGAACCAGAAGCAGAGGAAGAAGCTAAAGAAGCACTTGAAGCTGAAAAGCCGAAGGATAAGCTTAATAAACGATTCGAAAAAGTAAGCAAAAGGGCGCAGGAAGCTGAAGCCAAAGCTGCTGAACTAGAAAATCGTTTGAGAGAGTTAGAGGGCAAGGTAAACCCTCAGCAACAGCAGGAACAAAAGCCTGTTATTGCGGTTGGTGAACCACAAGCGCAAGACTTTACTGACCCTTTTGATTATGCAAGAGAGTTGGCAAGGTGGAGTGCGGAAAATGCCTTAAAGCAAAGGGAACAGCAGGAATCTATTCGAAAATCTCAAGAATCTTGGGAGAAAAAGCTTGAAAAAGCCAAAGCCGAATATGACGACTGGGATGATGTAGTGCCGTCTAGTAAGGTGCCAGTTAGACCTGAAATACGAGACAGCATTCTTGAAAGTGATGTGGGACCACAAATCTTATATGCGCTTGCATCCGATGAAGACTTTGCTAGAAAGCTGTCAGAAATGCCAGTGATTAAAGCTCTTAAAGAATTAGGCAAACTTGAGGCGAAGTTTGAAGTCCCTCAAAAGACAACAACAGTAAGCAATATTGTTTCTAGAAGTAAAGCACCTGAACCTATCAGACCATTATCTAGTGGTCGTGCTGGCGCAGATGTCCTAGTAGACACCAATGGTGAATTCTTAGGAACTCCTGCTCAGTATCGAGAAGCTAGACGGTCAGGTAAGCTTAGATAAACCTAATTTTTTTGGAGAATTACAATGAGCAATACTTTATTGACTATCTCGAAAATCACCAACGAAGCGTTGATGGTTCTCGAAAACGAATTAACATTTACATCTGAAGTTGACCGTAACTATGACGACCAGTTCGCTGTAGTTGGTGCAAAAATTGGCGCAACCGTCAATGTCCGTCGCCCAGGTCGTTTTATTGGTACAACAGGACCAGCCCTCAATGTGGAAGACTTGAACGAGACTAGCGTTCCAGTGACTCTTTCCACGCAATTCCATGTGGATACTCAATTCACTACACAGGATTTGGCATTGAGCTTGGATATGTTCTCTGACCGTATCTTGAAGCCAGCAGTAGCAGCTATCGCCAACAAAATTGACTTTGACGGTACTACAACTGCAGCTTTGAACACAGCGAACATCGTTGGTACAGCTGGTACACCTCCAACTGGCTTGTATACATACTTGTCAGCACAGGCTTACCTTGATTCTGAAGGCGCACCTCGTGATGGTCGTCGTTCATGTATCGTTGAGCCATTTACATCTGCAACTATCGTTGACAGCTTAAAAGGTCTTTTCGTTCCTAACGACAAAATCGGTATGCAATACGAAAAAGGCTTGATGGGTCGTGATTCAGGCGGTATGAACTGGAAACTTGATCAGAACATTGTGTCCCAAACTTTTGGTAATTTCTCTACTGCTACTGTTACTGCTTCTGTAAACACCTCTACTGCTACTGGTTTCTTAAATAGCGGTTGGGCACAGACTTCTACAATCACTTTGACTGCTGCTAACACTGGCACAATCAACTTGAACGCTGGTGATACATTCCAAATCGCTGGTGTGTATGCAGTTAATCCACAAAACCGTCAAGCATACGGCACAAACAAACTGCGTTCATTCGTAGTGAAGTCTGCTGTTTCTGTTGCTTCAGGTTCAAGCGTTTCTGTTACTGTATCTCCTGCTGTTATTTATGGCGGTCAGTTCCAGAATGTGTCAATTCCTAACCCATCTAGCTCTGCAGCTGTAACTTTCTTCGCAAGTCAGTACAACGCAAGCGGCAACGGTGTAGTGTCCCCACAAAACATTGTTATGCATCGTAATGCTTACACAATGGCTATGGCTGACCTTGAGTTGCCAGAGGGTGTTCACTTCGCTGGTCGTGCTAGCGATAAGGAAATTGGTCTGTCAATGCGTGTGGTTCGCCAATACACCATTAACAACGATTCGATTCCTACTCGTGTGGATGTTCTCTACGGTTGGGCTCCACTCTACCCAGAGTTGGCTTGCCGAGTAGCAGCCTAATAATCGCAGGGGGTAAAACCCCTGCTTTTTAAACATATTTAAGGAATAAAATCATGAGTAATCCAGGACCAGCAGTAACCACATCGGCACATCCCTCAAATGTAACAACTGACCAAGCATTGCGTTTGTTGGCAGTTGTAAAAGGGATTAATGCTAATTCAGTAGCTTCTACTGCAATTCCAGTAAACAACACCAATAACTACTTGCCTACTTCGATTATTTTTACTAATGCGAACAACGCAGGCGCAGTTGCTAACCTTAGCTCTGCTGTTATTTCTGTTTACACAGCCCCAGGTGGTTCAGGTGGCAGTGGTACTGAAGTTTTTGCTTTGACTACTTTGACCAACAATACAGCTTTGCTAGGCACAACAGTAGCGACAGCTTATGAAAGCACTTTGGCTTTCTCAGCTCAAACTCTGTATGCTTATGTTGGTACAGCAGCAGGCGCAGTCGGCACTGTAGATGCTTACATCTACGGTTACGACTTTAGCTAAAAACAAATGAAGTAAAAAGAAAAAAGCCATGCCCAAAAAGTGTGGCTTTTTTTCTTGAATACCATATAATTGATTTACCTTATTCAAAGGAAAAACTATGTCATCTACTACTATTGCTCGTGGAAATATTTTATCTTCCACAGTCATTCAATACACCCTAGCTTCGACCACTATCGCTGATTCTTCTGATGAAGTAACTATTACTGTTCCTGATGTTCAGGTTGGTAATGTAGTGCTTGTCTCTACTGGTTTTGCTCAAACTAAAGGTGTTGCTTGCGTTAATGCTCGAGTAACAGCTGCAAATACAATCGCTTTGGACTTTGTAAACGCTACTGGCGCATCTGCTGTTACTGTTGCTGGTGTTTATTACCTTAAAGTTATTAAGCCTGAAAATTTGCCTTTGCCTACTAGCTCAGTCTAAGGAGTAAAAAATGGCTTATAACTCAGCATTCGCACCTTTTGGTGCAACATATCAAGTAGGAACATCCGCTGTTCAAGTTAAGGCAGCTAATAATGTATATCCTTCAGGCTATCGCATTGTGAACCTTACAAGCAGCTTGGTTCATGTAGGTTGGGCTCCGCAAGAGCCTAATGATGCAACAGTAACTCCTGTGGCTACTGCTCCTTCTGCTGGTGCTCCTGTAATGAATGTCTTGGCAATTCCTGCTAATGGTGTTGGTGTATTTAGTTCTATTCCACCGAATGCTTGGTTTATAGCTAGCGCAGCAACTTCAGTAGAAATTACCCCAGGTGAAGGGATTTCATAATGTCCTCTAATCAAGTAGCTTCAACTACTTCTACAAATTTATTGCCAGTTCAGGCTGAATATGCTTCTACTGGGAATGAAACTTGTTTAGGTTTGTATGGGCAAGCAGGACAGCCTTTAGTGCCTCCTATGAATTTGCAAAGTTTATCTGTTGGCGGTTGTTTATGTATTTCTAATCAGCTTCCTACATTGGGAACTGGTTGGGGTACAGGAGCAACAATCACAGCTAGTAATACTTCGGCTTTTAAAATTATTGTGGGAACTGGCGGTTCTTCTGGTGGGACTATTAACTTTCCAGCATCTAGTACTGGTTGGGTTCTTCAAGCTTGGGATATTACTGGCGCAAATACATTGTTTTTGCAACAATCAGGAAGCTCTACTACTTCAGCATCATTGACCAGTTTTGGCATTACAACTGGAACTGCCTCGCCTATGACTGCTGGTGATATGGTTCTTGTAATGGCAATGGCATTTTAAGGATTAAATATGGGTGCTCCCAATTCAACAGTAGACCAAAATCTACTGCCTGTTCAGGCTTATTTTGATGTTTACGGTAATTTTCAAACTTTTATTGGACAAGGTCAGCCGTTTTACGCATCAATTAGCCCCATTCAAACTGGTTTGCATATTACAAACAGTACGATTGACAGCACAACTATTGGGGCAACCACACCTTCAACTGGCAATTTTACAAGCATTTCAACAGTAACTGGAACCATTAGCACAAATGCCTCTAGTGCTACTGATATTGTTAATTTATTAACACTTCAGTCCTATGCTGCTGGAATTAGCTGGAAAAATCCTGTAACAGCAGCAACGACAGTAAACATTACCCTTTCAGGGCTTCAAACGGTTGATTCAGTAAACCTTGTTGCTGGTAATACAGTACTGGTAAAAAACCAAACGAACGCAGCTCAAAACGGTATTTATACGGTTTCTAGCGGTGCTTGGACTTACGCAACAGGCTGCACTACTTGGGCGCAATATGTTAGCGCATTAGTGTTTGTGGAATATGGTGGCCAAGCTGGTTCGGCTTGGTATTGCACTGCACAACCAGGTGGTACGCTTGGTACAACGGCAATGAATTGGAGTAATTTTAGCGTTGCAACAAATTACTCTGCTGGCACTGGCTTAACCCTTACTGGTTATGTATTTAGCATTACAGCTACTGGTGTATCGGCTGCGACTTATGGTTCTGCATCCACAGTACCAGTTATTGCGGTAAATTTAGAAGGGCAAATTACTTCCGCAACAAATACAAGTATTGCTATTAACGCAAGCCAAATTACTGCTGGCACTATCGCTTCTAGTTTGTTAAGTGGTTCTTATACTGGTATTACTGGATTGGGTACGGTTACAGCAGGCACATGGAATGCTGGTGTAATTGGAGCTTCTTATGGTGGTACTGGTGTTGCAGGAACAATTACTGGGTATGTTTATGCAAACGGAACAGGAGCGCAAACAGCTTCTACTACTATTCCGACGACTGCTTTAAGCGGAACAATTACAAACGCACAATTAGCAAATAGTACGATTTCAGGAGTATCTTTAGGCGGTAATTTAGCAGCTTTAACAGCAGGAACAAATATAACTTTTAGTTCAGGAACGACTTATAACGGTTCTGCTGCTATTACTATTAACGCAACCGTACCAAGCCAAGTTTATCCTAGCGCAGGAATAGCTAATTCCACTGGCACTGCTTGGGGAACTTCTTATAGCACTACTGGTAGCGGAACTGTAGTCGCTTTAGCAACAAGCCCAACTTTTGTAACGCCAACTTTAGGCGCAGCAACAGCGACATCTGTATCTTCAGGAACATTTACAGCAACAGGAGCAATTACTGGTTCTGCTTCTGCTGGCGCATTTAGTTATGGAACATTAAGTTATTCAGATACGAATATTTTTGCAAGCTATACAACTTCTGTAAATAGCTATGCACAAATGATTTTGGAAAATAGTAGTTCTGGTTCAGCTGCTTCTGCAGACTTTATTGTTTCCAGCAATAGTGGCTCTGCTTCTACTTATTATGGTGATTTTGGTATAAATTCATCAGGATTTACTGGTACTGGTTCTTTTTCGTTGCCTAATGCAACTTATTTATACAGTGCAAGCGGTGATTTAGTTTTAGGCTCTTATACTGCAAACGCAGTACATTTTGTTGTTGGTAATGGAGCAAGCGATTCAGCAACAATTAACGGAAGCACTGGAGCATGGACTTTTGCTAGCACAATTACAGCCAACATATCAGGAAGCGCTGGTACGGCTACAACTGCTACAACTGCAACCAATGCAACTAATACTGCAATTACAGACAATACAAGTTCAAGTGCAACTTGGTACCCTACCATTGTTTCAACAACAACTGGTAATTTGCCACAAACAACTTCTTCTACTAAATTAAGTTTTGTTCCTTCTACAGGCACATTAACTGCTACTGCATTTAGTGGTTCAGGTTCATCCTTAACAGGGATTGTTACTTCTTTAACTGCAGGAAGTGGGATTACATTATCAGGTTCAACTGGCGCAGTAACAGTTAGTGAATCTTTGCCTGGACTTCAATCTTCAGGTCAGCAAGTAATTACTACAAGCATGACATTAACTAGCGCTTATGCTGGGTCTAATATTCTGCTTATTCCTTCCGCTGCAATTACTATTACTTTTCCAAGCACAGCAAATACTTTTAATTTAAGCAATCCTTCTACTTATCCAGTAAATTTAGTTTTCGGTGGAACAGATTTTAAAAATACATTGCAGCCAGGTGAAACAGTAATACTTGCTGGTGATGGTGGTGGGTATTGGAGAACTGTTGCTTGTGGTTTGCAAGGTGGTTTACAAGGTGCAAAAGCTTGGGTTGCAGCAACAGCAACTGGTGGAACTCCAACAATTAATGGCGCTTACAATGTAAGTTCTATGACTTATACGGCAACAGGAGTTTTTTACTTAAACTTTATTAACGCTTTGCCTAATGCAAATTATTCAATGTATTCACATTGCAATCAATTAGGAACATTTACATATTCTAACAATGGTCAAAATACAACTGGTTGTGGATTTGCTACATATACAACTACATTGGTAGGATATAACCCAGCTTCAGGTAGTAGATTATTTGCTGGTGTATTTGCAAACACATAGGAATAAAAATGGCACAAGTAATAATTTATGAAAATAATGGTCAAGTAGCAGTTTGTATTCCTACTGGATTATTAGATATTCAAACAGTTTTAGCAAAAGACTGCCCAGCAGGAGCAATTATTGTTGATGACAGCACTTTGCCACAAGGTTCTGACGCACAATTTTTTGATGCTTGGGTGCTTAATGGGACTACTGTTTCAGTAAATTTTTCTAAAGCACAAGCAGATAAATTGGCTCAATACAATGCCGATGCACTACAAGTGGCTAATAAGCGCAATTTAAATACTTTAGCTGGTATTGCTAATGCGGTATCTGATGCGGATTGGCAAGCCCAATTAACTGCTGATAGAGCAAGCATTGCCGCTGCTACTACTACTGCACAATTAACTGCTATTGCAAACCCATCATGACTACTTTTAATTGGAAAATTTTATCTATTTCTGAAGGTTGCAAAAAAGTACATTATTTGTTAACTGCAACTGACGAAATACATACTGTTGAATCAGAGGGAAACCATGTATTTGCTGAAGAAACTGTAAATTTGCCTTTTAACGAAATTAAAGAATCAAATTTAATAGATTGGCTTGAAAAAGACACAACTCAAGATGATGTAAATGCAATAAAATTAAATTTACAAAATCAATTAAAAGCAATGGAAAACGAAAAAATTGTTCAATTTCCTTGGCTAGCAGATACTTTTACTCCACAGGTGTAACATGACAGCTCCGATAGACATTATTAGCAGAGCATTAAAAGATATTGGCGCATTAGAGGCTGGGGAAACTCCTACACCTGAAGCTGCTCAAGATGCTTTTGATATGCTTAACGACTTAGTCGACCAATGGTCTAACGAAGATATGATGGTGTATAACACCACAGAAATTATTTTTCCTTTAATCGCTGGGCAAATTCAATACACTATCGGTCCTACACCTTCAACAGCAAATTATATTGGAGCAGGATTTACAGGCTCAATTACAGGAAATGTTTTAACGGTTACAGCTATTACTAGCGGAGCGGTAGCGCAAGGTCAAACCCTTAAAGGCACAGGAATTTTAGCTGGAACTAAAATCGTTCAGTTTTTAACAGGCGCTGGCGGTAATGTTAACGAAATAGGAACTTACGAGCTTAATATTACTTACACAGCTCCAGTTTCGTCTACTTCTATTACTGCTTATTACCAAAAGCCATTAACCATTGAGCAAGCTTTTGTAAGGGTAAACACTCAATCTAACGGTGAGCCTGTATTAAATGGCGGATTAGATTATCAAGTCGGTGTTATTTCACTTACAAATTACAACCAAATTGGTTTAAAAACGCTGAATGGACCATGGCCAAAAGCTTTGTATTACAACCCTAATGCAGAATCAGGCAATGTATTCGTATGGCCAAACCCTTCACAGGGCGAAATGCACATGTTTGCTACTACTATTTTTAGCAATTATGAGGGTTTGTACGATGAAATCGTATTGCCACAGGGTTATTCTATGGCTCTTAGATGGAATCTTGCGGAGCGTCTAATGCCTATGTACGGCAAAGCTTCGCAAACGCAAATTGCTATGATTAACGCTTATTCGGCACAATCTAAATCTACAATTAAACGCAGTAATATGAAACCTATTGCTGCTGCTAGCTATCCAGCTGTAATGATTACTGGTAAAGCTAAAGATGCAGGATGGATTCTTAACGGTGGATTTACAGGATAAACATGGCAGATTTTGGCTTTGTTGGAGCCTCTTACGAAGCCCCATCTATTTATCAAGATGCACAGGAATGCATTAATTGGTTTCCTGAAGTAGACCCTACTAAGCCACAAGGCTCTAGAGGTGTAGTTGCGCTTTATCCAACCCCAGGTCTTACTTCTATTGTTGCTTTGTCAGCACAATCCGAAGTGCGTGGAATGCGTACTTTAAGTGGTGGCAATTACATGGTCGCTGTATGCGGCTCGTATGTATATGTTTTAAATTCTAGCTTTACCCCAACTATTATTGGTCAGCTTAATACAAGTTCAGGAATTGTAGGCATTACCGATAATGGTTTAAATGTCTATATCGTAGATGGTCAATATCGTTATACATGGAGAATTTCTAATCCTAATTCTGCTATTTTTCAAGCAACCGTATCAGGAACAACTCTTACTGTAACGAGAGTAATTAGCGGAACTATTGCTGCAAATCAAGCTTTATTTGGAATCGGAATTCCGCAAGAAACAGTTATTGTTTCAGGTTCAGGCAGCACTTGGACTTTAAGCCAGTCGGCTTCTATTGCTACGGCAGAAGTTATGAATTCTGCTAATGTGGCAGCGACTATAACAGCTTCAATGTCAGGAGCGACCTTAACTGTTACTGCTATCGGCACAAGTCAAGTTTTGTATCCTGGACAAACAATTACAGGCGCAAACGTTCAGTCTGACACAATTATTACTGCGCTTGGACAGGGAACGGTACTTAGCGAATCTATTGCCACAGGCGGTACAGGCTACGCTGTAAACGATACAGTAACGGTTTTAGGCGGTGTTTATGGCAATAGCCCAGCGACTTATACCGTTACTAGTGTAACTAGCGGTGTAGTTACAGGCTTAACCCCTACTTATGCTGGTGCGTACACTTCTAATCCTAGCAATCCAGTTTCTACATCTACAACTGGTTCAGGCACAGGCTTAACCTTAACTTTGACTTTCGGTTCAGGTTCTGGCGGTACAGGAAACTATGTAATCAATAATAGTCAAACAGTAACATCGGAAACGATGTACGCTTTAAATTGGACTGTTATTCCTAATACAGACGGAGCTTTTACAGGCGGTACGATTGTCGATGTTGTGGACAATTATTTTGTTTACAACGACCCAAATACACAGCAATGGGCTGCTTCTAATATTCTTAGTCCAATTACTTATGGTTTAAGCTACGCAAGCAAATTTACAGGACCTGATAACCTTGTATCTTTAATTTGCGACCACGGTCAAGTCTATTTATTAGGGGAAACCACTAGCGAGGTATGGGCTGATGTGGGAACATTCCCTTTCGCTTTTCAGCGTATTCCAGCTTCTTCAAGCCAGCATGGTATCGCAGCACCGTTTTCAGTAGCTAGAGCTGGAAATTCCTTTGCTTATGTATCTAAAAACAATCGAGGTCAAGCTGAAATTGTATTGATGAACGGATATTTTCCACAAAGAATATCTACTCATGCGGTAGAAAATACTTTAGTAGACCAATACATTGAAGATGCAGTTGCTTACACTTACCAGCTAGAAGGGCATGAGGTTTATGTTGTTTCTTTTCCTACGCTTGATTTAACTTGGGCTTTTGACCTTACTACTCAACTATGGCATAAATGGCTTTGGGTTGACAATAACAATGTATTCCATCGTCATCGTTCTAATTGCGCCTGTGTATTCCAAAATATCGTTTTGGTTGGCGATTGGCAAAATGGTCAAATTTATCAGTTAGATTCGCAAAATTACACTGACAATGGTGGCACTATTAGAAGGGTTCGTAGAGCTCCGCATTTAGTAACCGATTTACAAAGACAGTATTTTGACGAATTACAGATTCAATTTCAGCCTGGAGTTGGGCTTACAGGAACGACCACACCGTTAAACGGAGAGACAGTTGGGGCTAACCCTCAAGCGATGCTTCGCTGGAGTAATGATGGAGGTTCTACATGGTCTAACGAGCATTGGGCAAGCATTGGCGATATAGGAACTTACCAAACTCGTATTATTTGGCGCAGATTGGGTTGGTCTAGAGATAGAATCTTTGAAGTTGTAGTAACTGACCCAATAAAAGCAGTTATTGTTTCTGCTAACCTTAAAGCATCGGAAGGGGAAAACTAATGGCAAACCCTAACATTATTTGGGGAACGGAGCAGACTAACCCTTACCCAGTTACTCCGTTAGTAGATTCTCAAACACAAATGCCAACTAGAGCTTGGCAGCAATGGTTTTTAAATTTGTTAAATTTTACTTCTGCTCCGACAGCGACTAAAGGCGCAGCAGTTTTGCCTGCAGCTCCAGCAGGGTTTATAAATGTAACTGTTGGTGGTAAACCTTACAAAGTGCCTTATTACAATGTCTAATTTAGCTGAAATTTTTAAACAAAATGAAGGTCGGTTTGATGTTGACCCTCAAACAGTACATTATTTTTCTGATGGTCTATATTCCAAGCAAATGGTAATTCCTAAAGGATTTATCGCTTGCCAGCATAAACATAATTTTTCGCATTTAAGTATATTGGCGAAAGGTAGTGTAATTGTTAAGACCGATGATTATAATCATGTTTATTGTGCTCCTGCTTGTATCAAAATAAAAGCTGAAACATATCATCAAATAGAAGCTTTAGAAGATTCTGTTTGGTTCTGTATTCATGCAACCAATGAAATAGATTCTGCAAAAGCAGAAGAAATCTTAATTAGTAGAAAGGATTAAATATGTTCGGCTCGATAATCTCTGCTGTTGGTAACATTGTCGGAGCAGGAATTAGCTCGTCAGGACAACAGTCAGCCGCACAAACTCAAGCAAATGCTGCTTTGCAACAACAAAATAATTTATTGGCTGCTGGTCAAACAGCTTCTCAACAATTTACACCGTATGCCGCACAAGGTACAACGGCATTAGGTAATTTAGCTAGCAATAACGCTTATTTTAATAATCAGTTTAATAATCAAGACTTAAACGCTAATCTTGCTCCAAACTATGCGTTTCAATTAGGTCAAGGTCAAGCAAGCACAAATGCGGCTTCTAATGCTGCTGGGGGGTTAGTTGGTGGGAATGCTCAACAAGCATTACAAAATTACACACAAAATTACGCTGGTACAGCTTACCAAAACGCTTTTAATAATTACCAAGCGCAACGCACTAATATTTATAATCAAGATATTGGTCAAGCTCAATTAGGGCTTGCTGGTGCTACTGGCTCTGCTAATGCTCAACTTGGAACAGCGACTAATGTGGCAGCTTTAGGCATTGGGGCAGCTAATGCTCAAGCTGCATCACAAATTGCTCAAGGAAATATATATGGCGGTGCAGCAACTACTTTGGGAAGCATCGGTTATAACGCTGCGAATAATTACAATAATTCAAATCCGAATTTAGGCGGTGGCTCTGCTTATGGAAATAGCAGCGCAATACAAAATCAAAGCGCATTGCTTCAAGATACTGGAGCAGGAACGACTACCAATAGTTTTGGTCAAACTGTTAATAATGAATATGCTTTAGGTTAAGGAAAAATTATGGCGATTGGAACTAGCGGATTATCAGTCCCACAATTAGGCGGTGGCGGTGGCATAAATTCTGACATTTATGGCAATAAAAATGCGCCTGCACCTTTAACTATTTCTGATATGTTAGATATTCAGAAAAAAGGGCTAGATGTTCAGAAACAAAAAGCCACTCAAGAATCTGATATTGAAGGCAAATTGGCTCAAAATAAAAAATTGCAAATGGCTGCCGAATCTGCTGGTTTAGATTTAAGCCAACAAAAAGCCAATATTGCTAGAGGTGTTTACGGTCAGTATTTAAATGACCCTGACTTTATTAACGGAAACTCTGATGCTATGGTTAATAAGTTAAACAATGCTAGGAAATTTTTGCAAGGAATGGGTTTAACTCCTGATGATGAAGGTCAAGGGCATGATAATTTAGTAGCTTTGGCTAAACAAGACCCAAAACAAGCTTTTCAAGCTATTAGAAACGGTGTACAAGCTGCTGGTGGTAACGCTGCTCAATACCAATCTTTACAAAACTTTCAAAATGCACCAGTGCAAAATCCTGTGCCACCTGAAGGCGGTGTTCAAGGAACTCCAACAGGAACTATGCAAGCTCCTCAACAAACTGGCGCACAAGGGCAAACGAATAATGCAGTTACTTTGCCTGCACATAGTCAACCTGAAAAATTAAATTATCCAGTTCGTCAAGCTGGTCAAGCTTACGCTCCATTGCCTTCGGAGCCAGTAGATTTGGCATCTGGTCAAAAGTTTAGGCAAGATTTATCTGCTGGCGCAACTAATTTAACTGGCAATAGAGATAACATTAACAATGTTATTAAAGAGGCAAATGAAATTGATAAAGCTGCAACTTTTCCTGAAACAGGTCCTATTGGCGCAATTAAACGCAGATTTGCTGAATTAACAGGCGATGCAAAATATCAAGAATTAAGCAAAGATTTAGCAAAAGTTCAAGTAGAAAATATGCGAGCATTAGGCACCTTAAATACTAATGAAGGTTTAGAGGCTCAAGCTGCTGCTAATGGTAAAGTTGGGTATTCTCCTGCTGTTTTAAGAAAACAAGCAGAAAAAGCCAGGGCTGACATGACAAATATTGAAATGAAAAATAGAGCTGTTAATCAATTTTATCCTAAATATGGCGACAACAACGCAAAAACATTCCAGAATGAATGGGCTAAAAACGCAGATAGGAAAATTTTCCAAGTTATCAATATTGGAAACGATAACAATTTATCAGCTAAAGAAAAAGCAGATAGAGTTAAAGAAATTATCGGAACAAACCCTGACGATATAAAAACATTTAACGAAAAATACAATAACCTTCGTAAATTAGAAGCAACAGGAAAACTGTAATGGCTGATGCAATTAGCGATTTGATTTTAGGAGCTGCTTCTCAGCCTGCAGCATCTTCTGCTCCTGCTTACACTTTGCCTGAAGTGCAAAGAATGGTTTATGGTCAAGAAAGTCGTTCAGGACAAGATGACACTAGCAAACCAAATTATGCTGGAGCTCATGGTCCTATGCAGATTTTGCCTTCTACTTTTGACGGTTTAAAAAAACAAGGTCTTATTCCTAAAGATTACGACATTAACAACCCTGTACATAATAAAGCTGCTGGCGATGCGCTAATTGCTGATGCTTATAAGCGTTACAAAGGCGATGCTGATAAAGTTTTGGCCGAATATTATGCTGGTGGAAAAGCAATCAATGGCGACAAAATTCACACAGAATATAGAGATTTAAAAAACCCAAATGCGCCTACTGTCGGAGAATACATACAACAAGGTAAAGGTCGTATTGGAGACGATATAAGTCGTTTAATTATGGGTGCTGCGGATGCTTCAGAGCCTACAGATCAAACACAAACAACGCAAAATCAAACAGCACCTTCTGTATCTGATATTGGTTTAATATCAGGCGGTAAAGGAAAAGTAACAGATGGAATTAAGCCAGTTAATGCTATGGCTACTATGCAAGCTGCCACAAAAGCGCATGAGCCTTTAACTGCTGGTCTTGCTTCTTTAGCCGATACAACGGTAGGTTCTGTAATTCCTTCCGCTGCTAGTTATTTAACGCAAGCTTTTGCTAGACCTTTTACTTCTGCTGAAAAAGCGCAAGATATAGCAAATCAAGTCGGAAGTGCTTTAGATAAACCATTCGGAAAAGCATTAGGAGTAACTGAAAGCCCATACTACAAAAACGAAGCAAGCCAAAAAGCTATGCAGTTTGTAGGGGAAAATATCGGAAAAGGAGCAGATTGGATTTCACAGCAAACAGGCTTGCCAAAAGCAGATGTGGAGCACATGATGAATTCTGTTATGTTGCTTGGTGGTGAAGCTGCTGCTCCTGCTGTTAGAAAAATCGGTGGAACTGTTGCTGAAACTGTTAAAAATGCACCTGAAACAGTAAAAACTGCATTAAACGAACGATTTCCAACGATGGAATCTGAAATGCAAGGCAAGTTTGCACAGAAAAAAGCTGAACAAACTTCTGCGCCTGTTGAAGAAAAAACTGTTGCGCCTTCTACTGTCGGTCAAGAATTTAATCCTGAAGAAGGATTTAAAGAGCATAATTTTGTTGAAAAAACTTTACCGAAACAAGAACAACAAGCAAGACTTGAGGTTCTTAATAGAACTGCTCCTGATTTAAAAGTAGACCCCAATGTTATCGAAGGTCGTGGTAAAGAAAGAGCAACCGATTACGCAGTAGCTAATACTGATACTCCTGAAGGTAATTTGTTGCATCAACAATTTGAAAAAGAAAAACAAGCTCAAATTGAATATGGTAATAAGCTAATTGACGAAACTGGCGGTAGCAGAGGGTTAGATGAATCCGCTAATTACAAACGAGGCTTTATTCAATTAAAACCTTTTGAGGGTTTAGCAGAAGTACTAGACAATAACATTAAAGAGCTGTACAAAAAAAGAGATGAAGAAGCAGTGCATGTGCCTGTTGTAGCGGATGAAGTTCAAAAGATTTTAAATACTAAATCTGAAGTGTTAGCTAATTCCGAAACGAAAGCTCATGCAGAAGGCGCAACAGAGCGTCTTAAAGAGCTTGGAATTATGGATAAAGATGGCAATTTGTTACCAGCTAATGCTTTGCAAGCTGAAAAATTCCGTCAATACCTTAATGATAAATGGACTCCTCAAAATGCTACTTTAAATAGGGCATTAAAAGAGGCAGTAGATAACGATGTTTTTGCTAATGCGCCTGAAGGAATACATAACGATGCTAGAGCTTTGTACCAGTATCGAAAAGAAACTTTAGATAACCCTAAAGGAATAGCAAGCATTTTAGATTCTTCAGGTCCTAATGGAATTAACCGTAAAGTGCCAATAGAAAGAATTGCTGACACTATTGCTAATTTGCCAGTAGACCAATTTGACCATGTTATTAAAACATTGCGTTCTGTTCCTGAAGAATTGCAAGCAGCTGCACAAGCCGCAGAAGGCGAAATTAAAGCACATTTCCTTAATAAAGCTGAACTTGCTTATGCAAAAAGCGCAAATGCTGGCACCAAATATTTAAACGAAAACCGAGAAGTGTTTAATCGTTTGTTTAGTCCTGAAGAAATGGCTAAAATAAACGATAGAAACTCTATGGCTCATATCCTTAAAACCGATACAGGCTACAAAGGTTCTGCTGTTCAACAAACAAATCTTCCTAAAAGAGGTATCGGCAGGAATTTATTTGAACAGGCTGTTAAAAAAGGTGGTGCTGTTGCAGCTGAAGCAGCTTTGGGTGGGACTACTGGCGGTTTGGCTGCTATCGGAACCCATCAACTGCTAGATAAGTATTTTGCTGGAAAAGCTTTAAAAGCAGAAGAAGCAGCGCAAGTACAACGAGCATTAAAAAAACAAGCTGGATTTACTAATCTAGGCGATATAGGAAAGAAAGAATGACAACTGTAAATCTATCACCCCTTTTTAATGGTCAAACGCTATTTGGCGCAACTGGCTTGCCGTTATCAGGCGGTCAGGTTTTTACTTATCAAGCAGGAAGCTCTACACCATTAGCGACTTATACAACAGTTAACGGAAATATTGCCAATGCAAATCCTATTGTTTTAGGTTCAGACGGAAAACTTCCTAATGAATTATGGCTTCAGTACGGATATTCGTACAAATTTGTAGTTGAAGATTCAAACAATAATTTAATTGACACTTACGACAATATTGCTGGAATTATTACTTCTGTCCCTACCACTAGCCCTGCTGTACCTAGTGGTTGTATTTTAATTTGGTCAGGTTCTTCAGGCTCTATTCCAACTGGATTTGTGCTTTGCGATGGTACGAACGGAACTCCTGACCTTAGAAATTCTTTTATTATTGGTGCTGGTAATTCTTATACAGTAGGTCAAACAGGCGGAGCAACAACAGCCACATTAACACAAGGCAATTTGCCTAATGTTAATTTTACGGCTACTTCTACCGTAACAGACCCAGGACATTTCCATGATATTGAAACTTGGAATCAAACAACTTCAAATGGCGGTGTTGCTCGTTCAGCAACAACAAATGATAATGGACCTGCAGCCACAACTACTGCTACTACAGGAATTACAGTAGCAACAACAGTAAATTCAGGCGGTTCAAATACGCCTATTTCTATTTTGCCTCCTTT
>Ga0164297_10001836_pt1 | contig 21854 bp, 14 predicted proteins | sample GEODES058metaG_FD_113539 | JGI IMG/M metagenome (GOLD analysis project Ga0164297, IMG submission 113539) | Dystrophic lake water microbial communities from Trout Bog Lake, Wisconsin, USA - GEODES058 metaG | ecosystem: Environmental > Aquatic > Freshwater > Lake | place: USA: Trout Bog Lake... | reverse complement strand
GTCAGCGGAACGCGCACGGTGCGTGATACAGTTCGTCACACCAATACTCGACTTCCGTCGGCGCGCCCCGCGCTGCAGCGACTGCGAGCTTGCGTCGTACGCGCGCTATATTGGACAGCGCATGTGCATCAGCGCGCTACTTCACGCGAGGGGTGTCCGCTCCCGCTGCATGTGCACTGACACAGCAGTGCTGCTCTCCATCCTCGTCACCACAGGGCTGAGAACAAGGTCACGCAGTTGGAGGTCGAGGAACGGAGACGGACCAGCCGCAGCGGCGCGCACGCAAGATGAAAGACTGCAGCTCCGCTCCGGGGCCCGCTTTGGGGCCCTCATCCAGTCTGCCGTTGCTCACATGCGTCTCGGATCCTGGATACGCGCGCGTGAGACACAGGCTGCTTGTACGTGTTGTTGCATCACATGTGTAAACTACTGTCGCCCATTGAAACGTGGGGTGCGCCAGCCCCAAAGGATTCTTGGAGAGCCAACTCCCATCGTAGTCCAAGGGCTGCTCTGGCCTCCACATCCGGCGCCCCTTCACTTTCCGTCTCTCCACGTCCACTACTGCACGCAACACCTGAGCAGCCATGATGTACCGCGCAATTTTTCTGGTAGTCCTCAGCCTCAGTCTCCTCCATGCATATGGTCGCAAGGACTCCGGCAGCTACAAGAAGCAGGTCACTTTATCACAGGCCCGCGGCGAGCTGCAAGAGCGCCTAGCTGGACTCCTTGCTGCTAGTGAGCCAGCTCCAACAACCAGCAGCCGGGATCTACTCGAGGAGAAGCGACTTGATCGGCCAGACACTCTGCCCTTCATCCAGTCTTGAGCGCCTCTGCTCGTCACGCTGCATTGCCGGATAGATGAAAGACCAGCCCTAGAAGATGGATGAATGACTCGTGTGATCCACCAAAGCAGCACTCGTATCGCTTATGTTCAGCGGGGCATGGCTTGCGGTACCGCCTCGCCGTTGAGGCCCGCCTCGGCGGCCCCAACCGCTGCCAGCAATTCGTCCTGATTGCTCCCACCGCCCTCATTGTCTGCCAGCATGTGACGCCGCATGAATTGTAGCAGGGCTGTTCTCAGCAGCCCCAACTGCGGGCGACCCGCGCCACGAGAAAAGAGCGCATGCACCTCCGCCGTAGTGCGTGGCGGCATGAGCAAGGCTCGCATGAGCAAGCGAAGATGAGCAATGCGGCGGGCCTGCGCACGGGCCACTCCACCGTCAACATCCACAGTGCCATCCACCGCTTGCGCACTCGTCTGCGCGCCCGACCAGTCTGCACCGCGTAGAGCGCTGAAGGGTAGCGCGCCCTTGATGAGAGTAGCCGCCACAAATCGCGCCAAGTGACTCAGTTGGCGTACGTCGTAGGCGCCATCCCCTGGCACGATGACCGCCTTCCAAGCATCCCACACGCAGTACTGGAGTGTCACTCGATGCCGCTTGTGCGCAGCGCACAGTCGAGCCGCGACATGGTCGTAGAACGGGTTGTACACTTGCTCCCCGAGGCAACAATGCAACACGACACGCAAGATGTCTCGCTCAGCGGCAGCAGGCAAGCCAAGGCGAAGCAGCCGCTCTGAGGCATCCGCAACATCGTCAGCGCCCATGAGTGCAACAAATGCCGCGCGGCGAGCAGACGTGTTCATGCGCTGGTCAGCCGCAGCCTGCAGCAATCGTTGTGCGTCTTCATCGCCTCCAGCTGCGTTTCGACGTGACGTATGCGCTTTTCCGCCATCACGGTCATCACGTGTATCAGGTTCATCTTCAAGCAAGCCGTGAGTGCGCCACCAATCACTTCGTTCGCCGACTACGTTCTGCGTCGCCGCTTGGAGCAGCGCGCTGAATGTGAGGCCGCACAGCTGCGAAGCGGGCACGCTGATGCCTGCATCGCGCAGCCAGCGTGAAACAGCAGGTGGGATCTGCGCCTCATCAGCAGCTGTCGGGCCTTTGCCTCCCACTGATGATTGAGCGCCCTTCTTCCCATTCTTGAGGTCGATCACGAGGTCGAGCAACACGCGTGCACGCGTCGTCATCGCAGCGCTGCCTCTGTCATCATCGCCACTAGCCGCATTGCTGTCCCGAACGCGTTGCTGGAGCGCGACAATGAAATCCTTCATGTGTTCTGGATCATCTGCTCGCAGCTTTGGGCCAGCACAGCGCAGCACATGCAGCGTGATTGCAACATCGAGCTCGCCCAAGCGCACTGTCACATGGTGAAGCAGCCCCCAAAGCACTGATGGCGGCGCCAGACCGCAGATGTAAAGTCTGGCGAGAAGAGCGGCCAGATTGGTGGCGCCTTGCGGGTTCGCACCCTCTTCTGAAGGCCCCGTGCCGCGAGCGCCATCTAGATTACCAGCAGCTAGTCCCATTGTCATGGCGCCTACGTCAGGCCCGATGGCTGCGCTCAGAGCTGCGATGCATGCAGCCAGTGCGCAGGTGTACGCGTGACTCGCGCGAGGCCCGTTCAACAGCGCGTTGTTAACCTCGCGCGCAACTGCTAAGCACAGCGCGTGCCGTGACACGCCAGTCACTGATGGCAGGTCTGCAATCTCTTGCGTCACAGCTTGTGCATTTGCATCGCCGATGCGGTTCAGCAGACCTCGCAGTGCGCGTATCAGGCGCTCCTGAGATGCAGACGAGCCGCCGCCACTGACGGCAGCTGCAGCAGCAGCGCGAGCGCGCGCAGCGGGAGGGACGTAGCGCCCTGCTGCTGGTGCCTCAGCTTCTTTGTGCATGTCAGGGTCATTCGCGTCATCAGCGCCGTCATCGTCGTCAGATGCTTCCGGTGCTTCAGCACCAGAGATGCCGTGGAAAAGATCACGCAAGCCGTCATCCGGGCCCTGCGCACGGCGGAGAGAAAGCGCAATGAGATGTGGGATCATCACAACGGCATGTCTCAATCAAGAGCGAACGCGCCTTGTGATGTTTCAGCTTCTTTGCCAAGCGTTTCTGCAGCCGCCGCTCAGCTTCGATGTCATCCAGCATGCGCTGCTTGTCGAGGGACAGCACGTGCGGCGCAGTGTCTGCAGCTCCGTTGCTCCATCTTCGCTTTCTAGCTGGTCTCTCCGATGCATCACCGTCTCTGCCATCACAAATGTGCTCCTGCCTTCCATCAGATGCATCACGCGGCGTTTGTCTGTGGCTGCGCCGCGCGTCTGCAACTGCGACAGGCAGCTCTTCCTCAGGGACCTCCTCCTCCGCGCTCTGCCTCGCACGTCGAGATCGACTCTCTGCGTGCTCCGCTCTCTGCACAAGAACATCCGTTTGAGGACAGAACGCAGGTCAGTGCAACACACGGTGTGGCATTGCCCTGACGGCTCTCACAGAGGCAAGTCTTGCACAGAAAAAAAGCCGGCTGAGGACCTCTGCGCGCAGGTGTGCGATGCCGTACGCACCCGGCGTGACTTATCCACCCGCTCTTGCTTGCGCCGCGCTTTGCGAGCCGCAGAGCCGCCGGGTGAAGCAGCTGCTTTTGCTTTGGGCTGCTCTCCCTGTCGTCTGCCGCCTCCGTTAGAGTGTGGAACTGCGCCGTCGTCGTCACCTAGTTGCGATAAAAAGCTGAACGGCAATGTCGGGCCTCTGCGTTGCACCAAGGGCGGAGACATAGAGGGTCAGCGAAGCACTGGGCACACGCAGGCACGCAAGAAGGTCTTTATTCAGACGCTGGTACGTACCGCCGAGTCGCAGCATGGGTGCTGCCTCTGCCGCGGTGCATGCAACAAACGCTGGGCCAGGGAAAGGACCTGGTCAGCTGCAACGCCGTGGCGGTCCGAGACATCCCCTCGCATTCTCCATCTGTGCGGCAGTGCCTGGAAATATGCGCCATTATGTTGTGTGAATACACACGCCTGGCGCCATGTGCTGCGCAGCGCCGGGCTGGGGAAGCAACCACAGCTCGAAGTCAACGTTGCAGGAGAGCCGCCCGCGCTTGCACACTCAGCGACGACAGCAGTGCCACATCTAACAAGCGGAGCACTGTTGGACGTGCCGCAGTGTCATCGTGGGGAAGCCTAGCAGCGTGTGCTCTGGGCGTGGGCTTGACAACAGCGGCGCTCGTGCACAAGCCGCGTCCGCTGGTTACCGCCTTGCCGCCTGCGCTGCCTTCAGTGGCGCAGTCAATAGTTGAGCTGCCGCTATTGCATGCACCTGAGCAGTGCCTCGCGAGCTCCGTTGCACATGCCTCGTGGCTGCGAGTCGCGTCTGATGGCACTCTGACGCCGCTGAAAGCCACACGGGCGGAATTGAGCAAGCACTTCTCACTGCCTGCACGAGATGCGCGCCTGCTTCTCGAGGATTGCTCGACGACAGTGACAAACTTCCGGACTGCGGTGCTGGCACGTGAACGCTCCGCCCTTTTGTTGATGCGGCCAAACTGCCGCTGCGTGGTGTCATCCACCGAGGCGTGGGTTCCAATTGCAGATGGCGCCGGTGCAAAGGCGCTCGCGAATGCTCTATCGGCAGCTGCAGTCGATGTCTCAGACAAGGCCCCTGGAGCACGCAGTTCCTTCGAGCTGCGTTGCCTTGAGGCTGCGCTAGATCTAGAATGCGGCGCATTGACACGTGAAGTGGAGGCTTTGGAGCACGAGGTGGCCTCAATGCTGCCCAAGCTTGCTGCGGACACGAAAATGTTGGAGCACGCGGCTCGATTGAAAGGCAACGTGGGGCGCACCATGCAGCATGCGGATGGCTTGCGGTCGGAGCTGACACGCTACTTGGATGATGACAGCGACATGCGCAGTCTGGACTTGAAAAAGCACCAGGCACCATCGTCTCGGTACCCGAACGACGATGCGGATGTGCAGGAGGTGGAAGACTTGTTGGAGACGTACCAGTCCATAGCATCTGGCATCTGTAGCCGCCTACGTCTCATTGACGAGGCCATTGACGATACAGAGCACTATGTTGCGCGCAATTTGGATGCTCGGCGCAATGCGTTCATTGGCGTGAACCTCTGCTTCAGCGCCGCGGCATTTGCGGACAGGCTGTGGGCTGCCGCTGTTCGAGCGATGCAGCCACGTGGAAGCGGCGAGTCGGAGATGGAGTAGTAGAGCACAAGGGAGACGAGAGGGCTCTGCGCAGAAACAGCGTTCTGTTGGTCTCACACCTCGGCCAGCGCCAGTGACCACCATCAAAACGGAACCCAACATCGCCCACAACCCGCCCCTGGTCATCAACCCGCCTTCAGCCACCCCCGGCCTCGACGGCTTCCTCTCCGCCATCGCCATCGCCATCGCCCTCCGTCGTCCCGCCACCGCCGCCACTGTACTCATCGCCACTCGCGCTGTTGTACTGGCCACCACCAGCACCATACGCGCCGCTGTGCATCATCATGGCCGCGATCTGCTCACCCGAGAGTTGCTGCCCATGCACTGTGTACCCGCCACCGGCAGCGTACTGGCCACCTCCCTGGGCAGGGCCATAGCCGCCGCCGGCGTACATCATGCCGCCTGGAGCTTGCGGCTGGTAGTACATGCTACCGTACGCCGCCGCCGCCGCGGGCGCAGTCCACATCATGTGCTGCGGCACGCCACTGTAGCCAGCCATGGCGCCGCTCACCTGATGACCTCCACCGCGAGAAGTGTTGCGCCCACGGCCTCCACCACTGCCGCGCAGACCCGTACCGCCACCCATGCTGCGCAGACCGCCGCCGATGCCTGGGATGCCATACGCGCCGCCGCCACCGCCGGTGCGCGCACCACCTCCGCGCATCGGCATGCGGTCATGCTTCTCTTCCACAGAGACCACTGCGCCGCCGACAGCGATGCGGGCATCCAGTGCCGCCGCCGCCGCTGCCGCGCTATCGTAGTCGATGAAAGCGAATGAGCGAGTGGCGGCAGATTTGACAACGCAGTTGATGATGTTGCCGAACACGCTGAACGCCTCATACACCTCCTGGTTCGTAACATCGAGCGGCAGACGGCGCACAAAGATGCTCGCGTTCTCTGTCATTCCCCCGCCTGGTGGAGGCGACAGCACCGGTGGAGGCGGAGGCCACTTCACCTCACTAGCATCGCGCGCCTGCGCCTGGGACTGCGTCTGGCTCTGTTGCGCCTTCAACAGAGCAGTACCGTAGGGGTTGGCGAACCCCACCTGCGGCCACGAAGCTTGCGCCTGCGTGTCCGCAGCCGGTGTCGCCACCATGGATGGCGGCAAAGCAGTCGCACCCGCCGGTGTCGCCGCAGACTCATTGGCCACAGAGGCTGCGCCGCCGAAGGGCAGCGCGATGGGCTGTGCCAGAGTCGGACTCGTGCACGCAGGCGGCGTGCCTTCATCATGGGACTCGCTCCCGCCGGTGGCCGCCATCTGCCCTGGCTCCTGAGGCGGCGTCGTGGGTGGAGACGTGCTCGCACTGCCACCAGGCGATGATGATGCCGCCTTGTCACTCGCTCCCGGGCCGAACACCATGCCGTCCATTTCCACAGCCGAAGTGGCTGTGTTCATGAGACGCAGCACGTCGGAGAGGACGTAGAAGCCACCAGCTTGTGGGGCGAGCACGAAGGACTGCGCGAATGCGCGGCTGGCACCCGGATGCAAGCGGCTATGGATGACGCCTGTGGTGGCGACCAAAACGCAGCCACCATTCGTGTACATGCTGTCCACGCTCTGCACGTTGCAGGTGGTCTGCTCGTACCCAAGAGCGTGCGCCTGGGGGTGGCAACAAGAGGCGGCGCGTGATCAGAAGTCGGAGTTTGACGGACATGGGTCAACTTCAGAGGTCTGCGACGACGACGGCCTCGTGCTCCTCGCTCGCACAACTTGTGTGAGCGTTACCTTTATGTTGATGGCTACCTGTCCCTGATGCAGCTCCAGCAGCCGTGCGCCGCCAGACGGCTCACAGTGACTGTGCCACTCGAATCGAGCAGGCCACGCAGCGATGCTGGACGGATTGTAGAAGCGCGACAGGATCTGCGGCATGGAGTGGCGCGCGCTGAAATATTGTGACACAAACGCGCTCGCCACCTGCGACGCAGAGATGGTTTGAGACGACCGCTCGGAACGAGTTCAACTTGCGAGGCGATCACGTACCGCGGAGGCGGGGATGGGCAGCGGCACTGACTGCATCGCGGCAGGAGGAGGCAGCAACGGCGACTAGAGAGAGAGAGAGAAGGGCCCGTCGAAGGGGAACCCAGCGATGCTTGTCCGGCAAAGGACATGCTGGCTTGGCGCCAGGATGAGGGCGAGGGTGCCGCCATGAGCCTGCAGGCAGCGCTGGACCTGCCGCGCATCCCGTCGCGCAGCCAGCAAACAAAACGCATGCGCACAGCATAGAGACCCCGCCAACAGGGCAAGAGCGATGATGCACATTCTGATGCAATCGTTTTCACGCCGTCGCGTGTCGAGTTGCCCCCTTTCTTTTGTCCCTATACAGGCATTCTGGGCGCCCTGCGTCGCAAATCACTCTTGCCAGACGCACCTGGCAAGCAATACGGTCTGACGCGTGATGTGCGTCAGATTCACAACCACTGCCACTCACGCTTGCTCCCTTATTCAGCGCTATTAACGCACTCACGCTGCTTTCATCATACTCTCTCCAGGCATGCCAGTGCGCCAGCTGCGGCAGCGCGGTCTTTTGTTAGACAAGCAACGCACCACCAAGTGGCACCTGCCTCAAGACACTGCTTGCGGACCGCAGTGAGGTGCCACTGCGCTCAGACATCACGCCGAGCTGCCGTGCGGTGCCAAGCTGCTGTGCGAGAGGTGTCTGTCCAGGAAGCCTTCGACGCGCTGGTGTACGGTGAGGCGGTAATTATTGACGCGAGGACAGTGCGCGAATACGACAACGAGCACATCACGAAGCCGCCAAAGCGTTGTTTCAGCGTTCCGTTCGATAAGTATGCGACGCCAGAGGCATTTGGTGCCGCTGCTGCGAAGGTGATTGGCAGACCTGTTAGCAAAGGCGTGTTGTTGTTCACGGCACAGGGCGGCGATGCGTTGACAGCGGCGGCGGATGCGGTGGCTGTCCATGGCGGGTACACGAATGTGATGGCCATTGCAGGCGGATGGTCGGAGTGGAGGAAGCATTACACAGCGACTTGCAGGGAGGCGCCGCCTGCAGGCAGATGGGTGCCGACGGGACAGGAGGCTCTCAAGTCTGGCCTCATGAGCGGCGATGCTGCGATGAGTTACGAGGAGCGCATCAACGTGCAGGACCTCACCAAGGTCGGCTTTGATAAAGGCAAGCAGCAGCAGCAGTGATCGATGCTTGACATCCCATGGAACAGTCCGCATGCATGGAACGCGTCAGGCTGATGACGTCCACGTGGAACAAACGCATTTAATCCCATCTACCCCCTCCACGTGGAACAAACAGCTCGCCTCCCAAAGCAGTTGTGCCCCCGTATGCATGGGCGCCGCCAAGCGACCAGCGCCTGCGGGGCCCAAAAAGAAGGCAGCACCGCCTGCGCCAGCAGCTGCTAAGAAGAAGGCGTCGCCACCAGCAAAGCCAGCGCCGAAAGCGAAGGAGGCGCCTGCCAAAGCAAAGCCTGTTAAGCCTGCAGCCAAGCCTGCAAAGGCGTCAGCCGGCGTCAAGAAGCCAGCACCTAAGCCACGTCCTAAGAAGGGCGCTGACAAGCCTGCAGGCAAAGCTGGCAAGCCTGCGGCAAAGGGCTATGCGAAGCCTGCTACGCTGCCGCTCGAAGAGCCAACACCACCTGTCGCCCCGCCCGTTGTGGAGGAGAAAGCAGGTGGAGATGTTGACCTCGACGCGCTGGTGGGTCGTCGTGTGCGCCTCGAAGCGGCGTCTGGCGCTGGGGCTGCGCGTTCTGGTGGCGACGCACTTGTGGGCGTCGTGACCGAGGTGACTGGCCAGCCACGCAAGAAATACAACGTCCAGCTGCGTTGGCAGTCCACCAGCGAGAGCCAGTGGGTGCGTCTTGACGTGGAGAGCATGCAGTTGAAGCGGCCCGCAAAGAAGGGCAGCAAAGAGGAGTCTCTTGCGTTCAGTTGGGCTGAGAGCGACGGAGACGCAGCTGGCGCACCCGAAGCTCAAGCCGCTGCTGAGCCGTGCGCGCCGCCCACGGCTGCGGCTACCGTGGCCGAGACAGATGCGGTGGCAGGAGCGCAGGCAGAGGCACCGGACAAGGTGACAGCGCAAGCAGATGAGGACGCAGCGGCTGTTGCGCCAGCAGAGCCTGCACCGCCTCCTAGTGACGAAGTGCCTGCGGCAGCGCCGCAGCAAGGTGGTGCGACGCAGTCGCAGCTCGGCAACGGTGTTGAAGGCAAGCCAACGCAACACGAGGCTGGTGCCGCAGTTCTGCCTCCTCCGAAGCAGCTGTCCATGGCGCCAGAGGAGTTGATGAAGACGACAGCAGCAAAGTACAAGCAGCGCACAGAGCAGCTGAATAACAAGAAGCGGCCAACTGTGTTGCTGGAATCTCCGCCGCCTGTTGTTGGCGACGCGAATGCCGCCAAGAAGCGCAAAGTAGTAAATCCGGATGCTGCTGGTGCAGCTGTTGGCGGTGGCAGTGCGGCGGGGCCTAGTAGCGCTGCAGCAGCAGCCGCGCGGTATCCTGGCCCCGCCATGCCTGCAGCACCTCCAGCGGCGCCGCCTGCGCCCGTGCGACACGAGCACATCATCCCCAACGTGGGCGCCTTCTTCGGGGCTGTCATTGGCACGGGCGGACACAACGTGAAGGAAGTGCAGGCGCAGACTGGCGCCATTGTGCGCGCAGATAAGGAGACGCAGGCGGTGACCATCACAGCGACTACTGAAGCAGCATTGACCAAAGCGATTGCCATGGTGGAGGCCAGCATTGAGCGAGGTCGACGTGCGCAGCAGCAGCAGCAGGCGCAGCGGCCTGTACTGGGACTCCATGCAGGCTCTCCATCCACTGTTGCGAGCATGCCGGATTGTGTGCGCGCACTGCTGGTGTCTCCGCCCGGCGGCACTCAAGTGCGAGGGGCAGCAGCTGTGCCGCATGCGGACGCGTTCAGAGTTGGCGCAGCCATGCATGCAGAGGCAGGTCCCCTGCATCCTGGCGCAGCACCACACATGTCCTCGCCTAGCGCTGCCGCAGTGATGTTACCACCAGGGCCATCGCGCATCATGACGCCGCCTACGGCTGCCCTGATGCCGGTCATGCCGCCGCAGGCCTTGGAAGCAGCACCCCAGTTCCCCCCACTGCCTCGTGCTCCAGAGCTGACGACTCAAGAGGCACTAGATGGCCTTCATTCGTTTCTCACTGTGTGCGACAACCTGACGGGCAGTGCAGAAAGCACCGCTGCGGCATGCAGGGCCGCATTTGAGAAAGCAACCTTGCCAGGCTTCCCTTCGGCTTGTGTGCACGCCTTGGCTGCCCGCATCGACCGCATGTGTGTCACCGGCGGTAAGCCCGTGGAGCGGCTGCACGTCTTCTACGTCTTGGACAGCATTGCGCAGAAAAGCCACAGCAAGGCGCAGAAACACAGCCGCGGGCACCCGACTTTTGAGGCGGCTGTCTCATTCATGCGCACCATCATCTCCCTTCTGGGCGACATCATCCCGAGAGTGGCGCCGCCGGGCCGTGCAGGCTATAAAACGCGTCCGTTGGTCGCGCGGGTGCTCTCTTTGTGGTCTGAGCGTGGTGTGGTGAAACCCGAGGACATTGCGCGGCAAGCCGAGATGCTTCGGGCTCAGATTCAAGACGACGAGAAGCAGCAGGCAGAGCAGAAGACAGATCACCGCGGGAGACCTGTTGACGGTGCTGGCGGTGCAGCGCTTCAGCATTGGCCGAACGCTGGCAGCCCGGACTCTATCGCGGCACTGATGCAGGAGTGCGAGCTACAGGTGAATGAGTACGGCACAGCCGCAGTTGGTCCGTACGGCGGCGATGGCGGACGCAGTCTTGCGCTTCAGATGCAGACGGTACAGGACATTGATGCTCTTGATGCGGCCGTGCAGCAGCAGCAGGCGTACATGCTCCAGCAGAAGCAGCAAGAGGAGGAGCAGCAGCGCCAGCAGGCGTACATGCAGCAGCAGCAGCAGCAGCAGAGAGAGGCGCAGCAGCGCCAGCAGCAGGCCAGGCAGCCACCAGCCCCGCAGTTCCCCAGAGAGCCGCCGCCATCGAGGCCGCCGCCGCCGCTGCAAGCACCTGATGTGCGTCGAAGCCCGTACCGCGATGACCGAGGTTATAATGGTAACCACGCGCGCGGCGATCGGGAGCGAGAGCGGGAGCGGGAGTGGTACGACAGCAGTGACCGATGGGAGCGCCATGGCGGTGTTCGCCCGCCTCCGACGCAGCATGCGCAGCCTCCGTACCCGTACCAGCACCAGCAGCCGCCGCGCCACATGGTGGATGACCGCTATGTGCCGCCGTATGCGCCGCCGCAGCATGGTCACCGGGATTACCACCACCAGCAGCGTCCTCAGGGCGGGCAGTATCACGCAGAGCCCCGCCAGCCGCAGCATCCGGCTCACGGGTCTGGCCAATGGGAGCGAGGTGCGGTGCCGTATGACCACAGGGGCAGCGGCGGTGCATATCCGCAGGATAGGTCCGGCCGCGGGCAGTGGACTCGATGAGACGATGAGATAAACTTGATGAATACGTCACGCGATGACAGTCTCAAGGGTCAGGCCTTGGCGCTGTGCCTCTTCATCCAGCTTGGCTGCAATCCGCCACGGCGAAGTGTGTCCGATGCTAGCGCCTGTGAACACTTCGAGCGCGCCGTAGTCACTTGCAGCGCTGGTTACCTTGCCACGGGATACGAGACGCGCCACAACGCAGCCGAGCTCCGCGTCTTGTTCTTCACTGGGCGTCAATGTGAATCCAGTCACTGCGGCGTTGAATGTCAGCACGCCACAGCCGTCGATGAGAGTACGCAGCGCGCAGTGTAGTAGCGCTATGAATGCTGGCGATTGAATGGATGTCCCGATCACGACTGTGTCGCAATCTTTTAGAGGCTGCACTTCATGGTAAACCCATGCGGTGTCGTCCTTGCCTTTTGCATCTGCGCCACATATGCGAAGCACGCGGCGCAAGCCCAGTGCGGCATGCGCGTCTGCACATGCGCGCTCAAATGCAGCTGCGGCTCTTCCTCCATCGTAGCTGCTGCTCGCACCATCCTCTGCTGGCGCCAATGAGCCTGTATCATCTAAACCGCCGCTCTGTGCAGCGAATGCGGCGGCGGCGGCCCTTCTCCGTGCGAGGTCAGGCAGCGGAGTGTGGTTCATGATTATCTGGGCATGCGGATGGAACTGCGAAGCGCCTGATCTTGGCCCTGAATTCCACATCAGAAGTGGCCATAGCGCGTCATGCGGACTTGATGCGTGCGTCTGGTGCACCCACTGCTGGGACGCGTCCAACAAGCTGCCCATCTGCGCCCTGGAGCACTCCAGCGGGTTATGGTGCTTGAATAGGACCAGTCCATGGTGGCGTGTGATCTTGAACAGGTTGCTTGCGGTCACGCAGTGCTCGTTCTCCACGCGGCCCCAGCCGTCCGTCGCAGTAAGCTCCTGCCAGGAGCAGAAGTCACAGCCTGTACTCACAGTTGGGTCCTCTAACGCAGCGGAAGCAGCAAAGGACTGAGGCTTTGCAGTGCGCTGCGCGTTCCAAAACGTCCGTTGGCCTGTGAAGCGGTTGTGGACTTGCACTATCGTCTGCGCATTCTGCTGCTCCACGCTGTATTTGCTTGCCAGAGGCGCGGGAGCAACGCACTGCGCGCGCTCTTCTCTAACATCGTAGATAGCGTGGAAGAGCGCCGAGCTGCGTGTGTTTGGCAGGATCGCGTGTGAACGGAGCAGGTCAGGAATAGTTTGCATGTGCTCGGGGACAGCTCTGGCGAAGGGATTTGCTTGATGGATTGATAATCTGAATGGGTGAACACGCAAGCGCATCAACATCATCCAGTGGTCATCTCTAAAAACCGGAGCTGAACAGGTAGCTGGCAGCCTGCTCGACGTTACCATTGCAAACAGCCAGCGCCTCGGTGGCTTGCTGCTGTGTGAATCCCAGCGCTACGAGCTGTGACACTGCATCGGTGGCTGGTGCGCTGCTCTGCTGCTGTGCTGCGGCAGCTGCAGGCGGTTGCGATGTCCGCTGCGATGGCGACGGTGGCTCCTCATGACTCTCTGACTTGGGCACCTCTGATTCGGGCAGGAAAGTGACTGCCTCATCGGAGCCAGAGCCGATGATGAGCGCATTGCGCTTCAGGTCGATGCAGCACTGATGGCGGCGCAACATGTCCAATCCGAACAGGAAATCAAACGGCAGCTCTTCCAAGATGGTGAGGGCGCATTGAAGGTAGCAGTTACCAACCTTGATGTTGGTGCTGTGCACGCGGCCAAGCGTCTTCTGGCTGCCCACTCCTTTCGCAATGCCCGCGAATCGGGTGTCCATCAGCCGCAAGAGGCCACACGCGTCCGCGCATTTCCGCGACATGAAACTCGATTCAGCGCCACTGTCAATGAACGCCTTCACTGCGTGGCCGTTCACCTGCATGGCAACGTAGAGCATGCTAACGCGGCCGAACACCTCCGGCGTGTTCTCGACAGCTAGCTCATACGCCTCATTCACAGCCGCTGAGCGAATCTCCTCCTCGATACGACGCTGCGCATCCACATCAAACGGGTCAGCGGAGAGGAGCTCGAGGCGACGGCGCTCCTCCAAGGCTGCTTGTTGGCGCTGGGAGTGGAGCAGTCTCAGTGTCTGCTGAAGCTCGTCCACGCTGCCCAGCAGTCGGCGCTGCATCACGGGGTCCATGGTTGCCATCGAGGCGCGGTCGTTGCGTAGCGCAGCCTAGGCGAGGCGGGAGAGTAAGGAAGGAGAATTCTGTCATGAAGAGACCTGTAGAGGCTCTAGACGCACCTGGAACGCGACGGGGTCAGCTGCTGAGCCGTCAGGGAGAAGGCGCATCGCGGTGTGTTGCTGCTGGGCGGCAGACGCAGCGCCGGTCGCAGGGCGTTGAGCGGCACGAGTCAGGACAATCAAGTCGTCGTTCTTGATGCCCGCTGCGTCCAGTTTCTGCAGTCTGTCGACCAGCAGTTTGCCGTTGAACATGAGCACTTGCTGCGAGGCGTCAACGCTGGTGTAGATGCTGAGCATCTCGCACAGCTGCTGAACTGTGGCCGAGGCCTCGATAGCGACAGCGTGCACGTCGTCCGTGTCTGTGGTCACCGTCAACTGGATCTGTCCCGCCATGATTCAGCACCACAACGCAAGTGCGAAGGCGACAAGTGACTGACTCGGCAAGCTTGAGGGTAGCTTTCATCCTTTGCACACCCTCCGCAGAGAGGCCCTTGGCGGCTCACGCTCGCCATGGCGTCTCGCTGCTTGCTCATGCGCACACTATGCGGCCCACTCCGTCGCACAAGCCTCAGCGCGCGGGGCCACACGTCCGCCACAACCGGAAGCACTAGCCGGCGCCTGCACGCTGTGGTGGCCTCTCCGTCTCGCTCTGTGCCGCTTGCGTGCGTGCGTCCAGTGGTGACTCACGCAACAGCTACGCCACTCGCTCCTGCGCGGCCGGGCAGCGCTCAATCTGGCGGGAAGGGCGCTAGTGTCAAGGGACCGACGTTCCAGCAGGCGATCCAGAGGCTGACGGACTACTGGGCTTCTGTCGGGTGTGCTGTGTACTTGCCTCACAACACAGAGGTGCGTGAAGTGTAGCTTCCCGTGCGCGGGTGCGAATCGCCACGAAGCGAGCTTCCTGCGCGGCTGGAATGGATAGAGCCTCATGTGTGTGGCTTTGCCTCGTGCGACTTCTCACTGCTCTCGCCGGCCCCAGGTTGGCGCTGGCACCATGAACCCAGCCACCTTCCTCCGTGTCCTGGGCCCGGAGCCGTGGGACGTGTGCTACGCGGAGCCGAGCATAAGACCGGACGATAGTCGCTACGGTGACAACCCGAACCGAGTGCAGCGTCACACCCAGTTCCAGGTGATTCTGAAGCCCGAGCCCGGGAACGCGCAGGAGTTGTATTTGCAGAGTCTGGTTGCGCTAGGCATTGATGTTGCTGCACATGATGTGCGATTTGTGGAGGACAATTGGGAGAGTCCGGTGCTCGGCGCCTGGGGCCTCGGCTGGGAAGTCTGGCTCGACGGCATGGAGGTGACTCAGTTCACGTACTTCCAGCAAGCGGGCGCCATGCCGCTGCGGCCACCGGCTTGTGAGATCACGTATGGCTTGGAACGCATCGTCATGTCGCTCCAAGGAGTGACGCATTTCAAGGACATCCGGTACAACGACACACTCACCTACGGAGAAGCATGGCTCCAGAACGAGGTCGAGATGAGCACGTATGCGCTTGAAGTCGCGGATGTCAAGTCCACTCGGGCGAGGTTCGACGCCGCAGCTGCCGAAGCCTCGCATCTGGTCACCAAGCGCTTGCCGCTCCCCGCATATGATGCCCTCTTGCGCGCAAGCCACGCATTCAATATCTTGGACGCGCGAGGCGCGGTGGGTGTGACGGAGCGTGCGGAGTTGTTTGCAGTAATGCGCGGAGCAGCCCGCGACGTTGCGCAGCTCTGGCTCGCGCGCCGTGAGGAGCTAGGTTTCCCGCTGCTGCACTCGCAGAGCGTGGAGTCAAGTGAGACGGTGGAGACGCAGCATGCGACTGGCAGTGCAGTCACACACGACGGCCAGCTACCAAGCGCACCTTCCACCTTTGTGTTGGAGATTGGATTGGAGGAGCTTCCCGCGGCGGATGTCAGCACCGCAGCAGTGCAGCTGCAGACCGCGATGACCAATCTGTTGGCGAAGTTGCGGCTGAGCACGAGTGGACCCGTCACGGTGGGAGCTACTCCCCGTCGCTTGGTTGCCACCGTGCCTGGCTTGTCTCCCGCTCAGCAGCCGCGAGAGGACACTGTCCGTGGCCCGCCTGCAAAGGCAGCGCAGGGTGCGGATGGCGCGTGGACTCAGGCGGCGCTAGGCTTCGCGAAGAAGAACGGCGTGCAACCGGCCGATCTGTTCCTTCAGGAGGACCCTTCTCAGAAAGGAAGCCCGTCCTACGTGTGGGCCCGTGTCAATGAAGCTGGCCGCCCTGCTGCGGATGTGCTCTCAGCGGAGCTTCCGGCGCTGGTGGAATCGGCTTTCGCGTGGCCGCGCACCATGCGGTGGGGCACCACCGCCGAGTGCGGCGGCTTCCCGCGCCCTCTGCGCTGGCTCGTCGCTCTCCACGGCAGCGCGTGCATTCATTTCTCTGCTGCTGGTGTGACTAGCGGCCGGGAAACGCGCGGCCTCCGCAAACCAGTGGCTCCTGTCGTGCACCTTGCTTCGGCCGATGAGCACGCCTCCGTCATGGCGTCCCTAGGTGTCGTGCCTGACCAGGAGCAGCGGCGCCGTGTCATCTCGCATGGCGCGGGCATCGCAGCAGCCTCCGTCGGCGGCTCGGTGACTGTCGACGAAGGTCTTCTTGATGAGGTGGTCAACCTCGTGGAGGCGCCGCGACTGATTGCTGGCTCCTACGACCCCAAGTACCTGGCTCTCCCACGAGAGGTGCTCGTCACCGTGATGCGCAAACACCAGCGGTACTTTCCAGTCAGCTCAGGGGCCTACTGCGATGACCTCCGCCCCTCGTTCGTGACCGCCGCCAACGGCGATTGTGACGAGGACGCCGTTCGTGCCGGCAACGAGGCTGTGCTGCGCGCACGTCTGGAAGATGCGTCATTCTTCTACGCCGCGGATCTGCAGAAGGACCTGTCAGCATGCCGGTCAGCCTTGTCTGGTACCGTGTTCGAGACGCGCCTCGGCAGCATGCTGGCCAAGTGCGAGCGCACCGAGAAGCTGGTGCAGAGCCACCTTGCACGCGCACTGCGCTTGACTGATGCCGACTCCGCGGTAGCTGTGCAAGCTGCCCACTTGAGCCGCTTCGACTTGGCCACCTCCCTGGTGCAGGAGTTCACTAATTTGGCGGGTACTATGGGCAGGCACTACGCCACCCGACAAGGAGTCCCAGATGCAGTAGCAACAGCGGTGTTTGAAGCCGTTCTGCCTCGCAGTGCAGGCGACCAGTTGCCAAAGACGCCACCGGGAATCGCTGTCGCGGTTGCAGACCGCCTAGATGCACTTGTCGGCTTGTTCGCTGTGGGTGGAGCACCCAGCGCGACGGCGGATCCGTTCGGATTGAGACGCGCGGCTTACGGCGCCGTTGACGCACTAGTGTCCACCAACAGCAGGATTGATCTGCGGGCTGCCATCGCTGCGGCCGCGGCTCTGCAGCCGGTGAGCTGCACTGCAGCCTGCCAGGAGGAGGTGGCTGTCTTCATCGTGCGCCGACTGGAACAGCTGCTCGTTGACCGCTCCATTGCAAGTGTCGAGCAAGTGCGCGCAGTGCTGGCGGAGCACGGCAACGATCCCGCGGCCGCAGCCAGCGAGGCTGCCGCACTAGCATTGGAGGCAGCTGAGAGCAATCGGGAAAAGAGCGCCCGCTTCAGCGCCGTTCTGGCAGCACTAGCACGACCAACTCGCTTGGTTCGAAGCAAAGCTGCGGCATCAGGCATCGCGGCGGCTGTAGATCCGGCACTATTTAGCCAGCAAGAGGAGAAGGATGTGTACACTGCGCTGCTGGCGGCCGAAGCTGCGCTGGCTGCTGCAAAGACGGAAGCCCATGCCCAGGGCACGCCGGTGGTGCCAGCCTTCTTTGCGGCTGTGCAGCCGCTCACTGGGCCCATCGACGCATTCTTCACCAATGTGTTGGTCATGGCGGAGGACGCAGCTGTGAAAGGCAACCGACTGGCGCTGGCGCAACGCCTTGCAACCTTGTCCAGTGGGGTGCTTGATTTGAGTGCGCTGCCTGGTTTCTGAGGCACGCGCGCTGTCACGTTTGCATCTGCTTGAAGAATTGGAATCACTAGATTATAAATCATAGCGCTATCACGCCACGTCTGCGTTTTGCCCTGTCTATCACGCCCTCTCTGATTTCTTCTTCATCCGTGTTGCTGACCGTCACGCAGCAAGCAACGCTGCTCCCGTGCATACTGCGTTTACACGTGTGAGGGCATGCTGGGCCAACAGCCGTTCCAAGCCTCGCCGTTTCTGCCGCAACCAGACGACAACCAGCAGCTGCAGGGTGAGCCCTTCAGCAGCGCTAGCGGCAGCCAGCCCCTGCCACCCGTCGCAGCCTTGCCGCCGGTGCCGACACCGCAGCAGGCGGCGCAGGGGTCTTCTTCACACACGCACGGGCCCAGACACGGCAGCATCGTGCTCATACACCTGGGCTTGAAGGCGCGTTCTTCGCCCCAGCGCCGTGTTTGCACTCTCTGTGTATGCTATGCACGTCGTACGCTTGGAATGAGCTGCTTCAAGCAGTGAACTGCGTGTGAAGCGTAGGCGCTTCAACTGAGACGTGTCTTCTCTCCGCAGCTGGCAGCTCTGTTGACGTACTTGTTCTGCGGCCTCTTCAACAGCGGCGCGTTTGTCATCAACTTCGTTATTATCGCTCTGCTGCAGGCTGCCGACTTCTGGTTCGTCAAGGTGCGACGAACAACACGTACTTCGTGCAAGGCGTACAGCTACAAAACCCCGTTTGCGCGCTGACGCTCTCACGCGCCTTCAGAACGTGAGTGGGCGGAAGCTCATCGGGTTGCGGTACTGGAACTTTACAAACGAGGCTGGTGAGAACGAGTGGCAGTTTGAGTGCAGGGACGCTGCAGGGATGGCGCTGGTGGTGCCCGACGAGAAGCGCATGTTCTGGACGACGCTCTACGTGCAGGTGCGCAGCATGAATGACTGTCAATCGTGTGCTTGCGGATCCTTGGGCATTGATGTGGTTCATCATGCTTCTGCAGCCCCTCGTATGGGTGCTGTTTTCGCTCACATCGCTGCTCAAGATCTCGCTCGGCTACTTGATGCTGTGCTTGGTGCGTGGGGATGACGGTCGCCTGAAAGAATAAGCACGGTTTCCTGGACTGACGACACACTGTCTGTAGATGGGCTTCCTGATGTCAACCACTAACGCCATCGGTTTCTACAAGAGCAGCAAAGGCGCGTGCTGCTCAAACACCGTTCTACTATCGCATCCCTGCCCGCATTCTCACACTGGATTGGTTTCTTGCACTCGCAGAGGCACGTGCTGAGATCAGCGCGGGGGTGTCAAGATTCACGGCTCAATATGTTAGGAGTAGCTTGCTCGGATGAAATGCGTTCTTTGTGCGAATGTAACGCAATACACACAGTCTGGAAGTCTGATGGACAACTTCAGTCACCCTTCGCGCGACGCATCGTCCTGCAATTCCCAGCCCGTCCTGCTCCGCCGCAATGACGCCTCCCACATAATAGTCGCTGCGCCGCAGGCTCGTCCTTCTGCGGCGCAGCTTCCGTTCTCAATGAAGTCTCGCCGAAGAGCAACAGCTGCTGCTCCCGAAACCGCACCGCCCGCCGAGCAAGCGCTCTGCGTGACCAAGCGACACCGCGTGCTCATGGTATGCGACTTTTTCTATCCAAACACTGGCGGCGTGGAGGTGCACATCTACCAGTTGTCTCAAGCACTCCTCGCCCGTGGCCATAAGGCGCGTTCAGCACACTGTCGTTGCTTCCCAATACGTGGTGCTATGCGATCTCGCCGCAGACTGAGTGTCAGCGTCAACGGACGCGCATCTAGCAATGACAGAGCTTGGTTGCTTGTCTTTGACAGGTCGTTGTCCTTACACGTGCGCACGGCGACCGCTCTGGTGTCCGCTACATGACTGCTGGCTTGAAGGTGTATTATGCTCCTCGACTCGCGCTGTTTGGAGGCACCACGCTGCCCGGTGTTATGGGCCTTGCGCCACTGTTGCGCTGTATTGTCATCCGGGAGCGCATAACCATCGTGCACGGGCATACTGCCTTCAGGCACGTATGTCATGCACATGTGCTCACTGCTGATGGCATCTGCGGGCTCTGACATGATGCCGACTGTTGATTGTTTCTCAGCGCAATGGCCAATGAGGCACTGCTCCATGCACGCACGCTAGGTTGCAAGGCACGCTTGATGCATCTTCACATGTGTGTGTGCACATACGTCGCAGTTCTCACCATGATCCTTCTGTGATTCTGTGTCCCGCAGGCTGTGTTCACGGACCACTCACTGTTTGGCTTCTCGGACGCTAGCAGGTGTGTGTGTTCTTCGTCGTGTGCTCTCTCAGCGCACCATCTTTGACACGTCTTTGTCCGGCTAGTATTCTGACGAACAAGACGCTGCAGTTCACGCTTGCGGACACGTGCCATGTGATTTGCGTGAGGCACGTGCAGCTTTCCACATGCCTTGGCTGCCTGCCTCGCATTCTTACGCGACTCCTACTGCAGTCACACAAGCAAGCAGAATACAGTACTTCGAGCCACAGTGGCGCCGCAGCGGTGCGTCGTTGAATGATTGATCTCCATGCGCGGTGAAGCAAACAGAGACCTTTGCCACTGACCAGGATAAACAGGGTGAGCGTCATTCCCAACGCTGTGAACGGCGACAAGTTCACTCCCGAGCCGAATGCACGACCACGGGACCGCATCGTGGTGGTGTGCATGTCGCGTCTTGTGTACCGCAAAGGAGTGGACCTCCTCGCGCAAGTCATCCCCAAAGTCTGCGCCGCACGAAACGACATCGACTTCCTCGTCGGCGGCGACGGCCCCAAGCGAGACGTCCTACACGACATGCTTGCTGCCCACGCTCATGTGCTCACTCCCGGGCGGGTGACCCTGCTGGGCGACGTTGACCACGATGGCGGTGTTCGCTCCGTCCTCACACGGGGCCACATTTTCCTGAGTGCGTCCCTGACTGAATCGTTCGGCATCGCCATCCTAGAAGCCGCATGCTGCGGCATGCTTGTAGTCGCGACCGCGGTTGGTGGCATCCCGGAAGTGCTGCCGCACACTATCATGAGGCTGGCACCGCCTGACGCAGATGCATTGGCATCTGCCTGCGTTGCCGCGGCAGCTGAATGCGCTGCCCGGCGACGGAATGCAAAAGGCGTATCTGAGGCAGAGGTGCAGCACGCGTGGGAGCAGCATGAGGCGGTGAAGGCGATGTATTGTTGGGCAGATGTGGCGGTGCGAGTGGAGAGGGTGTATGATAAAGCAGCTGCCACGTCTGCGACTGCGCTGGGGCGCCTGCGCCGCTATGCCGCCACGGGGCCTTTCAGTGGCCTGCTCTTTGCGGCAGTGGCGGTGTGGGACGCGCTGCTCATGCGCCTGTTGGAGTGGCTTGTGCCGGCGGACTCAATCGACATATGCCCCGATTTGAGATGAATGAATTGCAACGACGGAAGCTTCACAGGCCTCTCTTCTCCAACTCCAGCTGCTCGTCGAACCAAGCGAAGTGGTCCTCCGTGCTCGTCCCTCCGAACTCCGGTGGAAGATCAGCCGGGTCCATGATCTCCGTGTGCAGCTTTGCCATGTCGTCACCCAGGAAGTGCACGCGGCTCCTCATCTTGGAGCTCATGAATGGCCGCGCAATCGCCCAGATGATGGACATGTACAACGGCTGCTTCAACACCACAATCGCGCCCAATCTGTAGGCCGCACAGCGCTGGATGAAGTAAAACGACTTGCTCATGTAACTGGAAGGCAGACTTTTGTTCATTGCCATTGCCTGACCGAAGCTGAACGTATCGAAATTCTCCAATATAGTCGCGCCCAGAACACAGAAGTACGGGTCCTTGGCCATGCGGCCGAGAGACCAGACGTTCCAGCGCATCATGGTGTCGCCGTCCAACTTGGCGGGTAGCTTGCTGGGCAACAGGATGGACACGCGGCGCCCGACTTTATCCTTCTTGGTGAGGATCCGCATGAACCCCGATTTGTACAGGTCGCGGAACTGCTCACCGCTGGTCAGATCCTTGAACCACTGGGGGTGCTCTCGCTCAAAAGCAGCCGCGTCCTTGATAACCTGGCATGCCTGCTCCACTCTGAACTTGCGTGCGCGCAGGAAACGAAGCAGGTAGGCGTCGCTCATATCCGCAGGCTGCTCCTCCT
>Ga0164297_10001835_pt1 | contig 21871 bp, 18 predicted proteins | sample GEODES058metaG_FD_113539 | JGI IMG/M metagenome (GOLD analysis project Ga0164297, IMG submission 113539) | Dystrophic lake water microbial communities from Trout Bog Lake, Wisconsin, USA - GEODES058 metaG | ecosystem: Environmental > Aquatic > Freshwater > Lake | place: USA: Trout Bog Lake... | reverse complement strand
GAGATTTCGATCTCGCGGAACAGGACTATGACGCGATTCTGAGCAACAACCCGGCAGACGGCGAAGCACTCAAGGCAAGAGGCGAACTCCGTCTGCTCCAACCCGGGCACTCATCCATCACCGATCTGGAGAGCGCGCTCAGTCGCCAACCGGATCCCGAAGAACAAATTGCGCTTCACTTCGCACTCGCCAAGGCCTATAGCGATCGCGGAGAGTACATCACAAGCTGGCGGCACTTGAGCTCAGGCAATAATTTGCAACGCGCTCGTCTCACGTATCAACCGGATCAGGACAAGGCCATCTTTGACCGCATCATCGCGGCATTTCCTGACATCGAAGCGCGTCAGCATGACACGACCGGCGAAAGCCCTATCTTCATCGTCGGACTACCACGAACAGGGACAACCCTGGTCGACCGCATTTTAGGGTCGCATTCGCAAGTACATTCCGCTGGCGAACTCGCCGCATTGTCGGCCGCGATCGGTGCCGCGGTGAATCGCATTCAATCCGTTAATGACCTTGATTGGCTTGACTTCGCCACGCTATTGGGGAAAGTCGAGGGCGCAGAGGTCGCTCGCGATTACCTAGTGGAATCCAAAAGCTGGCGCGGCCAACGCCCCCGGTTCACGGATAAGCAGCCCACCAATTTTTTTTACTGCGGCCTGATCTTGCGCGCCTTCCCGAACGCGCGCATCGTTCATCTGGTCCGTCACCCGATGGCGGCCACCTATGCCATCTACAAGACGCGCTTCAGACGCACCTTTCCATTTTCCTACGACCTCACGGAACTCGCGGACTTCATCATCGGCTACCGTCGATTGATGGCTCACTGGCACCGAGTGCTCCCTGGCCGCATTCTTGATGTTGCCTACGAGGACGTCGTCCAATCGCAGGAAGCCCAAACCCGACGATTGCTAGACTATTGCGGGCTAAATTTCGAGCCCGCATGCCTCGACTTTCACAAAAACCCAAACGCGACCACGACGGCCAGCGCCGTTCAGGTCCGTCAGCCCATGTACACGTCATCACTCGAAGAGTGGCGCGCTTTCTCAACGCAACTGCAACCCGCACGGAGTCGTTTCGAAGCCGCCGGCATCGCTCTTGACTGATGAACAGTCAGCGTATTCGCGTCACCTTGCAATTACGATCATTCGGCGCCTTGAGCCAATAGGAGCCGAGCGCACCCTTCGAAAGACGAACCACGTCGCCAACGCGAAGCAAAAGATCGTCTCCGGGCACGACCTGACGCCACACTTGTCCATTCTCGAGCGTAAACACGGCCCGGCCGGTCGGATTAACCGTCAACGCGATCAACTTCGAATCCAAAGCCTCCACGGGTGCCGGGACATCGACACGTTGCACTTCACGCTGCATAGCAACGATCGGCGCCAAACCGAAGTCCTGCTCCGTCGGACGCGGTTCGCGATGCGCGCGCGCGGCATTATTGGACGGGACTTCCAGATGATCGAAGCAAGCCAGACGAGCGACATTGTCGGTGATGGCGCGACATGTCGCGAAGGCGGAAGCCAGGTCGTCGGCCATACCCGCACTTGACCACCCGGCAGATAAAACCAGTACCCCCGTGAACACCAGCATCGCCCGGCAGACCCCAGGGGCTATGCCGCAGCGATCAACGGTCATCCGTCGCGAGGTCATAAGCCGAAGTCCTGCGCGCCTTCAGCGTCGAAATAGGCCGCCATCGCAACGATGGCGTGACGCACGTAATCGCGCTCGGCCGCCGTCAACTCCGGATGCCACACGTCGAAGATCAGGATCGCACGCGGTTCAACCGAATCATTCCACGCCTCGTGCTCAATCGTGTCATCGAACACCCATGCTTCGCCTTCACGCCAGTGACGCGTCTCGTTACCGACCCGGAATCTGCAGCCCGACGGCACCACGAGCGGCAGATGCACCGTCAATCGGGCGTTGGTCACGCCATGATGAGGGGGTATCTTGGTATTGGCGTCCAGGATTGAGAAAAAAGCCGTCGGACCGTGCCCCAGGATATCCACTCGAGGCGCCACAGCCAGTGCCTCGGCGGTTCTAGGGCAACGGTCGATATGCGATGCAAGCGCCGCTCCCTCCTTCCAGAGGAAGTAGGCACTCCAACGTCTGGAATGGTTCAGTTCACGCCATTGATCAAGCGGCACACCCTCTCGATACGCGATGTACGGTTCCAGTTGCCCCGAATCTTCACGCATTGCCGCAATGCATTCGGCCCGTATTGCAGCGGTCGCGGCTTCCAACGAGCCGAGCCACGGAAACAACGACCTCGGGTAGTACTCGTAGTTGCTCAAATGCGGAAAATACAGGCTGGTCGGTCTCGGCACATACGCACGTGCGCGGCCAAGCATCAGATCGACCGATCGAACCGCACGGGAACCGGCTGACGCCAGATCGGGCACTTGAAGATTACGGTCCATAAAAGCACCGAGCTCAGCCATACCTTCCGATACGCGTCTCTGCGCCTCCCGAACCAGGGGCTCGAGCGTTTTCGGGAACCGCGCCCCAGGCGCTATCGTCTGTATCGCATTCCCGTAAATACGCGAGGCGGTACGACGCTTGCCGACTCGATCCAAGACCGCACCCTTCAGCAATAGCGCGAGCGTATCGCGAGGTTCGATCGCCAGAATGCGCTCAAGCGTAGCGAGCTCGTGCTCGTTCAGCGCCAGCGTCCGCTCCGCGGCAGCCAAGCTATGCAACAGCCTGATTTCGCGTGGGGCCTGAGCCACGGCACGCTCGAGAGACGCTCGCGCGGCACGCGCATCACCCGCGGCCATCAGCCGACGCGCCTGTTCGTGCAACACCCGAGGGTGCTCCGGGAGCAAGGTTTCGGCTTCAAGCAACGCCCGATCCGCTTCGGATCCGCGACCTTCGGCCAGCGCACGCTCACACGATGCCATCAACTCGAGTACACGCTGCTCGCGATCAGCAGTGGCGGTCAAAGATGAGGGGGTGGTCATTGCTCAAGTATAGCGCCCCATAGGCCGGACTGCTGGCGACCGCTACAATAGCGGTATCTTCGCCATCCGCACGCAGGCACCTCCATGGCCGCTCCCGACATCGTGCCCATGTTCGCCGTTCCCTTCGGCTTCTCACGCCATCCCGATGCTGGCGCATTAAATGCAGAACTTCGTCATTTCCTGTTGGCTGAGGAACGTCTTGGTGCAGCGCGCTCAAACCCACGACCAATTACCACCCGCAACACCGGGGTATTTGAGAGTAATTTCGACCTGTTTCGTCACCCAAACCCGTCGATCCAGAAACTGAAAGCCTTTTGTTGGGATCAATTACTGGCCTTCGTGGGCTCGCTCAACGGCTACCCGCTCAATACCTTGGAGCGTCTTCAGATCTACAACGACGCGTGGTTTCATATCACACGACGAGGGGGTTTCTTTGGACTGCACAACCACCCCAATGCCTCTTGGAGCGGCGTCTACTGCGTGGCGCCAGGCACGCATGACGTCAACCGCCCGGAAAGCGGGGCACTGTGCTTCGTGAATCCAATGGTGACCGGAGCGATGCATATGGATGCGGGTAACGGGCAAATTCCTCCGCCCTTCGGCACTCAACTCAGAAGCGTACGGTTTGAGGCCGGCCAGCTTGTACTATTCCCATCGTACATTTTGCATGACGTGAAACCGTTCGAAGGCAACGACGAAAGAATCACCATCGCGTTCAACTGCTGGTTCACACTGCCAGACGAGCGATAGTTCCGGCTTTATTAAGAGACCTTGCCACACGATTGGTTAATATGCATAGTGAGATATTGGCGTCGCTTCGGTGTTCGCCACGACAGGAGTGGGTGATTGATGCACTTAAATATGGCCCACAGCAGCGTCGCTCCATCGCATGCAAACAGGGAAGTTGAGATATGGTCAAAATGATTCGCTTAATCACGGGCATGAGCCTGTCCGCCGCCCTGATCTGTGGATGCGCGGTTCAACCCACCACCGCAGTCTCGGCGGCCCCACCTGCCATCAAGGCGAGCAGCACGTCCAATCACGACGCACCGACACCGGCAATGAAAGACAACAACGCCGTCGATTCAGAGACCTACAAGAAAGCGAAAGCGCTCGGTTATCAGGCCCGTGTGCGTAACGGCGTGACCGTGTTCTGTCACAACGATGCGGTCATCGGGACACGCTTCCCGACCGAGCGCTGTGTCAGCGCAGACTCGATCGACGCCGAGGCCGAAATGGCAGCGCAAATGCGACAGCGCGCGAGCCAACCCCGCGCGTGCAGCGGCGCGGGTTGCTCAACCAACTGAGGAAACGACGACTCGGTAGGTCACTTGAGCCTCCGGCACTCCTACGATCGGCGCCCCGGTCGGCAACCCCAGCGCGTTCGCTTGACGCCATTCGTTCGATAGGGACACCGCGTCGAGAAGGGTCGCGAGAGATCACTGAAGCACCCAGCATGGGCCCATTGGGCAACACACGCTGACCATCCGAGCTTAAGCCCCATTACCGAGCCCACCAAAAGAAACGGCCTCCGAAGAGGCCGTTTCTACTCATCGCGAATCAATCGCTTACCTGAACTTATAACTCATGCCAACCGTGAAGAACGTGCCGATGGCACCCGCCTGGTGGAAGGACGGGTTGAAAGCCGCCACGCTGCCGTAAGTGGTGAGGTCCAGCGGCGGCGCCTTGTTAAAGGCATTCAACACCGACGCATGGAGCTGCAGGTGGTCACTCAACTGGTACCGTCCCGAGAGATCGACATCGGTAAAGCTGGCGACGGTGCAGAAGGAGGACGGTACGCCGCTCGGCAAAAAGTTGGGCCGTCCGTTGCCGAAGGCAATCGCATTGCCGCAGGTGAGCTCATAAGGCACCGACGGATCGATCACGCTGAAGCTGCTCACATAATTGACCGTCGCGGTCAGTGACAGCGCATCGCGATCCCAGGTCAGTGCAACATTGCCACGATCCTTCGGATTGCCAGTGTCGCCCGACACGCCGGACGGACCGTGCGTACCGGCGAGCTCGTAGCTTTGACCACCACCCGTGAGCCGGTAAATCAGCATGTGGGTAAAGGTCGCGGTCGCCGTCAAGCTTCCGGCGGCACCCATGTCAAAGCGGTAACGGGCATCGAGATCCACGCCGCTGGTCTCATCCGATGTCCCATTGAGGTAGGGGAAGGTGAGATAAGCGATCGGGCCCACACCGTATACCGAGCAGGTGCTCGCGACCGTGGGGCCAGTGGCCGAATTATAGGTCAGGTTCTGGCAAGGGCCGCGCACCAACTGCTGCGCCACATTGATGCCAAGATTGCCAGCCTCAAAGGCGCTGATGATGTCCTGGTTGATCTTGATGTCGTAGTAGTCGAGGGACACATTGAAGTTCTTGGTCGGCTCGAATACCGCACCGAGCGTCAGGTTGGTGGTCTTCTCTGGCTGCAAGCTGCGATTGCCGGGCTGTACGCCAGACAGAGCGGCCTGGCACTGGCCCGGAAAGTTACCGATGGCATTGACGTTACCAGGAGTGGGGCATAGCACCGGGTCAACAATCGATCCAGCACCGAAAGCGAGACCGGAATTGAGTTCCGGAATACTAGGCGCACGGAAACCCTTGCCCCAGGTACCTCGGAACGACAATTCCTTCATAGGGCTGTACTTGATGCCAAATTTCGGCGTCGCCTGACCACCCGACCCCGTGTTGTAGTGGTCGTAGCGTAGTGCCGCATTGACCTCGAGTCCCTTCAACACCGGTGCGTTCAACTCGGTGAAGGCCGCCTGGTCGGTTTGCGAACCCAAGGCCCAGGCATTGTTGAACCCTTGCGTGCCGCCGACCGAGGCCGGCGGTGCGTTGGCATTGTCTTTCGTTTCGTTGATTTCAGCGCCGATGGCGAGCATCAGATCACCGCCCGGCAGCGTGGCGAGTTTGCGAGAGCCGTTGACACTGATGTAGTACAGGTTGCTCGACGATGTCCCCTCACCGACCGGCGCGAACAGCGCGGTCTCGTTGCCAGAGCCCAAGATGTACCCATTGTTGAGTGCGTTCTGCAGCAGTACCGGAGAGATGGAGTCGTCGATATCTTCGGTCAGCTTGGAATACATCCAACCTGCCGACAACGCAAGATCCCACCCCATCGCGTGACCGTTCAGATCCTCGACGACCCGGTACGTGTCGGTACGAATATCGGTCAACGCCGAGCCCATATTGGCGAAGGTGTACACGAACGGCGCCGGCGCGTTGTACGGATTACCGGGATAGTTGGCCGGCAAGGTAATGGTCGGATAGTTGAAGAGGGCGGGCGAACCATTCGGTGGGTAGGCGATGAAAGTAATCGGGTTGGGGCTGACACCCGGGTACTGACCCGATTGCTGCGCCGTGGTCTGAAAGATCGACACGGTTGAAATCGACTGCCAGTCGCCACTCAAGTTCTTCGTGAACTTGCTCAAAATATTGGCACTCGAGGTCGACGGCTGAATCTGCAGTCCTTTCGCGACGAACGTGCACTGATCCGCCGCCTGCTGCGCTTGGGTACAACCCGGCAAATACGTCACGTCGGAGCCATTCGGATCGAATATGTAACCGGTGGTGCTGGCAGGAAAGCTCACAAGTGGATTGCTGCCGGCGCCCGGTCTGGCGTTAAGACCACCATACGGGGTCCAGTTGAAGTTGGTCCAAAGACCATGGCGGTTCGACAACAGGATCTGATCCTGATGCCGTAGTTCACTGGTGATATACCAGTTGTACCCATCGGCGGCGAGGTTGCCGGTGCCAAACATACCGCTCAGATGAATGAGCTTGCCGTCGTTGTTCGACGAGTCGCCACCTTCCACCGAGAACTCGGCGCCTTCATAGGTCTTACGAAGGATGATGTTGACCACGCCCGCCAAAGCGTTCGAGCCATATTCGGCGGATGCACCATCCTTCAGCACTTCAATGCGCTCCACGGCATTGAAGGGAATGGCGGACAGGTCCACAAAGTTACGCTCACCATCATCGGTAAGCGGATAGCCGACCATCTTGTGGCCGTCAATCAGGGTGAGCGTCGCACCGACCGTGAGACCTCTCAAGGACACACCCGAGGCACCGCCTGCGAAGGCGCCGTTAAAACCCTGACTCAGGTTGTTCGCGCCGTTCGCGCTGATATTACGAAGGACATCCGAGACGTCGGTGTAGCCGGACTTCAAGAGATCATCGGCGGTGAGTACCGTCACCGGGCTTGCGGTTTCGGCATCGGTGCGATGAATCAGCGAGCCGGTCACCACAACTTCCTCGGGCGCCGCCGTTGGCGGCGGCGTCGGTGCGACTTGGCCCAAGGCCGTTCCCGAGACAAAGGCAAACACGCTGCCAGAGGCGGCGGCCAACACGGCGCGCACATCACGACGAATACTCATTGTAAGACCATCTCCCTTGCGCTTAAAACTTGCGCTTAAAACGATCGCCCACACCATCCGAGCACGACAGTCCAAGGTTCGAAAACCCTGAAAGTCTGTCTTTTTTGCACGGGCGACTCGAAACCATCGGATCGCCGCAACACCTGGCGAAAAATTACCTATTCATGACACACCACGCAACAGGTCGTTGCTTCATAGCAACAAATCGTCTCTGATCTCGCCCCCTCCGGATAGATCTAATCGACTGAAAATAAAAAACATCTTGAAATAACTGTATATTTATACAGACTCTGAGTAGCGATCGATGAAATCTGTACCTTAATAACAACGCTTTTACCGTCACGCCAACCGTCATACTCACATTTCGGCGACACAACCGACGTCGGTGTTGCGACAATCACGCCTCTCGCCCATCCCATCTGCCGAGCCGCTCCGGGACCCGGTGCCCCTCACTGCCCAATGCCACGCGACCTCACCAAACTCACCACTGGACCGATTGCAAGCACGTTATTTGCATTCACCGTCCCAATCCTGCTTGGGAATGTTCTGCAATCCTTGAACGGCTCCGTGAATGCCATCTGGATCGGTCGATATCTCGGTCCGGCCGCGCTGACCGCAGCATCTAACGTGAACGCCATACTGTTCCTTTTGATGGGCGGAGCATTCGGCGTCTCGATGGCCGCCACCATTCTGGTCGGTCAAGATTTTGGAGCGAGACGCTTTCACGAGGCTCGGCGTGTCGTTGGCGCCAGCGCGATCTTCTTCGTCAGCGCATCGGTGACGCTGGCGCTCATCGGAGTCGTTGCGGACGTCCCGTTACTCGCGTTGATGCACACGCCGAGCGATGCGCTGCCCTATGCGCGGGACTACCTGCGAATCATTCTCGGGGCCTTACCATTTATCTATCTCTACACCTATGTGATGGCGATCCTACGCGGCGCCGGCGACTCGAAGACACCATTCAAGTTCCTGTTGCTCTCGGTCGGCCTTGATATCGCTCTGAATCCCCTGCTCATTTTTGGATGGGGCCCAGTCCCGGCAATGGGCATTGCGGGATCGGCTCTCGCAACACTCATTGCAAATGCCACAAGCCTCGTCGGGCTGCTCGCCGTACTCTACCGGCGTCACGACCCGCTCTGTCTGAAGGGCGCGGATCTATCACTACTGCGCTTCGACGGCACCATTATCGGAACGCTGCTTCGCAAGGGACTCCCGATGGGTCTTCAGATGATCGTCATTTCCCTCAACATCGTGATGATCATCACGCTGGTGAACCAATTCGGATCCGACACCACAGCCGCGTATGGCGCCGTCTGGCAACTCTGGACCTACGTTCAGATGCCCACCTTCGCACTTGCCGCCGCAGTCTCCGCGATGTCTGCACAAAACGTGGGCGCCAAACGCTGGGACCGCGTGAAGGCCATCGCACGCACCGGTGTACTGTTCAGCTGTATCGGCACGGGGGTGATCGCGATTCTGCTGGCACTCGTTGATCGCTACGCACTCACGCTGTTCCTCTCGAAGCTTGAGATCATTGACATCGCGAGGCACATCAACCGTATTGGCCTACCCTCGTTCGTGTTCTTCGGGATCTCGATGGCCCTCTTTGCGGTCGTGCGCGCCACCGGCGCAGTGCTGCCGCCGCTGTTGATTCTGGTGATCTCCTTGTGGGGCTTTCGACTGCCCTTTGCATGGCTGGTCTCCGACCGAATCGGTGCCGAGGGAATCTGGTGGAGTTTCCCGCTGGCCGCGGCGCTATCGGCGCTGATGGCACTCCTTTATTATCGCTTTGGCGGCTGGCGTAGCGCCCATATGATGACGGAGCCCACCCCCTGACGCTTGTCACAGGACTACGAATGTCACGATTTTTTTATCGTCTGGCGGTCGCCATGACCCTTGGAACCCTGATCACGACTGCCTTGAGTAGTGCAACCGCCAGCACCCGCGTGTACGCCGTCGGTGATATCGCCCAGTGTCCCGATGGTAATGCCGGACACAGCATGGCCGCTCAGACGATGACACTCGTCCAGGAAGGGTCGCCGGTCCTAGTGCTTGGCGATACCGTCTACATCGACGCCACGCCCGAGAAACTACGAACGTGCTATGACCCCACCTGGGGACGCTTCAAGGCCACCACGTATGCGGTGCCGGGCAATCACGACTACGTCAACGGCAAGGTAACGGCATTTCTGGACTATTTCGGACGCCGCAACGGCACGCACACCTGGTTCCGGGAGCCACTCGGGGAGTCATGGTGGCTGATCGGCCTCGACAGCAATCTCGATGCGGAAGGACTTCGTGACCAGGAGCGGTGGCTGAAGCATGAGCTTTCATCCATCAAGGACGATGGCCGCTGCATCGTCGCGATGTGGCACCACGCCCTGTTTTCCACCGGTCTTCACAAGGGTGACGGACTGCCGATGAAACCGGTATGGCAGGCGCTGGATGCAGCCGGCGCCGATCTCGTCCTCGTCGGTCACGAGCACTTCTACGAATCCTTCGATCCCCTCGATGCCGAGGGTCATCCACAACAGACGGGCATACGGGAATTCGTGGTCGGCACCGGTGGCGCCGAGCTCAAGGACATTTCCTTCAGCAAGACTCATCGCGTGTACGCACGGGAATTTGGGGTACTGGCGCTCGATCTGGATGCCGACCACGTTCACTGGGCATTCCGCACCATCAAGAACACGACCCTCGACGAAGGCGACGCACCGTGTCGTAACGCGTCCGCACACCGCATGAAGGCGCACTGACTGACGATTCAGGAGATAACCGTGAACGATCCACACAGCATCAGCAAGCATTCGGGGATCGCCATCGCCATGATGGCCGCACTGGTGTTTGCGAGTACCGAAACCCCAGTGGCTCGAGCAGAAGAGGCCAAGGTTCAATGCGACGGCGTCAACGCCTGCAAGGGCACCTCGGCCTGCAGCACCGCTCTCAACCGCTGTGCGGGTCAAAATGCCTGCCGCGGACAGGGCTGGCTTCCACTGACCGCAGCCGAATGCGCTCAGGCCAAGGATCGGGCCCACGTCAAATAATGGCGATGACCGGCAGTGATGACGAGCGTCAGGGAGCACGGCCGTGATGCCCGCCAAGGCCCTGGGCTTTGGCATCGGACTCCGTTCCCGCTACTACGAGGATCTGCTGTCGGGGCCACCGTCCGTCGACTGGGTCGAGGCACTGACCGAAAATTATCTGATAGCCGGCGGTCCGCCCCTCGATCACCTCGATCGTATTCGTGAACGCTACCCGGTCGCACTCCACGGGGTCTCGCTGTCGATTGGGAGCATCACGCCGCCGGACGAGCGTTATCTCGATAAACTCCTCACGCTGACCAGACGGGTACAACCGGCATGGATTTCGGATCATCTGTGCTGGACCGGCGTTGATGGCATCAACACGCATGATTTGTTGCCGCTTCCGTTCACCGAGGAGGCGCTTGTACAGGTTGCGCAAAACATCGCCGTTGTTCAGGACCACCTCGGGCAAGCGCTGTTAATCGAAAATATCTCGAGCTATGTCGACTGGCCCGGTGCCAGCATGACCGAGTGGGAGTTTCTCCGAGAACTCGTCAAGCGGACGGGCTGTGGGCTGCTACTCGATATCAATAATGTCTATGTGAATGCGCATAACCATGGCTTCAACGCCTTGCAGTATCTTGATGCCTTACCCGTCGACGCCGTCCAGCAGTTCCACGTGGCCGGACACACCGTTCAGGAAATCCTGCTGATCGATACACACGATCAACCGGTCAGCCCGCCCGTCTGGGATTTATATGAATACGCCGTCAGCCGCTTCGGCACCGTCGCCACACTGCTGGAACGGGATGATCACCTACCCCCTTTCGGGGATTTGATGAACGAGCTCGATGAGGCCCGTCGCCGCCAAAGCGTCGCGATCAAGGACGCCGCACGATGACGCTCGCCACACTGCAGCGGGCGTTCCAAAGCACCCTACTCGAGACACACCTGCCGATCGCCTCTGAAACCGCGATTGACGCCCTTGCGCTGGAGCGCGTGGAGATCTATCGGCGCGCCTATCGACAGCGCCTCGGTGATGCCTTGGGCAGCCACTATCCGATGGTGAAACGACATCTCGGGGATGGTTTTCAAGCGCTCATCACCCGCTTCATCGACGCCTATCCCTCGCAGCACGCGTCTCTGGAGGACTACGGCGAGCAGCTGTCGGGACTCATCTCAGATGATCCGGCGATCGCCGATCCCGCACAGAGCGCCGAGCTTGCCGCCTTCGAATGGGCGCTACATCGATGCTTTCAGGCGGCAGAAACCTTCCCTGCGACCATCCAGGCCATCGGATGTCTGCCTCCGGAAGCCTGGCCAACGCTCTCTTTCAGAGGTATCGCATCACTCGGGCGATTCGAAAGTCGCGCCGGTGGGATCGCACGCTGGCAGACACTCAAGATGCACGAATCCACTGCGACCGAGGCCACCGGCCAAAGTCACCCCGACACGGAAACGCGTCATTGGGTGATCTGGCGGGCAAGCGGCGTCGTACGCTTCGCCGAGGTCGACCGTTTGGAATCGCATGCACTTGATCGAGCACTCGCCGGATGTCCTTTTGCCGAGCTGTGTGCTGCCATCGCATCGCCGAACCCTGATCAGGCTGCTCATCAGGCGGCATCCTGGCTCAAGGCTTGGCTCTCCAATGGCTGGCTCGAGCGAGTATGATCATCACGACGAACACCCTCACCGTGTACTGAGGACTCTGATGAACCGAACGCTGCGAAAGCTATCTACCGTTATCGTTGGCACTCTTCTATTGAGCACGATCATGACCACCACGACGACCGCGGCTGCTCCAGCGGCTTCACACAACGTCCTCCTGGATCGGTGGACCGGGCCGTTTGGCGGCATTCCCCCGTTTGATCGGATTCAGGCGTCCGATTTCGAACCGGCGCTGGAAGCGGGGATGGCGGCCCAGCAGCGGGAGATCGAGGCGATTGCCAAGAACCCGGCGCCCGCGACCTTCGACAACACCATCGCTGCACTCGAACGCGCGGGTCGACTGCTTGATCGTACGTCGCGAGTGTTTGGGATTTACAGTTCGACGCTCAAGACGCCAGAGATACAGCGCATCGAGAGCGACATGGCGCCGAAACTGTCCGCGCACAGCGACCAAATCATTCAAAACACGGCGCTTTTCCACCGCATCGAGGCGGTCTTTGACGCGCGTGAACACAGTGGATTGACCTCGGAACAGCAGCGACTCACGTGGCTGACCTATACGAACTTCGTGCGCGCCGGCGCACGCCTTGACGCCCCGGCCAAAGCGCGCCTAACCGCGCTCAATCAATCACTCGCCAGCCTCTACACCCGTTTCAGTCAGAACCTGCTCGCCGACGAAAACGAGCACTGGCTCGCGCTTGACACCGAAACTGATTTCGCAGGCCTTCCGGAGTCCATCCGGGCTGGCCTGATGGCAGGCGCCACGGAGCGCGGGATCCACGCCAAGGGCGCCGTGCTCAACACCCGCTCGAGCGTCGAGCCCTTTCTCGAATTCTCCTCCCGCCGCGATCTCAGGGAAAAAGTATGGCGTACCTTCGTGAGTCGGGGCGATAACGGGGATGCACACGACACCAACGCACTCATCGCACAAATCCTGAAGCTGCGCGCCGAGCGCGCGAAACTCCTTGGTTATCCGACGCACGCGCACTGGCGACTTGAGGACTCGATGGCGAAAACGCCAGAGCATGCGATGGCTCTGATGGAGGCTGTCTGGACGCCGGCGGTCGAACGGGTTCACCAAGAAGTGTCTGATATGCAGGCGCTCGCCGATCGGGATAGCACCACCGCCGGGACGCCAAAGATCCGCATCGAGCCTTGGGATTACCGTTACTACGCCGAGAAGGTGCGCAAGGAAAAGTATGATCTCGATGCCAATGCAGTGAAGCCCTACCTGCAACTCGAGAAGTTACGTGAAGGGATGTTCTGGGTGGCGGGACAGCTGTTCGATTTCCATTTCAAGGAGCTACCGAAGGGTCAGGTGCCCGTCGCACAGCCGGATATCAGGGTCTTTGAAGTCAGCACTGGCAAGGGGGCGCACGTCGGCTTGTGGTACTTCGATCCCTACGCCAGGCCCCACAAGGAATCCGGCGCTTGGATGAATGAGTATCGATCGCAGGAACGCTTCGAGCAGCCCGTGACGACCATCGTGTCGAACAATGCCAATTTCGTCAAAGGCCGAGCAGGTGAGCCCATCCTGATCAGCTGGGACGATGCGACGACGCTTTTCCATGAGTTCGGCCACGCGCTGCATGGTCTCTCATCGAACGTCACTTATCCCTCGCTCGCCGGAACATCGGTAGCGCGCGACTATGTCGAATTCCCCTCCCAGCTTCTTGAGCACTGGCTTTCGACGCCGGAGGTACTGAACCGGTTCGCCCTTCACTATCAAACCGGCAAGCCGATCCCGCCGGAACTGGTCGCAAAGATCCACCGCGCCGAAACCTTCAACCAAGGCTTCAAAACCGTCGAGTACTTGTCGAGCGCACTGATCGACATGAAGCTACATCTGGCGGGTGACACACCAATCGATCCGAAGCGCTTCGAATCAGAGACGCTCGCGGCGCTTGGCATGCCCCATGAAATTGTGATGCGTCACCGCACACCACAATTTGGCCATGTGTTTTCGGGTGATGGCTACTCAGCGGGCTATTACAGTTATCTCTGGGCCGACACCTTGTCGGCGGATGCATGGGAGGCGTTCACCGAAGCCGGTGGCCCCTATGATCCCGGCGTCGCGGCACGCTTGCGTGAGCACGTGTTCTCGATCGGTAACACGGTGGATCCAGCAGAAGCCTATCGTGAATTCCGCGGACGCGACCCGGGGACTGCCGCATTGATGCGTAAACGCGGGTTTCCGGTTCTCAACCCGCCAACACAACATTCCCGGTGACATCGCCTCTCTTTCGGCCACGACATGCCATGATCATCCTGATGTGAACGCTTGAGGCATCAGGCGTTCTCATCAGGGGCACGGCTTAGGACGCATGGACCCCTGCCGTGCTACGGGTGGAACGCCCGTAGCTAACGCAGTCAAGTACCGATCTATTCACGGTGCCCGACTGAAGTCAGGCTTGACTGCCAAAGCCGCCAACACACTCGCGATCACCGGAATCAGATGCCCGGCTTCCGCCATCGCGTGCCGTCGGCGATCAGCGACACAAGTATCCACAGGTAGACTTCTTCGCAGACAACACGCCAGCCACGGGCGGTCGCGCTCGTTTCGACACCATGTCGACAATACGTCGGTATCCAGCCCATCGTTCACGACGACGGGTCGCGAAACAAACCCAGATCACGATCCAAAACGATCGCGTCGCGCTCCAATGGCTACAAACGGCGTAAGTCGTCCGGCAACACGACCGCCTCAATAACGCAGCCGGCCGGCGATCTCCTCTTTCCACGTTCGTTCATCCACGGAGGCGAGCGCCTCGAGATCACCGGGCGTTGCCGTTTTATCATCCACCCAGTCACGCAATAAGCTACTGCCATTGATCACATCGATCGCCAGACGCCCCACTTCATACTCATAGGCAAAATCCCGCCACAATGGATAGTCCGGATACAGCCGTCGTATCGCCTTGAAGGCCAGTGCCATGAGTCGCCAGGGTCGAAACGCCTCATGGTCATAGTCGGGATGATCGACGTGAATTTGCAGACCCGAGCAACGCTTGCCGACATGCTTGTGGAACGTGGGCTCAAACCAGCAAGGTCGCAACAGGCACCCCACAAGCCACTCGGGCGCCAGTCGCTGCATCGTTGAAAGAACGGCGAGTGCATCGATGTCCGGCGCGCCGAACAACTCCAGCGGCCGCGTCGTTCCCCGTCCTTCGGAAAGCGTCGTCCCTTCCAGCATTACCGTCCCGGCATAGGCACGCGCCATGGACAGGGATGCGGCATTAGGGCTCGGGTTGACCCACGAGCGTTCGCCCACCGGCCACCCAAATCCCGGTCCGACCCGAGGCTGCCAGCCACTCATGGGCACCACGTCGTAATCCACCGCAAGGCGCAACTCGCGGCAAAACCAATCCCCGGCCTCACCGAGTGTCAGGCCGTGCCTCATCGGAAAGCGTCCGGCCCCTACAAAGCTCTCCTGACCCGGACGCAACGTCAGTCCTTCAATCGGGCGCCCAGCGGGGTTTGGGCGATCGAGCAACCAAACCGTCTTGCCGTGGGTAGCCGCCGCTTCGAGCACATAGCGCAGCGTCGTCAGGAACGTATAAATACGACAGCCCAGATCCTGGAGGTCGACGAGTAGCACATCGAAGCAGGCGAGCATCGCCGGCGTCGGCCGTCGCACTTCACCATACAAGCTGAAGACCGGAATGCCGAGTCGCGCGTCGAGCTCATCCTGCGACTCGATCATGTTGTCCTGCTTGTCACCTCGTAAGCCATGCTGCGGACCGAAGGCCGCCGTGAGGTCGACATCATCGGAAGCCGCGAGCGCATCCAGCGAGTGCACAAGTTGCGCGGTGACCGAGGCGGGGTGGGCAAGAAGCGCCACGCGGCGCCCGGCGAGCTTACGCCGTAGCGACGGATCCTCGAGCAGGGTCTCGACACCTAGTTTCATTACACTCCCGTCGTCTGGAACGCCCAGACAAAACCGTCTCGATCGTGAAAGTCCGGCTGTCCCTTCGGATGCCGGAGCGCGAAATAATGACACTTGCCTGTCGAATCCTCGAGCACGGCCGACAAGCCCACCTGCAGTGATCCCTCAGGCCAGGCCGCTGCCGGCACCGAAGCGCTCAGGCGCAGCAGTCCATCGGCTTTTTCGACATGGACGGACGGTGGCGACAGCAGGAGATCAGCGCCCTGCTGACGGTAGCCTCTGAACTGATAGGCCGCATAGGCGAGCGATGGCGACCAGTTGAACTCGAGATAGCGAGCGTCGCCCGCAGTGCCGACAAACGCCTCGAAGCAAGTGTGCTTCCAAAGGCCGTCCGCACGTCGCACCTCGACCGGCGTCGGCCAGCGCACGGACGACAGATCACCACTCACCTGATACACACAGCGGATATCCGCGCCCATCGACCGATCCACACCCGCCGCCACCGATACCGGAAGCCACTCGTCCGGATTCTCGCCATGTTCGAGCAGCGGCCGCAGCAGCATCATCGAATCATCAGCACGCGTTGCAATTTGCAACTCAACGCGCGCGGCGAAAGGTGAGGTTGTAGCGACATGGCAACGCACCCGGCTGCATCGGCACTTTAATGGCTCGGACCGCATGATAGCCGAGACGCGCGGATCTCCCCCACACCATCACATCGCCATCCGCGAGTACCACCGGAATGGACGTCCCGGAACGCGTCTCGCCATGCCAAACAAAGATTGCCGGGAGGCCGATCGATACCGACACGATGGGCTGGGAAAAATCCAGCTCATCCGCATCGCGATGCGAGCCCATCCGCGCCCCCACGGCATAGCGGTTGACGAGCCCGCAGTCAGGCATGAAGCCTTCGAAGCCGGCGACGTCCGCAGCACGCGCGGCAAGTTCGGCAAAGACGCGCGGCATCTGCGGCCAGGGTCGGCCGGTCAATGGATCTTCCGAGACGTAGCGATAACCAGCGCGATCACTGTGCCAGCCGAACGAGCCGCAGTTGATCATAGACACGGACATCGGCTTTCCGCCGGGGGTGGCGAGGATACGGAACGGGCAACGGGTCGCGAGTTCCTCGATCTGCTCGATCAACGGCGCGGTATCTGTGAATTTCCGTAGCAAAAACACATCGGGGGCCACCGGAATCACCGGTGGCCCCCGCAGCGCATCCAACAAATCCCGATCCACGCCTCAGGCGTAGAGCTTCGCCATCTTCTCGAGCGCCATCGGCTTGATCCGATCCGCATGGCCGGCGCAGCCAAAGGCTTCGAAACGCGCCTTGCAGATCGACTTCGCGGCCTTGGTGGCTTTCGAAAGGTACTTCCGAGGGTCGAACTCGCTCGGATCCTTCGCGAACGCTTCGCGAATCGCACCGGTCATTGCAAGACGAATGTCGGTATCGATGTTGATCTTGCGTACACCATGTTTGATGCCGCGCTGGATCTCCTCGACCGGCACGCCATAGGTCTCCTTGATGTCGCCGCCGTACTGTCGGATCACCTCAAGCCACTCCTGCGGCACACTCGACGAACCATGCATCACCAGATGCGTGTTCGGTACCGCGGCATGAATCTTGGCAATACGCTCGATCGCAAGAATGTCGCCCGTCGGCTTACGCGTGAACTTGTAGGCGCCGTGGCTAGTGCCGATCGCGATCGCCAATGCATCGACGCCAGTCTTGGCAACGAAGTCCTTTGCCTGATCGGGATCCGTCAGCAGCATGTCGTGCGTGAGCGTGCCTTCGGCACCGCTCCCATCTTCCTCTCCAGCCTGACCCGTCTCGAGCGAGCCGAGACAACCCAACTCACCCTCGACCGACACACCGATGCCGTGCGCCATCTCGCAGACGAGCTTGGTGACACGCACGTTATAGTCGTAATCCGCGGGTGTCTTGGCATCCTCCTTCAGGGAGCCGTCCATCATCACGCTCGAGAAGCCCGAGCGAATCGACGCCTGACACACCTTCGGGGAGGCACCGTGATCCTGGTGCATCACGAGCGGAATGTCGGGATTCGCCTCGACCGCCGCCTCGACGAGATGCCGCAGATACGCCTCGCCCGCATACTTTCGGGCGCCAGCCGAGGCCTGGAGAATCACCGGACTACGGGTCTCCTGAGCGGCCTCCATGATCGCAAGAATCTGCTCGAGATTGTTGACGTTGAAGGCCGGCACGCCATAGTCGTGCTCGGCGGCATGATCCAGTAACTGACGAAGCGACACCAAAGCCATGTGAAAACTCCTTCTCTCAAGCAAACCTTCATCTTACGGCGCTCCAGGACGCCCCGTACGGCGACCAGAACGGCTAATGACGCCAGTTTACACGCCCTTATGGCTCGGTTGGCGGGTGCCGATCGGCAATTTCACCCGACATCAGCGCCCCAAGCCACTCCAGAATGATGCGCTGCAAGGCGATGCGCCGATCGGACCAACCGTGATCGGTCGCCTCGTGATGGCCCCGCACCTTGTGACCGCCCGCCGCGTGAATCGCATCGACGAGAAGACTCGTCCGTCCGGCTCCCCCGTCATCCGAGGTCAGCACCAACAGTGGCACATCGAGAAGGTGCGGCGCGAGCGGCACCAGGGCAAAAGCCCTCGCATGCGCGATCAACTCGTCTGCCATCTGCTCGGGAGTCACTCCCGCCAGAGACTCCAGATCATCCGCCATATGGGCCACAACGCGTGCCCGAGGCTGCTCACCGGTATACCCAGGATCCCAGGCCGAGATCATCGCCGCCCCCAGTAGATGACCATCATGTGCCGCAGTCTCGGCGACCACCCAGCCCCCCATGCTGTGACCTGCGATCGCGATACGCGTGGGATCGAGTCGCAGGCGGCGAGCCACCGTCGGATCACGCAAATACGCCAGCACGGCGTCCGCATCCTCGAGATTGCCCGCGAAGCTGAACGTCCCGGGACTGCCCCAGGAACCTCGGTAGTTCACGGTCACGGCAATCCAACCCGCGCGGCGAACTACCTGTGCCAGATCCAGATTCTTCTCGTTGCCCGGCAAGCCGTGAAAAATCACCAGCACCGGGAAGGGCCCGGGCCCCGCCGGCTGATAAGCGATGCCATTGATGGCAACCCCATGCGTCGGCACGTGCAACACCGTCATGGTGGCAGCGGGTGTCGCTCCGCGGACCGGATCCTGATACACCGCCGCAGGTACAGGCTCCGCCAACGCTCGGCTCATCGCGCCGACACAAAACACCATCATCACGAGCCGCCAACACGTCCACCGCATACGTCTCTCCTCACTGTACCGTGGCTTGCCCGCACTCTAGCGCACGGTCGATACCGGTGGAACGGGCGAAAGTCGGACTCGCGTCCACTCAGGGCGCGACGCAAGCTTCAGATAACCCTCGAGATCCGGGAGTTGCTCGAGCTCCGAAGGCATCACCGCCGGTTCCGTCACTCGCTGCATCACACGATTCTCGGAACGACCGACCTTTCGAAATCCACCGCGCGAATGCGATCGGGAGACTTGCTCCCTAAGCAACTCCCGATCACCGATCAGTCGGGCAGCAAAACGAGCGGTGCCGCCTTGCTCGCTGGCCGAACATCGAAGGATCAGCGAGTTACCGCAATTCTCGACAATGGTCTGAGCCGCGTGTGTACCGTAGGTCGCCGACACCTGGCCGATTGACTGAAAGCCCAACACACAACGCCCACCAAACTTCCGAAGTCTAGCGAGCGCATCCTTGAGACCATCGATCGCTCCCAGCGCATCGAGTTCATCCACCACGAACCAGAGCCGTTGATCGCCGACATCACCGCTCATCGTTGCAAAAATCGCGATCCTCATCCAGGTGGATATGACTGAACGCAGGGAGGCAATCTGATCGGCACGATAGGGCAGAAACAATACGCCTCGCCCTTCGTTGACCCAACGCCGTATGGAAAAGCGTGCAACACCCGCACCTCGAAGGTGTCCCAAGGCCGATAATTGAGTCACGAGCACCGAACGGATCGAGGCGAACATTCGTTCGTTACCCGATACCAGAAATGGTGCTGCCACGGACTCGGACAACAGCGCTTCCAGTTCCTCGATGGAGGCCGATCTCACCAGGCGCATGAGCTCACCGATATCTGTGATACCCGCCTCGTGGGTCCGCTGGATCAACGCACTGAGGAACACCCTCGCATAGCGGTTCCAACTGCCGTCCTCGGCGCCGCCGTCCGACACCAGCGACCGCGCCATCTGGTCGTAGTCGTAGGGACGCCCAAGCTCGCCGTACAGATCCCAGTCGCGCGACCGCGCATCGAACGGGTTGAGGATCACATCACCACGGGAAGCGCTGAAGAACCGCTCCAGGTAGCCGCCATCAGGATCGGCAAACACTGCACGATCGCCACGGGCGAGCGCTGCCGACATCAATTCGGCAATCGCCGTACTTTTGCCGGTACCGGTGGTACCGATCATCTTGAAGTGCTTGGTCTCATCGAGCGGCGCGACCGGCAGTCCCGCGATCCCAAGACCGCCGGCCAACGAGTCCTTCGGTCGACGGCGAACCGCCGGGCGCGTGTTCAGCAGACGCGTGCCACGCATCCATTGCACGGCCCGTGCGTCACCGCGTTGTACCGCGCCGACCGCGAGGCCAAGCAGCGGAGCGGCCGGCAGCGCCCACAAACCGGCCACCCAGACGCCTAGACCTGCGAGGGCAAGACATCTCTGGATGACGGCGAGCAGCAGACAACCGATGGGGAGAAGGATCAGTCCGAGGAACGGCACGCTTAGATAGACTCGCAGCTGCGCTCCCCTGAGCATCAGACCTGCGACCAGCCCGGAACTGATCCCGAGATAGATGACGATCAGCGAACCCAGGCCATTCACCAGCACCGCAGGACCAATGTCAAAGAAGTCCACGCTCGGCAAAAGAGGCGTACTCCCCTCCGGCGACGACGATGTGATCAAGCACCCGGATATCCACCAACGCGAGCGCGCTCACCAGCCGTCGCGTGATCAACTCATCCGCGCTGCTCGCCTCGGCCACACCGGATGGATGCGGGTGGCAGAAGATCACGGCGGCCGCATTCTTGGCGAGCGCCAGCTTCACCACCTCGCGCGGATGCACGCTCGCACTATCGATCGTGCCCCGAAAGAGCTCTGTCAGCTCGATCAGCCGATGCCGCGAGTCGAGCAGGAGCACGGCAAACACCTCGTGCTCAAGATCACCAAGACGCAGCGCAAGATAATCACGCACCACTTTGGGATCGGTGAGGGTGGCGCCACGTCGCACGCGGTGTGAGAGCGCCAACCGGGCAGCCTCGATGAGCTCAGTCGCCGACGCGGGCTCATATCCGCCATCATGGATCGCCTTGTAGAACATGTCGCCCCCCGTTGGTCGCGCGTCCCCGTGACGCCGAGCGACTCGGCACGACCGCGCATCGGCTACCCTAACGGCGGACCCGGCGATGGCGTAGTCGTATAATTGGGGCGATCACGCAGAAATGCGTGGATCAGAGGTCAGCAAAGCAGTCGCCACGAGCGCCCGGAAATACCGGCACCTCGCCCGTGTTGTGCCCGGCGGCTGTGCGCCGCCTCGGCCTTCGCAGCGATCAGAGTACTGACTTCAACAACTTGCCCATATCGGCGGGATTTCGCGTCACCTTGATGCCGCACTCCTCCATGACGGCAAGCTTTTCCTGAGCGGTTCCCTTACCACCTGAGATGATCGCGCCTGCATGACCCATGCGCTTTCCGGGAGGCGCCGTGACACCTGCGATGAAGCCGACAACCGGCTTTTTCATGTTGGTCTTAATCCAGCGCGCGCAGGTTTCCTCATCGTCGCCGCCGATCTCACCCACCATGATGACGGCATCCGTCTCCGGATCCGCGTTGAAAAGCTTCATCACGTCGATGTGCTTGAAGCCATTGACCGGGTCACCGCCGAT